>Ga0123357_10005276_pt1 | contig 15423 bp, 11 predicted proteins | sample TergutEmb28metaG_FD_89873 | JGI IMG/M metagenome (GOLD analysis project Ga0123357, IMG submission 89873) | Embiratermes neotenicus P4 segment gut microbial communities from Petit-Saut dam, French Guiana - Emb289 P4 | ecosystem: Host-associated > Arthropoda: Insects > Digestive system > Gut ... | reverse complement strand
CAAGGATAAGGGTATGCTTGCCAAGGTAAACCACTAACCTGTTGTTATTTAACTTGGTATAATTTCTTTGATTTTCAGTTAATGTGAATCTTTCTTGAACAGCCAATAGTTGCTTGGCTTGTAAAGAAATTCTCCACCTATTATGGGACTCAAAGGTAAAGGACCACATACACAGCATTCTGCCACTAGACTTATCATGATCCAGATGAATCAAGCTCACATCCTCATGTCTTATTTCTTTAGATTCAGCTTAATATAATCCTGCTATGTAAACTGTATGTACCTAAGTCACCCTTCAAATTTACCAGCAAATGTTTTGCATGCTTTTCTCATGTCTTCCATACATTGCCATTCTCATCCACAGTTTGATCACGCTAATAATATTTGGTGCAGAACACAACTGTGAAGCTTCTCATTTTGCAGTATTCTTCATTCCCCTGTTACTTCTGTCTCTAAGGTCCAAAAATGCTCCACAGCGCCCATGATGACAAACAAAGTTTGCACCCATTAAATTAGTAGCATTATAGTTTTATATTTATTCTTTACATTTTCACTCATATATATATATAGGGAAACAACAAACCTTACATTGCTCGTAATTTATTTTCTTGGTATTGAACTTGTACTAGTTCTGTGATCTGTTCTATGAGTGGCTGCTGAGTAATTTCAACATTAACCTTTTGGCGCCGGAATTATTTTTTTAATTTTAGCACACTGTGTATATAAAATTTGAATAATACAGGAACCAAATATGAGGAAAAAACGGATAGTATATACCGTGTTTAAAATATTCAGTACCTATATTTGTTGAATAAATATATAAAATGCAACGTTTAGAGGTTAGCGGTGCGGTACGACCACTATAGTCGTCGTTAGGCATCAAAAGGTTAACAAGCCAGTGGTCTGCTAACAACAGTCATTAGAATGGGGGAGGAAAGGAAGTAGCATTCCTATGTGACACTATGTAAGTGTTTTGTGATGAAGAGGAATTGCTTTTACATGCTATGCTTGTATGGATGTTGAGCTGTCACATGGCCAAGAGTTGGTTGCTGCCAGTAGGATATATGGATGCCAGGCTGGCTGATAAATCAGATAGTGATCAGGGATACTGATGAGGAAGTTGTTGCATCTAGCAGCAGATCCAATGCTGTTATTGCTGTGGAGGTAGCGATTTTTGCCGTTCTGGGATGTTTTGCAGACAGATTGGTAGTTAAATTACAGATGTTTCAGGACAACCTGTTGGTCCCATACTCAAGTGTCAAGCATTCCATTACATTAAGGTGGATAAAGTGGTATAAGATGTAACGATATGGACTTAATTTATCTGGATCATGATAAGTGTAGTGGCAGGATGCTTTGCTGGACTGCTTGACCCTTGGCGATGAGACTGATATTTTGTCCCAACACATTGGTAACTCACTATCAATGTATGCTGCATAACATCCCAGAAGAGTGAAGATCTCATTTACACAGCGGCAGAAACCTGAGATCATGTTGTGGAGGGAATTGTCTGTAAGACCCTGAAATGTAAGTAGTGGATTCATGTAGCACAGTTGCAAAGTGTTGCAGCAGAACACTGGTTGTGGTTGTCCATGTATGAGGATTTGTGCTGTACAACAAAGATTGAGAGTTACACTGGTGGGAATGGTCTGACATAAAGGCAGGGAGTCCTGTTTCATCTGTATGAGACAACGAGGATACAGTATTACATTAGCTATAGATGATTTTTTTTTGGTTGGTAAGTACTACTGATGTGTGTTGGTGAGCAATAGTAGAGGCAGTGGTATTTGCTTATTTCATAAATAAGATTGCCATCAATTTTTGAAGAGTAAAGATAAAGAGAGCTGTTGTGTTGATGATAATGACTTAATGGTTTGTTGGATTTTCATGAAATTGAGTATAGGAAGGAGTACTTTATAAACACTTATCAAGCAGGCATAAGTTTCATGCAAATCAGCATCATGAAGGCCATATTTTACATAAGGGCATAAATGATATGTTGCTTATATTTTCTGCATTTTTCATCCAATTAGGATAAAATTTGTAGAATGAAATTACATTTACACACGTAATGACATTCTTCCCAACATCTCCTATTCCCCACCCTTGCTCCAGTGCATTCCTCACTTGGCTGAAGCATGGCAGCATTTTATAATTACTGTTACAGCTGTAACAGTACTTACCTGTATAGTCAAGTTACCCGTACATTACAGTCCAAAAGCATCATGTTACTTGTGCAATTTTTTTATCAGAAGTGATCATTCCAGGAATATTGTGTCGTTCTGTGTATTGTGTGTGTGTAAACATGTACTGTACTACTGCCACCGGGTGGCTACCCAATTGCAGCTAACAAATATATTATATCATTTCAGGTTAGGACCAGTACTTCTGAATGATTGGGCAGTAAAACAGCACTTGGCATGGGACAATGCATCTGAGATAATTATATGATGTTTATATGTGTGATTTTTGAGACCAGAAGAATTGAATGATAATTGCAAGACAATGACACATATGCAGGTTTCACTGTACTTAAATGAACGTGTGATTGTTTCAGCTGCATTGGAAGTATATGATAATAGATGAAGGCCACCGAATGAAGAACCACCACTGCAAACTAACTCAGGTTCTGAATACACACTATGTGGCAACACACAGACTCTTGCTGACTGGAACTCCACTGCAAAATAAGCTGCCTGAGCTCTGGGCACTACTGAATTTTCTGCTTCCATCTATTTTCAAGTCATGCAGCACATTTGAGCAGTGGTTCAATGCTCCATTTGCAACAACTGGAGAAAAGGTATGCTAACATAGTTTTGTCAAAGTCCAATGATCAACTGGATTTTAACATTGTGATCTTGTAAACATGCAGTTGTGAAGTATTCTGAACTTTTTTTGTGAAACTTCTCCTTTCATTTTTTCATCTCCCACATAGTAGTTTGTGTGCAGAATTTATGGGTACAGACCTGTGATTTTACTTTCTGTTTTGTGTGGATGTGAAACATGTTACATGGAATGAATGTAGATGAGGGTATTTGAAAGCTGTGCAGAAAAGTATGTTTGTACCAACGAGAGGGAATGTAACAGCAGGATGGGAAACCTTGCATACCCTTTATTGTACAACAAACATTAGATTCATAAAATCAAGCAGGCTATGTTGGCAGAGCATGTAGCACACAGAATTTATGTGTAGATCATACAAAATTTCAGTGAGAAAATCTGAACGTGAGAGACCATATGGGAAATTAGGCATGTTTCAGAAGTTAGTACTAACTTTTAACGGATGAACTCCATATCATCATCCCATTAAATGTACACCTTTTTGTCCTGCAGTAGGTATTTAAATTGAATAGTGCTCTGACCACAGCAGAAAACTGGCATTTAGAGGGCCATACTCCAACTTTAAAGATGGAACTTAAACATTACATGTCCAGGTTGGTACTTAAATTTTAGTGCATGGTTTGTAAAAAACATATTATTGAAGAGGAAAAGATAAAATTATGAAGTAAACAGCAGTTTGTGGAAAATAAACAGACATTATGCAGTATGTCTTACAGTGCTGTAAATTTCCTAGTTGCCTAAGTATATAAAATGAATTTCTCTGAATGTTTTTTATATGCATTCACATATGCCAATGCAGGTCATTTAAAGCTGTGTTTATGTATACAAGTAAAAGCATTCTGTTAAAATTTGGCATTATATTCAGTGTGTTCATTAGGCCTGATGAACACTTGCAAGTTTTGCAGCGTGGTTAGTGATAAGCTAAGGTCATATCTCGTCTTGACATCAAGACTGTTACTTTTGACAGCAAATAAATTGCCCATTTCAAACCATATTGAACCAGATAAGATGAGGGAAAAGCAATAAAATACAACTTTGTCTTCTGTGCCTCAGGAGATGCAGGGGAGACGGGAACCTTCGATTCAGTTTTAAATATGAAGTATCTTATTCAGGCAGTGAAGTTTCAGTGGTCTGTCAGTTATTACTTTGGCTCCCAAATTTTCTGTCATTCTCTCATGGCTCCTTAGAAACTTAGTGTGGCCCACTGGGGGCCATATGGCTCACTTCAAGAACCACTAATTTAAAGGTTAGCAAAGATAGGATGTGATGGTTTATTTTGGATTTTTGTATCTTGGTATGTCCCAGTAGTAGGCTGTTGTGAGTATGGTAAAAACACTTCATATGCCATGAAAGGTGGGATATTTTGTTAAATAACGTGTCAGAGGGAAGTCTGCACCATGAAGTTACTGTTTTGCATAGTAAACTGATAATGTATGTATGGTACTGGGTCATATATATGTATTTTTGACACATTATATAATTAAAATATTTAAAATATGTTACTGCTTTTGCTTTGACCTTGCATCAAACTCTGCAAGAATCTAGGTGATGTAAAGTACAGGCTGTCATCCAGTAGTGAGGTTGATATTCTTCTAGAAAATGCATCATTATGTAGATTGTGTGTGCCTGTAGGTTCCAAGTTACAGAGTAAAAGTGAGATTTGCATTACTGGATCTTGGACCAGATATTTTTGGACCGTTAGTTATACAGTAACTGAATGGTTTAATAATGCCAGAAGGCTGTGTAATATAAAATCTTATGTTTAAAACATTTAACAGTAAAGAAAACAATATTCATTCTACATTAAAACTTATTGTGAATACAATTCTTACCTCATTTCTTATTCAATAGGGCTTATGGCTCCTGACAGTTTTAACTGAATGTGTTTGAAGATTCACCTGAGTAAGCACCTTTATAGGATGTATTTTAAATTCAGAATCGTATTCTTAATATTTTCCACATTTTCCATGCTTTCCAACAGAATACACTTACAGTCAGTTTTGCAGTATTAGCATTGCATACTGTTATAATCTGCTACATGTTTCAGCGCTTTCTGGGCCATCATCAAACAGAAAAAAGATAGAAGAGCTGTATAAGACATTTGTATATGTTGTCATTTGGCAATGCAACTGGTGTTTGTACCAAACGCAGGTGCACGCTAAACATGTACAGTATAGTACTGGTTAAAACGTGGAGAATTAAAATTAACAAAAGAGTGCTTAATAGTTATGTATAAAATTGCAATACAATATAAAATTTTTTCATTCAAGTACCTTTTAAGTCTTTGTATATAAAAATTTTCTTTTGTACAGCTAGTCAAAACTGCATGAAATTACAATTTTTTGCATATTGTGTTTTCACAATGGAAAGCTGTTTTGAAGAGAAATTTTTTATTATCTGTATTTTAGTTATGTGCTACTATTTTTTAGTGGCCAAAATATCATATTCAGTACAATGACTATGGGCTGGATGGTCCAGGAAACAAGTTACGTTGGGGTATAGATTTTCTTTGCCTGTCCAGACTAGCCCCGAGGCCCATCAGCCTCTGTGCAGCAGGTACTAGGTCTTTGCCAGGGATAAATTGGCCAAGGAGTGGTGCCAACCACCCACCCCTTTCTAGTGCCGAGGTTGCAAATGGACTTCCCTGTGTGCCTGTGTGCCTGCATTGGCATGCCATGAGATGACTTTTACCTTTACTAACTTTTTCATTTCATTAATGTGCCCCCCCCTCCAAAGGAAAAACAAAGAAAACTTGTTAAGTTTGTATTAGATTAAACTGAATCAAAAATACAATTTTTGTGACATCTTTTGGTATATAATTCTCCAATATAAAATCTTGTATAGATTATGGAAGTGAAACATGCAGATTGACACTTGAAGCCTCTGAAGTGTACAAAATGTACATCACGTCAATTTTAAAATACGAGTACAGCTGTGGACTTGTTTGTTTGATTCCTTTTGTGATTGTACATCACTTAATTGTTCATGCAAAACTTGCAAGTCATTAGCTTTTAGGGGCCCCATATTGGATTGTTGCAATTTAGGTTTTCACAGTCTGCCTTCTAAATATGACACCACTAACTGAAGTAAACAATGGAAAACACGGCCTTTTATTGGTCCCTTTATAATGCACCATTAAACACTGACTCACTTAGATCAGGCTTAACATACTGTAAATGGATGCAGACAATTCAATACGGAGGTAAAACCAACATGTGTATAATTAAATGTTTATATGCATTGTTGATATTATCTCCATACTGAAGCAGCTTAATGCATGGTCATGGATTATTTAAAATTTAAAACAGATGAAGAAGAATCTGAAATCCAACGTGATACGCTGAGCAGCAACATCTAATGTCACAAATAACACAGTCCCTTGTCATCCTTAATTTGTCAGTATTTTAGTGTAAGAGAACACAAGGATATAAAGTAACCCATGTATTTAATTTTCCAACATTTAGTGGGGTGTGTTATGAAATATAAATAATAATAAGTTTGTGTCTTTGAGAAGTTATGCAGATACTAATTAGCTGGACTTAGCAAATAGCATACATCTTTAAAAAACAACAACTTTAATTGTTTTGAAATTTAAAATTTACAGTCACTTAAAAATACTAAAACTGAACATTTTCATAATTGCTATGTGATATGAAATGATAAGTAAGTGAGAAAGTAGGGTAACTTACCATTTCAAACAACTTTGTATAATTGTGTAAATGTTCAACAGGTGAGCAGGCCACATCATAAAGCTCTACAGGCTGTGTGTTGGACTGGCTTGACTTATGAGTATTGTTTAAATTCTTACATTATATAATATTTTTTACCACAGTCAGTGTTCTGTACCTCTTACTGGAAGTTTGGCTTTTATTTTTTTTTTTAATGAATCATCATACTCTTGATTAGTTTCAATTGTTATATTGCTCAGGTTGAACTGAATGAAGAGGAAACTATATTGATTATCCGTCGTCTTCATAAAGTATTAAGGCCATTTCTATTGCGGCGATTGAAAAAGGAAGTGGAATCTCAGCTGCCTGATAAAGTTGAATACATTGTAAAGTGTGACATGTCGGGCCTTCAGAGAGTTCTGTATAGGTAAGTAGTGAAAAATGAAGTTAATGGACAACTGATATTCACGAACACTGTTAACAGAAACTGAAGATGCAGCCCCACTGATACCAAAGCCTAGCATTGGACATGGTCCTAAGCCAGTAACATCTGCCTGTCATCCTGATAACCTGGTATTTCCCTAAGACCCATCTTAATATTATCCTGTCTCCATCTTTGTCTTCCAGGTGGTCACATCCCAGGAAGTTTCTCTACCAAAGTCTGTCCTGTATTGTCACAACCCACCAGCACTTCTCTGACCTAGACTTCACTGTTGTAATAGCACTAGATGACCCGTATAAACTATGAGGTTCCTCTCTATATAACATCCTAAATTATGCACTTCATTCTTTCTGTTCTAATGAATAGAACTATTTAATTGTTTTAGTATAATTTATGTAATCTTTCAGGATGTTAGTTTTAGGAGAGTGGCCTTAAAGTATCCATAAGAAGTATTATACAAGGTGGTTCAAATATGACCGGGACTGATGTCGCCAGATTTACACACAAACAGTCCTGGTCATATTTGAACCACCTTGTAGTTCTGCTTGACAATTATTGCTGATGGAGCATTACAATTTATGTAGGAGAAATCAGTTTTTTATAATTGTGCTAATGTTGAATATGAAAAACAACCTGAAGTTGGTAGAGTGGTATTGAAACATGTTGCTGTTTACTTTAAAAAATTGTAGTAATTTAATATTTGCACCAGTGATGTTTTATAGTTGAATTCAATACAGTATGAGTGGAAACCTACCCAATTTTGTGACATTTTAATCAATGGAATAACACTTTGTAGTCACCATGAAGTTAGGTAAATTTTCCACGGTTGTGTTTACTCATTCTCCACAGATGGCTTCATTGTGGACAAATGTCATGAAGTTGGGTAATGTACATTATGTACCCCTAGTTTTCTTTTTTTTTAAGTTGCTGGAAAGTATTAAAGTGAGTGAAACTCAGAAGCTTAATTTATAAGATGAGTGTTTGTATCTTGGTTTTCAGACATATGCAGAGTAAAGGTGTGTTGTTAACAGATGGTTCAGAGAAAGGAAAACAAGGCAAGGGTGGAGCTAAAGCATTGATGAACACCATTGTTCAATTGCGTAAACTCTGCAATCATCCCTTTATGTTCCAGAATATTGAGGAAAAATACTGTGACCATGTGGGCTCCCAGACAGGCGTAGTTTCTGGGTAAGCTCAGTTATGTTCACCGTGCTCTTCTGCCTTCAGCATGGTGGTGTAGAGCTGATATCCTCATTTATAAGATATTACTGCTTTTGTGTGTATGTGAAATTACTTGTCCTCTGTTAAAACAATTCAATGTGCATCAGTGTTTCTTTGATCAGTTAGGTCATAGATGTTACACTACTGCTGCATTATGTCAGTTTAATGTAAGTTTCCTTCCCCATCCTCCACTTTGCTTTTTCAGAAACCACATGTCTACATAAATCTTTGAAGAAAATGTCCTGCTGTGTTTAGTAATTGTATTTCAATGTTGAAAGTTAAAATATTCCCTATACAACAGATAATAAGAAGGCTGAAAATATAATCATGTTTGTGTGTGCTTTTTGTAATTCACATTTCACATGTATTATTGCTTGAAGTTAAAGTGAAACAGAGAGTGGAGAAGTCATAATGATGAATGTTTGAATACTGTTTGACTAAAAATAAATGCAAGATACATTTCATACAGACTGCTTGTGAAGTTGTATCAGTTCCAGAATCTACATATGATGATATTTATTGCATAAGAAGCTAAGAGCTCTGTAGCTGCAGTAAATATATAAGACTCTTGTGTTTCAATGTTTTGGTCCTCTGATACTTAGGGCTGTACCCTTCTACCGTTAGAGCCTCAAAGTTCTAATTGTTTGTTTAGTAAAATAATTTTTCTGTGTCTCCTTTTGTTCTCTCATTTTAAGTGTCTGGTTTTGTGGCTTATTACATTCTCATATATAGCTGAGGCCAGTTCTTCCACCTATTCAAAATGTTGTTAATTTAGTTATTAATTTCTTGTAACGGTATGTTAAGCAGTGAGTCCCTTGTTACTACAGCATGGTGTGTCCTCAGTTTTGCACTCAGAGGAGATAGCCACCAGATTTTAAGGATAGCAGCAGGTATTCTAGAGTAAGTAGTCACAGACTTGTGACAACTGCTTGTTTATTTCATGCTGTAGTGTAGGAAGAACAAGTTACGATTCTGTTCGGCTGGGGAGGAGTAGTTTGAGATCATGAAAAGTTCCATAATAACTTAATACCAAAGATGTAGTTGTAACATACTATTGTGTGTTCAGGCCTGACCTGTATCGAGCATCTGGAAAATTTGAGCTTTTGGATCGAATACTACCAAAATTGAAGGCTACTGACCACAGAGTACTGCTCTTCTGTCAGATGACACAGCTTATGACAATCATGGAAGACTATTTAGGGTGGCGTGGATTTTCCTACCTGAGGCTGGATGGCACAACTAAGGCTGAGGATCGTGGTGATCTCCTCCGCAAGTTCAACAGCCCTGATTCTGAATACTTTTTGTTCCTTTTGAGCACACGAGCTGGAGGGCTTGGTTTGAACCTGCAAGCAGCTGATACTGTCATCATATTTGATTCAGACTGGAATCCCCACCAGGTATGTATCAGATGTGTATACAGTGTATGTTTTATCAGTCTCACTAACAGTCATAATGTTTGATATTCCTTCCACAAAGCAAATGAACAACTTATTCCCTCCCAATCCTGTCTTCTTTTAAAATCCATCAGTCCTAAAATAGGACATTTGAAAATAAAAAAATACAAATTTGAAAGAGTTGAAAATTTCAAATATTTAGGAGTTATGTTCAATGAAGATAACAAAAGAATAAAAAATGCTAATAAAACATACTTTATGCTACAGAAACTTTTTGAAAATAAAAGCATATCAAAGAAACTAAAATTAAGACTAAAGAACACAATAATAGACAAAACATTAACATATGCATCAGAAACCTGGATATTGACAAAGAGAGACAGAAAGCAAATGAACATTTTTGGAAGGAAAGTGTATAGAAGAATTTTAGGCCTAATATATGACAATGAAAAAGAAAATTAGAGGATATTAACCAATAAAGAAATCTGTGCAGTTGTTAAAAAAACCCCACTGTTACTGAGACAGTAAGGTTAAATAGATTACGTTGATTTGGGCATGTACAAAGAATGGAAGAAAGTAGAATTCCCAAAAGAGTATTATATATGAATTTGGAAACAACATGTTTGAGAGGTAGACCAAGAAGTAGATGGCAAGATGAAGTGAGGGACGATGGAAGAATAGTTGGTGGAGAAGGGTGGCAGGGAAAAGTATATAACAGGAATGGAAGAAGCTCCTGAGATCAGCAAGGAATTGTTACATTCTACATGTGCCAATGGAATGAGTGAATGAATCAGACCTACATACTGAGGTATTTCCAATGTACACAATGAAATAACTGGTTATAAATAATTAGCATCAGCACACATTCTTCATCTTGGTTTGTCTTAAAATCAACTACAGCATATTTTGACACAACTGTATATTCCCACTGAACATTGTTAACTTGTTTATTGTTGTGGTGCCATATATCATATGCCAGATGCATTAAACAGCTACCAAGCAACAAAATGGGAGTCATTGTAGAACACATTTGACACATTACATAGGATGTGGTCACTTAACAACCAGAGAGGGGTAATCAGAACTCAGTGAGTGAAATAATTTTACGTAATCAGTTTCATGACTTCCTGAGGCAGGAATATCATGTGAACATGGTTTCATTCTCAAGGGTTATGGAGCTAGAGGCATTTGAAGCTGAACATATTCCCGACAGCTTTTGCATACACACTGATGATTAATTTTGAATATCCACATTTCTCTGTTTTCTCCAGGTCCATAGACCTCAGCATATTAGATTTCCATGTGTTCATGCAGTAAGCAGCAAGAATTGGGGTACTGGAATACAGAAGGGTTAAATTTCAGCTTAGCATTATACTGGCCCACACCATCAACGTGCTGTGTGTGAACTACTTCTTTCCTGTAGTCATCAGAACTAAAATATTGTTTACTACACTCATCTTCACTGGATCAGCATCCCACTCTGTTATCCACAGCTTGGTGGTTACTAGTAGATGACGTGTATGTTGCCATGGCAGTAAAGAATAGTACTTTACAACTAGTGACTTCCTGGTTCCCCCCCCCCCTCTTATTGACTATTTTGTGTTAAACATTATTGCTTTTTCCCTGCCCTTTTTTTTTCCCCAGCATTTAATGGTGTGACCACCCAGGTGGTGAGTAAAAAGTCACAAGTGTTGGGTTTGGTTACTACATTCCTTAGAATTTGAGGTGGTGGAGCCATGTTACCAACCCCAAAACACTGGAAAATTGAAATGTCTGACATATTTTGTACACTCTTGTGCAGATTATTTATTTTAGATATTCACAGTGGGTAATCCATGAGAGCTTTTTAATTTTAATATTGTATAAAGACATTTACTTTTATATTGTAAGTAAATGTGTTCAGTAATGCTGGTAATCTTCATTAGTTATGTACTGTATTGTGCTGTGTGAGACAGTGTACTGGTGCTTGGAAATCCCACTGCTGGTTTACCAGTCCGTGAATGGGAAAAAGTTTGAAATTACTGTGTCACTTGATACTATGAGAAGTTCATAAGTCATTTGAAGATAAATGGTTAATCCTGTATCACACAACACACGTATAAAGTATATTTAAAGGTAACATCTTCTGTGATGCAGGACCTACAAGCACAGGATCGAGCCCATCGTATTGGACAACAGAATGAGGTTCGTGTACTCCGATTGATGACTGTCAACTCTGTAGAGGAGAGGATTCTGGCTGCAGCCCGCTATAAACTTAATATGGATGAGAAAGTTATCCAAGCAGGGATGTTTGACCAGAAGTCCACAGGTTCAGAAAGACAGCAGTTTCTGCAAAGCATTTTACATCAGGATGATGCAGAAGAGGAGGTAACCATGTTCATGCAGTTGCTGAAGTGTCTTGTACTTAAAGTAAGGAATTGTGGTAATGCCTGTACATGGTGTTTAATTTTGTCTGTCTGTTTTCAGTAGTTCATTAGTTGTCACCATCAAACTGAATGTAACTAAAATTAATTAAATTTGGTAACACAAGTTTCTGGTCCTAATATAAGTTTTAAAAAGTTACATAAAAAGTTTTATGAACACTTCTTATTTTTGGCATTAAATTTTAGGACCAGTTTGGAGTGTCAACGGTTGGTTTGATGTCCGTATCTCATATATTCTCTTATTTCAGTGTTATATGCTATTCCAGCTCTGTGAACACTTTAAAATATGATAAGAAATATAGTAGAATATAGAAAAATTGAGTGTTTTTGAAGCTTACTTAATTTTACTTCCCCATGGTTCCTTTAGTTCATTCTCCTCTTTGCCTTCACTCTGGTTCTGTGTGGTTTCTTCACTGTGTTTTCTGATCCCATATACTTGTGAAAGCTGTATTTGTACTGAACTTGCATGGTTTTATAATGATCTCTCAAGATCTTTTACATTTTGTTTTCATATTATTACAGGAGGAAAATGAAGTACCTGATGATGATACGGTGAATCGTATGATTGCTCGTAATGAATGTGAGTTGGATCTCTTTTCACGCATGGATCTAGAGCGTCGCCGTGAAGAAGCAAAACTTGGCCCAAACCGTAAATCACGTCTGATAGAAATAGGAGAATTACCTGATTGGCTTGTCAAAGATGATGAGGAAGTAAGCAGTTTTATTATATCACAAGCATTCTGAATAATGAACGTTATGTACTTCCTGTTTGTGGACAATACTTTGATGAGAGAATCAGTGTAAGTTCGTATTATATCATCCCATTACTTGTTCTTATTATCATTTTCTTCTTTTAGTCTAATTTCCATTTTGTGCTGGTAAGTGAATGAAAATCCTCCCAGCTTCTTTTGTTGCCCCACAGCATTCCCCTTTCCATTTCTTACCAGGTGCTTCCTGTCTTCTTGCTGCCCACTGATATCTGGCTAAACTGTCTTCTGCCTGTTATATAAGGTTCTGTCCTTGAAGTGTTAATTTTGATGTCCTTGGTATTTTTTTAATCTCTCTATTCTTCTTTTGTGGATATTGTAGTCTTTTCTATTTTAATCCTGTCTAAGTTTCATTGTAACTTCTCACAGAATTTCACTTCCAATTCTGTGCTGTATTCCTTTTCATACACTGTTGATGATCTGATTTATCCAGCACTGCATTCCTGAGTCCCTATCTCCCCACCATATGTCCTGTATATCGTTTCCTGCTGGATTTCACACTCCCAATACTACTGCTGAACCAGGATTGGAATATGGATGTGATAGTCATGTTCATGCATATATAGGTCACAACCATATTTTCGGACTGAATCTTTGGATGAAAAGTGTAGTCTGTGCATGTGTAAATACAGTTAATTAGACAATTGAAGCTCTTTACTGCATTGACTTTATATTGGCTTTGTTAACAAAGCATTCCAGTTTTAATGTTTGTGCATATAATTGGAGGTTTTATGTTTCATAGGTTGAGCGATGGACGTTTGAAGAGGAGGAGGAAAACTACCTGGGACGAGGATCCAGACAGAGGAAAGAAGTGGACTACAGTGACAGTCTTACAGAAAAGGAATGGCTTAAGGTTAATTATAATTTATTTTCTGCTTAAGATCAGAATGGGACTTCAATTTATGTAACATAGTCATTGGGGTTTATTTTATGTATGTATATGACTAGAATAAAACTGGAACTTATTAAATATATCCAATGCCATTCATGTACATGCACTTTCCCAACTTTACTTACAGTTCTTACAGCTAGTTATAAGCTATACCATTAATATAACCATTTTTAATTTCTTATCTTGACCTTACAAAATCGGTTCTCCTGAAGCCTCAAGCCTGCCCTGTTCATTGTAAACACAATATTGCTTTGCAAAGTCCAAACTGACACTCTAACAACCACAGTTTAACTTTTTTGTACCATCTGTATTAACATTTTCTTTTCCTGGAAAGAACATTCATATATGTAGAAAAATGACTGATCTAATGTCATTATTATAAACTTGTGATTTATTTTGCGTATTACAGGTGGGGTCACAGATGAACTTCACCATCTAGTAAGTAATGAGCTGTTCCAGTTGCTTGTGGAATGGTTATGGTTATTTAACTAGTTACACTCTTTCAGGCAATAGACGAAGCTGGAGAAGACTTTGAGGAAGAAGAGGAAGAAGAAGAGAAAAAGCTACGCAAGAAAACAAGAAAGCGACGAAGAAAGGGAGAAGAAGATGAAGAAGAAGAGTCGACACAAATCAAGAAGCGCAGCAGAAATACCACAGTACCTGCAACTACTGTGACTGCATCAGTAGACCCAAGACTGAAACGTCATATGAGGAAGTTGATGAACATTGTCATCAAGTACACCGACAGGTAGCTACTGAATAAGCGGATATGGATATCTTCACAGATAATGTAACTGTTCAGAAAGCCTGTTTCTCGGAAGGGTTAATAAGGAGATGAGCTGGAACATTTATTATCCTTATAGTAACATTTGCTAACATTCCTGCAGACCTGATGTATTTATTTGGTTGGCATCTTATTTTTCTTCTAGCATTGTTTCCATTGAATGCAGGCCAATGACAAAAGTTCCCAGCCTGTTCTTTCATCCCACAATCATTCTTGTTCATTTTCTTACTACCTCTTTCCTCTCTTGATGTATCTGGTTAGAAAATTGTTGTCCTATTGTGGTGTACTTTGTATCATGGTGTTCTTGTTGCATGACCTTCACGGTAAGTGTACAGGATCCATGTGCATGTACAGAGGGACATCCAGCAACTGTAGTATACCTCAGAACTTGGACATTAGTGTCAGAGTGTTTTCAAACTATATTTTTGCTTTAGCATCAGTCTGTTAGTTTGAGCAGTAGCAGAATCACTTTACATATGGATTTATGTATAATGGATGTTACATCATTTTGAATTGCACCCTTAAACTGCCACTTGTTACTCTTAACCTTTCAAAGCCTACTGGTTACATTATGCACCACCAGTTTAACATTCAACAACTGTATGTTCTGCCCACACTGTATTTGTGTGTTTTGTATTTATCTGAGAACAAACAGTGACTTGTGCCACTTGTAGCATAAACTGATTGGTTTTTATAACCGAGATGAAAAGTGTTTACTGCGCAGTACGAACTGGGTCTTTAAATTAAGCAATCTGCGCTTCATCTTTAAATGGTTAAACAGTTCCAGAATTGTAGAACTGGTTATGCTTCATGTGAATGTGGCAGTAGTATTAACCAGAATGTAATGACTGCTTTTGAAGCGTTTTAATATTACAGTAAAACCTGTCTAACTTGACCACCGATGGTTCCTGAAAAAGTGGTCAACATAAGCAAGTGGTCAACTTACACAAATGTGTCCCAAAATAACTTTTATACTCGTATTTTATTTTCT
>Ga0123357_10005274_pt1 | contig 15424 bp, 9 predicted proteins | sample TergutEmb28metaG_FD_89873 | JGI IMG/M metagenome (GOLD analysis project Ga0123357, IMG submission 89873) | Embiratermes neotenicus P4 segment gut microbial communities from Petit-Saut dam, French Guiana - Emb289 P4 | ecosystem: Host-associated > Arthropoda: Insects > Digestive system > Gut ... | reverse complement strand
TGTCGTATCGCCTCCTTCAGAGCTTCCAAAGTTTGCCCTGTTTGTCTAAAGTTTGATACCCAACGGTAAATCGTTTTCTTATCAGGAACAGCCTCCCGTCGACGAAGCGTAAAGCAGATGCGAAATGCACGCTGTGTTGCTACCAGCAACCCACCATTTTTATAAACTCCTCAACAATAAAGGCTCGATGTTCTCCCAACCATGCCATGGTGTACACTGAAAACGGCACGTACACTGCTGTTCGACAACGCGCTCCCCACCCGAAGCTATGACCCTCCCAAATCGGGGTGTTCTTTCTGCCACACCCTGTACTATCCATCCACCTAAACCTACATCATACAACTTTTAATGATGAGGTAATTTCAAGGATCAAGCGTACAGAACAAACCTCTCTATAGACCAAGAGTTTAAGACATGCAGACAAATTTTAGAAAGCATGTGTGAAGAACAACTTCACATCAACTTTAACCCATTTCACTAATATGGATCTGTGTGTCTGTGTACATAGACGGCATTCCCAGCATGTCTTATAGGTACCTTGTATTTAGAATTCTTTTTGGAGTGATTCTAGACTCATATGGCAACCCTGCTCAGCTGAAAGTAGACTGGTAGTAGTCAGCAGTCTGGAAGGGACAGGCATGCAAACATTGCTGAAAAAAGCACTGCACTTATTAAAATTTATTCTAATCCAAACACTCATGCTCAATCAACTTGTAAATATTCTGCATCTAATTTATTATCATGCAATACATTTAACTGGAAAAATTACAAATTGTACAATGGAAATGTGCCTAGTATCAGATATTTTACACATAAAAGCATGTACTGATGTTGAAGTCTTAACACATGGATTATGTATAACAGCACATATGGTCAATTCTTTTTTTGGCAATGCAATGTAAATGTGAAATGCAACGTATACACACACTTCATTTACTGCATAACCTCCCCACTCCTCAAAAAAGAGAGAGAGAGAGAGAAAGAGAGACAAAGGAAGGAAAATAGTCTGGCACCCCTACTAGATGGATTCCAAAAATATTTATGTGTAATATTCTCTGAAATATAAACAGATTTTAAGATATGTAGGAGATTTTTTGCATTTGCATATTGAAAGCCCTTGGTCCAAAATCGAATATGGAGTCTAGCTATTCATATTGGAATTTTCAGTATTTTTCTGTTTCCCAAAGAAACTTCAGCAACCATAATTTAACAACAATGACATCTATACTTAATGTCATTCACAAGTCATAATCTGCAACCCTCATTTCTCACTTGACAGTATTATACGTACCTTGTTGAGTTAAATGAACCAGGAAACAAAAATACTGATGCTTTACTTTAATTTAAAGCTTTCGAAGAATTTGCAATTAGAACTGACATATAGATACACATTCATTCTACACAGTGCCTACCAAAATTAATGAGAAATCTGATGTACTCTGGAGTTGGTCACATGTTACCTGTGACAAAACAAATGCATATAACTACAAATTATTGTTCCTGACAGGTACTGACACATGTGTGCAGAAGAATTTTATGATGAACAAATATGGGTGCACACTGTAGTAGACAACTGAACTCTGTAGGTAGGCCGACACATGCTCTTGGTGAATAATGCACATTAACTTCCCTCTACAGCAGTAGCTGGTATAGTTCATTCACCCTTACAATCAGAGTACATTCTGTATACATTTTAAGCCAACTGCTTACTACGATCATAGAGAATCATATGATGACTGAATGAGTACAGAGGATTAGAGAAACACTATTCAAAGTGGAAAACCAAAATACTGGGAGAAAAAAAAAACACCTGTAGCATTCCCAAATTACCCACCAAAAATCCCACAAGTAACATGGACTAGCCTCAGAGTGAATTTCGCCCTCTGCAGCAAGAAGCCAGCAACTAACTGCCCGACCCATGGCATGGCCCTCTCAGAACAAATGTCAAAGTTCTGCACGTGGAAAATAATTCTGTGCATTAACAAATCATGGAAAATTTCATATAATGAAGTTAGTCTAACATGTAACTCAAACACCATACAGCAAATTAAAACATGACACCTTCACTATTACAGAATTTTATGATTCTTTATATACTTTTTGCATATATTTTAAAAGAGTTCGCATAAGTGAATTATTTCTCATATTATTTTTTTAGGTTAATGTGAGAGAAAATATATGTATTCAATTTAGGTTAGAACTTTTGTCTACTTACACATGCCACAAGAAAATGAATCTAACACCCAAAGAACATGGTGACTGAGCAAATCTTAAATTTAACTTTGTTATTAATAAACATGCAAAGTAAAACTGTGTTTTGTAGGGAGATGACAATTTAATTTACCTTCAAGTTTCCATTTAATTTCTTATTCATTTCTGTAAAATATAGGAAGTCTTTATTTTGATCTTCAATTAAGTGCTTCTACCAGTAGCTGTGCTATTTTTAGTGTTTCACTGCCTTGTGCCTTCTTCACAGTTACAAGTACAAAAACAATTATATATTTATTTCAAAGCTATGTACTTTATTTCATTTCAGGGTTCATTTATACAATTCACAAGGTTATGGATGAAAACCCTTATGGAAACAGACTTTGAAAGAGCTAGGCTAGAGAAAAGAATGAACAGGATGGAAGAGTGTAGACTGGATACATCTGACTCAAGGCTAGCTCTTGTGAACATGGTACTGAAACTTACAAAAGTGGAGGGAATTTCTTGACTGGCTGGGGGCCTAATAGCTTCTCAAGGCCACTGCTCCAAGGAATCAGAATCAGTTCACTTGACATATTTGCCATATCAAAGGCACAACACAGGAAAACTTTGATGGAGAGCGACACAACTATCCCACCACAACCCACTCCTGGTAACCATTTCTCTGAAGGACAATGCCTTCACTGCAGTTAGAGAAAAACATTAACAAAAGCAAAGAAAATACTGCAAAACAAACCATTATTTATACAAAAATCACATAAAGAAAAAGTACAATGGAAATAGATCAAACGATTCAGTATCTGACAAGTTTTGTACGCTCCCACTATAAAATTTAAATTGCCTGAACTGTCCAAACAAATATGCTGTTCTATCTCCAACATCTACTCTCCAGTCTATTCTGCCCACTATAATTCACTTCAGACATTATACAACATGACATCCTGCAAGAAAATAGTAAGAACTAGTCTTTACAGTCAGGATTACTTGGTTTCTGGAATTTAAGCATCAAAGTACAACATTTAAAAAACAGGATATATTTCAAAGATGATGTTTTATTTTCAAAATACAATACAATGTGCAAAATCCAGAAAGCAAGCAATGCAAGATATAATATACCATCACCAAAACCTTTTTGAAATTCTCTGCTCTTTACAGGTATGACAAATCCTTCAGTGATGAACTCAGAAGCCACACCCTGATGAACTCAGAAGCCATACCCAAGATCAGTGAATCATAAGGTATAAGGGTTAGTGAAACATGCAGTTTTATCTAACTGAAGAATAAATTAGTAAAGGTTAAACTGATTAGTGAAAAATGAAATGTGGTATGCAAATCACAGAATATACAACAGCCTTAATTGTTTTTACCTGCAACTCAATATGCAATTTCACGGCTTACTACACAAGAAAATCTGGCACACACCATGGTTTGAATTTACCAACAAAATATTCAACTAGTGTTTTATATTAAGTTAGCATTCATAAATGTCAACTTACTTGCAGCCCAATATCAGAAAGGGAATCCAACATTAGACACTCTCCTTCAATTACTAAATACAATGTTAACACAGCTGACACATTCATTCAAACAACAACAACAACAAACTATAATAAACTACTATAATATTACATATATAAAATCCACCTAAGAATCAAAATTACCAATATTTTCCACATTAAGTTTTTTCACACTTTCAAATCCTGCCAGCAAAACAAATTCTCAAATTGTAGCCCTCTAATAAGATGATTTCTCATTTGGTAGCCTAAAATGGCCTTCAAAGTTTTCATTACAGAATACACCCAGGAATTTATTTTCTCACATTTAAAGTGAATAATAACATAATAAATGAGTATATAATACCCAGCAGTAAATAAAACACGACTTCAGGCACCAAAATTCCACATCATAAGGCCAGTGAAACAGACTCTAACCCTCTGGTTGCTTTACACACTCAGATTCTCTCTTCAGGAAAAGTACAGCAAACAATGCAGGCACAACTCAGAACATTTCATTCTATCATCTTGAATAGTGCACAGGAAAATATCATTCCCAAGAGCTGGAAAGTAAAAAAAACATAATATCACTTCTAAAAATGCATACACTCTATGAGCATCCCAACACTGCAATAAACTTCACTATAAGAGTCCATTTTCTTATTCACAGTTACCACAGGTATGTATCACTTGTCTGGAAACCTTCAATTATAAAATGCCTACAATTTCTTGTATGCCTAAATTTTATGTGCTCTTTGCTTCAAATGTTCTAGTTCAATAAACTACAATGAAGTTATTATGAAAAATTGGTTAAGATCCTCATTTGTGGTAGGAATGTAAACCAGGTAGCCACAAATGAAAGTCAGCCATGCTAACCAACTTTGTTATTCATAGTATGAACTCAGAATAACACATCTGTGGACCAGACTAATATATTTGTTTCCAAGAACCCAAAGGGACACCAACATAACACTAATATTAGTATTTTAAAACTGATAGCACTTAACATCAACTCAGTAACAGATCATTTCATTGCACAAATAGTCACACAATACTTTAACCCATTTTCATATAAAACAAGAATTGAAATGTGGACTATATTTCCAAGGGCCTATACAATGAAGCAAATTTCATGGTGGTTCTAATGATAATTTTTTTTTTTTTTTCATATAATTAAAGGCATAGTGACAATCCATTGAGTCCTGTAATATAATGCCTGTTAGACGAAAGTTCGTACTCTTCAACAAACTTCTTTGTTTGTATTCTTCAACAAACTTCTTTGTCTACCTCCAGTTTCTGTATCTTATCACCATTCACAAGATATGTATACATGCTGAATCCCACTAACTGACTTACTAAAATTATTGTGTCAAACTGAATTGAACTGAATTTACTGAATTTATTAACTTGGCAAATTTTTTAGTATACTGACAATACAAAATTTCACAGAACACCATTCAGTACTTCCAAACACAAAAGATATTAAGACCACAACCCACCTACTAAGTGTTTATTTTATGTAGCCTGTGAACAGAAATTTTAAAAATGAAGGTGGGGGAGGGGGAGTAGAATCATGGCAAAGAGTGGGGGTTTATATTTTATTGTAATAGTTACCATCAGACAGGCAACTCCAATGCCAGCACCTCCAATGATAGCAGCATGATCCTTAACAAATTTCTCAGTAACATCCAAGCAGCCCAAGGTGAAAACATTTGAAGGCAAATCGGTGCAACTTCCAAAAGACTGTAAGGAACAGACATGTTACAAGATGAAAGTACTAAACAACAATTCTAATGCAGTGAAAACATTCACATTCCCATCACTATTCTTCACTGGCATAATCTCTCAAAACTTGAGGGCTACAATTTCATTTCCTCAAGAAACCTAAAAACAAATGTGTTGTTTGTGTAAGAGCCAATCAAAGCATGTATTACATAATTTATTAATTTCTTTCATGTGGTACCCCACACAGCATCATCATTTTCAGCACTCCTTAATTTCAATTTGGTAAATGAAACCAGAACTGTGCTGTAATGCAGCACATATATTTTTATAAATATTACAAAAGAAATTTAGATGTCTTTACATGTATACTGAGCACATATATGTAAAAGTTTTTATAAATTCTACAGAGATGAGCTGCGAGACATACTTCAGGAGTATCTATGTTGATATCGCTACAAAAAATAAACTGAGTTGAAAGCATGATCATGTGGGTAATGTAATGTAATCTACACTTATAAAAAATTGTGGTGCATCCTGTTCTGACAAAAAAGACATCATGCAGGAAGTATGTTACATGACAATGGATAACATCATCCAGTATGACTGAAGATTAAATGTCTGAAGTCCTTACAAATCTGACATCACAACTCTTTCAACAGTACTGTTACATGATTCTGTAACACATAAACTGACAGTTGCTGAATATAATGTAAAAGTCATGTGACATATTCAAAACCTATCTGCCTACAATATACCTCTCAATATATGCTACTGGAAGAGTAGTTCAGATATTCAATATTAAACTTACTGAATGTTCACTGTGAATCCTGCAGCAGCTTTCTGGAATCCTAGTTTTCCAGTCTTGATAAGAGGTGACGCCACAGCATTTCAGCTATAAAGAAATGTCAAAGCACTATCGGGAATACTGCAAACTATTTTGATAATTTTCTTGTTGATATGGAGACAGTAAATGCAAACAGTCATTCACACCCACAGTTGTGAATGCCAGGTAAACAGACATGTCGAAAGAACTTCAACACACAAGTAGACTAAACCCCAAAAGCTGAATCCACAGATTAGATACAAGCTGCAGAAATCAAAGGACAGGAATTACAATGCTTAAGCTGTAAGGCATGGCCAATTCTGAGTAACTATAGCCTAAATGCATGACTGTCTGCACACAAATTCAGCAAACATAACTCTTGAGCTAAATTAAATTTTCTTGAATCACAGATTTACAGTACTTAAAGACGCTATTAACAGCAGACAATTTACAGGACTTGGGTGTGTACAATGGTGAGGTAGGATCCATGAGTTGTAACTGGACTGGAACTCCTTGTTCATGGAAACAGTCATTGGGAGCAATCAATACATACTACACAACCGCTGAGTTAGTATACAGTATTCTCGTTACTGGCTCCTCTCCTAACTTCAATTTACTGTCACAGCCCAACACCTTCACATCCATGGCAACTATATTTAAAACACTGCAGATTTGTTCATGGCCCCTGGCCCTTCATCATACTTGATGTAGCAGAACATTGTGATGATAGAGTTACCTTGCAAATTGATCAAGACAGTGTACTTAAATTACCAAGGAAAACGTTAATAATGAAAATAAACCTAAGGTTTGACATACCCATGTGTTTGTCAGAACAAGCAATAATACGGACATAGTCCATCTACACACAGCTTTTATTACAGCAATCCAATAGCAGCTACATGTTCTGGCAGCACAAAGCAGCAATCATCAGGCCATAAGTATCCAATACAAACAGTGATGATGACTGCTTAGTGCAGCCAAAACATATAGCTGCTATTAGATGTGCCATAATAGAAGTTGTGTGTCAACAGGCTACGTGCTTATTATTGAATGAAAATAAATCTTGTCAATATAACAACCTATCACCAGAAAACACAATTAAAGACATTTCTTTAAATTTTGTGTGAAAAAAACATACCTGAAACATTGGAAAATGGCCTGGTATGAACCCCCAAATCGTCAATCAATATACAAATCACCTACCCTCTCCTGAGTGTCATCCCATGCCCGCTTCACAGCCCTGTTTGTTGTATACGATCTCACAGTGCTCTGCATTTCTTGCTCCATTGTGGTGTGCACCTTCTCGCGAAACACGTAACCAAGAATACCACCCACCAGCATCGTTACAAAGATCAGGAATACAATCATAAAGTACTGTAACAAAATAATAAGCCATTGTGATTAGGGTTTAATGGTTGCAATATAATGGTTTGGGTATTTGCCTTTGGATGCATGATGTACACATGCATCAGTGAGATCTGCTGTAGAAAGCATCTGGTTACAATGTTCCAGGTATGCACCTACCAGAGCATTGACCCACAATGCCTTTAATGGGTACTGTTTGTTAAGTCACTGTAGATATGGTACATCTTTGTTCCAGGAGCAGAACAGAGTAGCACATGCACATCGTCTCCCCACATCCCTTCAAGTGAAACCTGAACTTGTCTAACAACTAGATACGACTGTAAGTTTCAACAATGCTCTTCATTTGGAAGCACTTCCTTAAATGGATTATAATTCTCTTCAATTAACAAATTTGAAAGAGTTCATTTTCATGCTTTTCAACCACACACAAGCATATATTTTTCAATGCTGTCTTAGTACAGGCCACAAAACTTTAATTTGTTAAGTTTATTTATGTTAAAGTTTACTGCTAAATATTTTTATGCAAGAATTATTGTAAGGGAAATCAACCAGTAGTCACAAATAAGTTACAGAATGAATACATTTATATGTTATAAAACTTACAGACACTACTTGGTTAAAATTTACATTGAAAATTTAAAGATATTGAACTATGGTAAAGTGTTTCAATTTAATGCTTTGAAATGCTGTACCTGCAGTTAAAGCCACACTAACAATTACTGCATTTGAAAACATTACAATTTCTCAGTTTATTTAAACCTGACTCATCTTTCTTAACATGAGAGCATCTATGTATTTTATCATACACAAAATCACTAATGCTACAGTTTATTTGCTATTTCCACATTTGTTGTTATTGAATGATCTCGCTAATGATGACTTTTGCATTTGCCACAAAAATAAGAAAACCTTAATGTAAATAAATATGATGTCTAAAAGTTATCATTACCACAATACTATAAAACATCCTGGAATGTGAAGACAACTCTTTATATCAACATGCAGCAGCATACACGAAGTAACAATTAACAACAGTGTTGTGAAGCAGTGTTTTTGCTATGAACTTGTGTTTTGTAGGTCACTGTTTTGAATCATGGAAAAGACTGTCTTTAGTTTTAGAGTGAATGTCTGTAGCAGGTTTCTCACAGTTTTCCTTTGTTCTTCTGTGCAAATAGCAAAACAGTAGGTGAACATAGGACATATCTTATCATTTGTAAAATATGCAGTTAAAAGGCAGCTTCATTTATAAAACCCAGTAACATATTTTCTGTTTCTGACTGATTGTAGTTTAGTGAAGATAAAAATAGTAGCAAGTTTCATATCTCCATAATGTGTAAACAAGCACACTGAACGAGATATGAGGTCACAGCAATAATTACTGAAGATTTGAGTCTTCTGGGATATTATGTAGCATCAATGGGCAAGTAGTTCCCATTGTTTCAAAAATGATCATGATGCAGTCATCATCAGGATAAAGCAGTCCACGAAGAATCCCCTGAAATGTCAGCAACTTTCTGCCCATTGACACAGCATCATATCCCAGAACACTTCATTCTTAAGCACACAAAATGTTTGTATCAGCATGTAACTTTCTGTCTATTCCTGCTGTCAATTCTTCCAATCACGAAGTTCAGAGAAACAAACTCCTAAAAAGACTAAATTCTTCAGATTTTATAATTTGGCACTTACGTTACTGTTCATGTGTGGAACTTAACACAGACCAATTAACTTACAGTCAGCAGCATGCACTTGATCTCCTTGAGGGCTCCCAGACAGCCAAAGAATGCAATCAGGGATATCAGGGCACCAGTGGCGATGAGAATGTACACAGCACCCAAGAACAGGTTAGTGCCCAACAGCTCATTCATAAAGGCTTTGTCCACCAGGGTCCAGATACCAATCCCCAGCACTGTAATACCACCAACCTAGAAAGACCAAAGTGGAAACATGGGGCATCATCAGTTCCACAGCAATAAGTCACTGTCATTTTCATTGTCACCACCACAACCATCACGATTCCTTGGAATATGACTAGCTGAGCTACTAATCATTTCTGTAGTTCCTCCAAGAAGTTAGTTTAGTCTTATATGGTAGTCCAATTCAGTACAGTCCAGACCCGGATCAGTAATCATCATTGCCATTGTCAAGATTATAATTTATTGCTAATATTATTACACCTAAAACTACAATGATACACATTAGAACAAAAACACAATAATTGCTTCTGGTCTCTTCCAGGTCACAATTCATTGCAACTGTATGAATTCTTTACAACCTTAGTAGTGTAATGACCCATCACAGTGCCTCTACCTCTGGGAATAAAATACAGATTGCTGTAGAGACTTTACATCCAAGTGCCCAGATAGGATTATAAACCAAGATGGCAGTGTTTCAGCAGTTCAAGACCACATGGACATGAACCACATGTGATTTGTGTTATGATAATCATAATATAATTATTACTGATTTATTCTTTAGCATTTTAACAGTACCATTTCAATTGCTGTGGACATACAGCATTAAACAAAATAAATTTAACAGTGACTATATAAGGATTTGAAGGGAAACAGTCATAAACACCACAAATCATCATCACCATCATTACCACCAGCAACACCACCACCACCACCACCACCACATGATAAAACAACAAATGGTGAAAAATGTCTGTAACATAGCATTGTGCAGTGCAACTGAGTCTTAGAATTAAGTCACACAGGATTATTTTGTTCCATCAGCTGTAGACCAGTTATCACATTCTCATATACTCACTCACACTCATGAAATAAACTTTTGTTTACACAAATAGCTAATGAATTCAGTTAAGCCCCACATTAGATGATACTATGATTGTAATAAAACAGAATAAACACACAGGATGAAATTAGTCCTATATCATGTGGGACACACACACACACACACAAACACACACACACACACACACACACACACACACACAGCAGGTTTCATGCAAATCAGATGTGTCCTCTACAATGAGCAAAACAAATGCAATAATTCATGGCGGGGCGGAAGAGAAAAGAAAGAACATTATATCCAGAAAAACTCAAGAGCTAATAAACTGTTTACCTAGTCATATTCAAAAACTGAAACTTTAATTAGAATGCCAATGAGAAGAATCATAGAAAAGTAACAGAAGTAACTGCTGCCCTCATGATTCTATTTTCTCCAAGGTGGGACAAATGACGTCTGAAACTTATCAGTGAATACCATACCTGTGCAGAGGTATGTACCTGCACAAATACATGCCAAAAACACCAATACCACAACTCAACATTGTACATTTGACCTTCATCTTAACGTTATTCTCTTTCTCACTTGTCAACTACCTGATACAGACAGCCACGTAAGTACACTCTTCATCGTCGTTTTGAAGTGGAACCTTCATCACACATCAGGGAGAAGATCCATGTTTCCCTCAAAGGAAATACCCGACCTAAATAACTACCAATAGATGGAGGAGAGAAGCAATTTGCAGATAAATAAAAAGAAGTTACATAGAAATGGAATTATGAAGTCAGCTGTAAGCTTAATGTAATTGTGATGCTAGGTGTAGGCTTATACCATTTCTGGTTTCGGACTTAGAATTTAAGTGACTGACTTTTGTTGCAGTGCATCTGCAATACAACTTTAAGACTAGTAAAATGTACAAAATTACTATCAATACATTTGGAAATACACTTCTGTAGTGTCATTAATGGAGCAATGGGTGTGGTGCTTTCTAAAAACAATAACTTTCAAAAAAAAACCCTTCCAGAAAAATAATTTATAAGAATTTCTTCCATTAAAATTTGTTTTCCTAATTCCATGCACTCATCCTTTTTCCATTCCCATACGCCATAAAGTAAACGACTAGCCTTACAAATCACATGTAAATATATGTTTCACCCATGCCATGGGGCCAGACCATGAAAAATGACAATAAAAGTACCATACAGACAGCAATATGGCATTTATTTTTTAATTCTGCTTTCAAGCAACAAACACGTGGGCCCACACCAACATCATGTATTTTTACTTCCGGTTAACTCCCTGAAGCATTTTACACACCTCCAATGAGCACTTTCTCCATCATACATCGTTTCCGAGATATGCGAAATATTAGTTAGATTTGAAGGCATGGACTGGGTTCATGTGGCTCTTGTGATATGGTAATGAACACTCTGGTTCCATAATATACAGCTGAACGTACTAACTTGGACTCTGCTCCATGCAGTTAACCAAAATTTGAGCTATACATTTTTAATTACATAGTATGAATGATTTCATAGAGAACTGTGGCAACTATCACTAACAATACATTCATTTTGAAATTAGTTATTGGGGTTAAATACCCTGGGATGAAGGAAAGAGGCTGAACTTTTAATGGATAATAATTGAGGGGAGCAACAATGACTTCATGGTGTACTTCATTATTAAAAATTATGATTTATAACAAACGTGATACATAAAGTGAAGCAAACATTTCATAAACAAGTATCATCTAAAGTGCATAAAATATGCAAGCATGAAACAAGCAGTAAATTAATGTACATTAAATAAATAAAATTTAAGAGCGTTGCAAACCCTTGAAAATATGTAGTCTTGTGGAGTGATTCTCTAAGGTAGCCACAAACAATGTCCAAAAAAAATGTCCAACAAAACCAGAGGTAAGGTGTTAATGACATTCTCATTCCAATCTCGTCTCTTTTCTGCACATTCTGAAAAAATTCAGCCCGCGAATTACACAGTTTATACACTGTAAGTTCGTACATAAATTTGAACAAACAAAACATTATTTTAAATGAATGCAATCTCAGTAAATATTTAATTAATGGATTTAGTTGATGCATTACCCAGTGACGTGGCTCCATATCCTACAAGAACAAAATACTCAGCTGCATTGCTGCAAACACCTCAAAACTCAAACAGAAATAATGCATTTAGAAAAATCACATTGTGTCATTTACAGCCCTCCGTGTCCCACCCATCAAAGTGTAGATGTTAAGAGAAATATGATGTAAAATTGCAAGCATTGTGGGCAACAAAAGGCAGTGAAAAATACAAGTGACAAATTTTGGGTACACATAATACACAGCTGCAGATTACAAACTAGAAATGGCATTCTGTTTCAAGAAAAGTGAATGCTCTTTACAACTTTGGAGACACTTACAGATTATGTCCACACATCTGTGCATAAAAATGCATTCTTCTAACTCTCCATCCACATCCACATAAACATCTAGAATTCAGTTCTACTGAATCTGCAATTTGCAGAAATCATTAAATCAAACCCTGGAGCTTCAAATGACGATAATTAAGTCATTTGTGCTCCAATAAACCACCAAGTCCTCCTATCTGTTATACAGAAATGTAAAAACTAAAATGAACAAAATTATAACTTCATCTGTATGGCAGTGAAACTTGGTTTCTCAAACTGAAGGAAGGAAAACAGGCTGCTGAGGAAAATATGTGAGCCTAAGAAGTAGAAGGTAACAGGAAGATGAAGAAAATTACACACTGAGGAGAGTCAAGAGTTGTACATCTTTCTATATAGTACGGCGAAGAAATCAAGGTTGAGATGGGCGGGGTATGTAGCGTGACGGAAAGGGGCCGCTTTGAAGACCTAGATGTAAATGACAGGATATTAAAATTGCGAGATTTCAGGCCTTCGCCTCGGTGTAAACGAGATCTGCGCTCTTTTGGTATTTTAGGCAGGGCAGGACGGCAGTTTCTTAACCACGTTTCGGGACAACCTATCGTCCCACCATCAAGGGCCAAGTAGTGAATTTGGGACGGGATAGTTTGTCCCGAAACGTCGGTAATAAACTGCCATTGTGCGCTGCGTAAAATCCCAAAAGAACGCAGACCTCGATATTAAAATCTACTTAACAGGTATAGAAAGTAAAGGCCTTCACTGGATTCATCCGGCTCAGGAGAGACAAATGGCCGGGTCTTGTGAACACGGTAATGGACCTTCAGTTTTCAAAAAACTGGCGGAATTTCTGCAACAGCTGAGGAGCTAGTAGTTTCAAGGACTCTGCTCCAAGACTTTGGACACTTCTTGAATAAACATACTTAATTTCAATCCGAGTTCCATACACATAGGGAATTATAAAAAACGGACATCCAAAACCACAGTATTTTCTAGGCAAATTATAGTGTAAATTCCCCACTTTGCTCCGTACCGAATTTCGTCAAAATTCATACAGCAATAATACAGACACCACGTGCGGACAGAGCTGATCTCAAGTATGCACGTCTCTCGCTGTACCCTGTGCGCAAAACATGCAACAATACGCACATCTGGTGAAAAATCAGTAAAGATTATGTGGAAATTCCAACAATTCAGTCCGCAACACGACATTTTGGGGATATCCGTTTCAAACTGCCAGATTCTGAGCGGAAATGTAGAGTACGTACTTATCATTTTCAAGGACCCGATCAGTGATGCGCTGCAGGCAGCGTGAAACCGGTTTAACAGCAATTCAGCTCAGTTGAAGCTACAAATTCAAGCAGAACTCTCCCTGATGTTTATTGGACCGTGCATCATTGTGATAACTGAAGAAGTTGTGCTTGAGCTTGCAACCCGGACACTAATCCAGCTTAACCGCACCCAACCTCAAACCAAGAACGACACGACCAATGTGGTAAACATCATCATAGTCGCGAGCTCCTGATGATGAGCATAGTAATGCTTGAAACGTGTTGAGCCTATAAGAAGTACAATAAAATATCAAGTGGCATTTTTAATTCTTCAGAACTCTCCCTCTTTTAAAAATTAGTCATTGTTTGTTAATATTTCACGATAAGTGGGTCCCTGTCACCAGGGCATTGCGTGTCCTCAGGTTGCGGATGGAGGAACGGCCTCCAATATGAAGGGTGGCTGCGAATATATTGAATAAGCAGACGCGGAAAGCAACAAGCGGGTGGTCCTCCAGTTTGAGGGTTGGGCGAGGTGCTAACAAATCCTCACCATAAAAAATGGACTTGTTATGAAACGGATACATATGCCTCAAGGCTGGACTCATCAATTGGTACAACCTAAACAATGGAAAGGGGACATGAAATTTGAAACGTGGAATGTGAGGAGTTTGTACAGGTCAGGGTAACTAAAAAGGGCCTTGAGGAAGTGGGATGGGAGGCCATGGACTGGATTAATCTGGCTCAGAATAATGAAGGGTGGCGGGCTCTTATGAATGCAATAATTAACCTTCGGGCCCCGTAAAATGGGGGGGGGGGAAATTGCTTGAATAGCTAAGAACCTGTCAGCGTCTCAAGAAGGGCTGTTCCATGAAGTTTTTTCAGTTAGTCTGTTAGTTTTACATAAAAGTGCTGGTAAAATCCTGTAATTTTTCGTACGTAAGACTGTACTCAAATTACACATTCTGCATGTCGTAACGAGCTAAAAACAAGACTAATCTCATCGCACGCCCAAATTGAACATTTCCGGTAACCTATTCCTGAACTGATGAAGTACAACGGTTTATACACCACAATAGTGGCTATAAAACATGTCTTTAATATATGTACACAAAGAAACTTAAAAAAACCACAATATTTAAAACTGTATGACAGACAGCAATTCCCACACTTTGATACATAAATGGAATTAAAAAAAAAATTAAAAAAAAATCAGAGGAAATTTGTTAAGAAGTATAAATCTTATTGTAGCACCGTGCATTTTCGCAGAATCGCTTCAATTTATCAACCAACGAATGCACATATAATTTCACATAAAACACTTTAAAACACTCCGACATGTTTCGATCTTGTCAGATCATCATCAGGGAGCTTTGTTCCTTGCTAAAGT
>Ga0123357_10005273_pt1 | contig 15425 bp, 6 predicted proteins | sample TergutEmb28metaG_FD_89873 | JGI IMG/M metagenome (GOLD analysis project Ga0123357, IMG submission 89873) | Embiratermes neotenicus P4 segment gut microbial communities from Petit-Saut dam, French Guiana - Emb289 P4 | ecosystem: Host-associated > Arthropoda: Insects > Digestive system > Gut ... | reverse complement strand
TTTTTTATTTTTATCAATTTTATTTAAAGAGGGGTTAAAAAAAAAAAAAAAAAAATACGCCGAAGATATTTTTTTTTTTGGTTAATGGAGCCAGCGGGGGGGGGGGGGGGGGGGGGACTGCATGGCCTTTACCAATATGGGACAACACTGCAGCAAGAAACATGCCCTGATTTGGATTCACACCCATCACCCCAGTTTTCAATCCTTACTAGATTTCAGTATTTGTAATGTAAACCTTTCAAAGCCCTATGGTTACTATAGGTATCATCTGCTCTAACATTTGTATTTTGTCCACATAGCATATTTATGAGTTTTAGTTCACTCAGACAACAAATAAACTGTTTCCCTGAACACCATTAACCAGTTTGTTTGTGTAATACACATATATTGTTTTCTGTGAAGTAGGAATTTAAATTTTTAAATATTTAGATGAACATCAGGCCTCAAAGGGTGAATTATTCATCAAATTTTCTGTAGGAAACTTATGGCACTACATGAAACATCAAAAGTTGGGCTGGATGCTTGTCTTCTAACTTTGTTCACACCCAAATGAAGCCTGATATAGGCTAACTTTGACAATTTTCGGTCTGTAATGGTCTTAGGCAAGAGTTTCTGAAATCTACCAATTCGGTGTAGTTGTGAAACGTTCCATGTTATGTTTTCTTACTGGTGCTTCCCTGAGGGCAGAGAATTTTATGATTGTACAGTGTGGCCAGTGGGTCTAGAACCCAGAAAAACACGCTATGAGACTGCTGTTCCATCTCTGCTTTTGGGAAAAATCTCTAACCTTCCTGTTACACCACTAAATGATTGACTAATTGTGCAGCATTTAATACTGCCATCCAGTGGAGTGCAATCTGGCAGCGTATCTAACTGTAGCAGTACAATCCGGCAACTCATCTTACTCTGCCAGTACTGTCTCTTCCTTGGTGCAGAAGGAAGGAGAAAGATTCCCCAAGCTCCTAAGATAGATACAGCACCCTGACCACTACCATGGACTTTGTATTTGCTCATATTATGGTAATAGGAAATTACTTTCAGCATGGTGATCTTGATTAAATTAATGGAACAGTCTGCCCTCTATCGTAATGATCCCACTAACTGAGGGAAGTAATTTATTTTCACCCGATAGATTGCTTACCACTGGATCTGTGTTTATATTCTGATATGCATGTATTCACAACTTTGATAATTACAAAGCTGTTGGTGTTGTAAGGTTGCAGCCATTACATACAGTGCTGGTGTCCCAGTCACAATGCTATATAATGACCAGAGTATTGTAGTGTTACTCTATTATTTGTGCATGTGATCTTTATTTTACTTAGGAAAAACAAAAAAGTTGAATGGACAGGATAAAGGTATTGCAGTCAAGTTTATATTAAATTTATAATTTACAACTCACAGACACGGTGTGAAGGTTCCACATATTCCTGCATAGAATGCCGTGTTCCCTTTTGTTATCTAATTTGCTTACAGTACTGTTGTTGACAATTTACGGCCGATATGCACAAGAAGCGGGTGTCACTTAGGTTACGTACCGAAGTTGAGGCTGACTACTTATCTCCATTCGGCACTGAGGTTACGAATGGAAGGAGGTTTCTGTCCATGGTCTTTACATGTTTTCTTGGTGTAAAGGTTTAGTACAAAAACACACACACATATAACTAAACTGTAAATGTTACAATACCAAATGAATGTCAAATTGACTAACAGATTAATGATTTTCCGGAATTTGAACCTGGGGCCTTCATAATGTAAACGAACACTGACCACTTTACATACATTGTCCTGTAATGGTGAAGATTCAAGTCTTTTGGTATGTTATTTTATGTTGACTGGTAAATAGTTATTGATGTTTCAAAGGAAGACACTTGCTTTGTCACCAGGGTCAAGGGGTCCAAGAGGAGTGGCAGTAGAATCCTTTGAAGTGTTGGTAACTATTTACAAATCTACACAGCACAACATCATAAAATGCTTGACCTTCCAACACCAATGTGAAAATCTCAAATCTTGCATCCTGCGATGGTATTCATAATGCAACAGGGTGATGTCTAGTTACAAGACAGTGTTAATTTGTTGACGCATTTTAACATTACAATTTATTCTCAGCTGGAACAGTTCGTTCATCATTATGATTGGTTACAATCTGTGCAGCAGGAATTTCTTTTTCACCATGTCCAAACTGGCTCTGGGCATAAACAAGCCTCCTCTATAATGGTAAATCAGCTGAAGTATGAAGTGTGCATTCACCTATTGTTGAAGTTCTGGTATGTCTGTATGTGACATTCCTGCTGTGTCCTATTAGAATTTGTCTATTAATATGAGTATCCAAAGTAAGTGTGACAAAAATTAGACTGTGGCTTCAACAAAGAAACATGTATATTTCGAGTACATAAGAAAGGATTACAGCCTTGAACGTTTTCTATAACAGCAAATTAAAACAATAGCTTTTCAAGCAAAAAAAACACACACACACACACACACACACATGAAAGAAAAGCAACTTTATGTTCCAATTACATTCATATTCTAAGGCAGGAACACTCCAGGTTTTTCAGTAATGTACTATATAATCAGAAATGTGTGCATGTGTGTGTGTGGTGCATGAATTTCTTACTGATAACAGCTGTGGAGCACAGCCTGTTCGTCATTCAAAAATATAGATTCAGAAGAAATAATCAATCCCAAAAACAGTCAAGCCAATCAGAATATTGACTTTATTAAACTGACCTTTCCTTGCAGGCCAAGTAGTTCATGTGTGCAAATTAGGTAAACACACGTTTTGCTAAAAGTCTAAGGGAGGTTGCACCTTGGGGTCAGTTGGGTTATGTTTTATGCCTTTGACCTAGGGTACCAGATATTGTATTTTAAAGGCAAGAAGGAAGACAAGTTCTTGGAATTCCAGAGAATAAATTGCACAATGAAAAGAATCTCCACAAAAAAATCTGCAAAGACCACTGAAATATATTAAATTTCAGTGGTCTTTGCAGATTGAACAGCATACTATTGCATGTTGCAGGTGCCTCTGGAATAATATATGGCAAAATACATTACATGTACATATATATGTATAAAATTACAGAGAATTCTTCTATTAATGACTATTGTAAAAGGCACAAAGGCAACATTATTTGTTAGTCCTCTTAGTATTTAATAATACAGTATCAACTGTATATATCCATGTTTGTTCACAGTGTTAACAAATTTGACAAGCATTCAGGACATGTCAAGTTTGTGGTGATTACACTGAGCAGAAAGGCTGTGGCAAGGCACAACAGCCAAACGGCCTCACAATATACGTTTGACTGCTAGCAAGAGCTGAACCTGCAAGCGCTCTGAGAGCCTTTGTTTGTACAGGGCGCTAAAATGACTCTGCACTAGATTGTATGGACACACAAATGATTTACAGTTCATGTTTAGAACAGACGTGCTGTGTGAGATTGGAGGTTCTTACAGCAGTGCTGCTGAAAATTGCTGTTTTCTGGGGTGTGATGCTGTGTCACTGGCAGAATATTTACTGAGCTGTCAGTGGATTGTAATGCCTTCATCGTCAGCATCAAGTGATACAAATGCATTGTCTCATGCTGGTGATAAGACAGAAGTGCCGGTTGGAGTTTGTGTCTGTTTTTAACTTGTGGTCTGTGGTGCATCTACATGGCCTGCTTCATGCTGCCATATATTTAAATACTGGTGCTGGAAGTGTTGCACTGCACACTGCGATCTCAAGAAACTTGGTTGACAGTGAAAGAGTTGCAGATTTTTGTGCTTTTCTTCTACATAATATTGTATCATCTTGAGACAGCATTGCCATGCTATTGTACCAGCACATTCCAAGATTCACATTCAATACTAATCTGCACACTTTTAAAACTAAATAACGAATCATCACTCTTAGAATCATCATAAAGACATTTTAATTTTAAAATGTCATGGGTATGAAGTTTTCTTTAAGGATATTATTTATAATCTGTGTGCTCCATGGAACTGACCTTAAAACTCTGCTCCTTATAAATTCATTTTCAGGTAGCTTAAATTTTCAATGACATTACGTTATCTTTTTTGTTTTTGTGATGATAACTGCTTAAGTTTTCTCTAACAAAATACGTAATAACCACCATCAGCAGCAGCAGCTGCTGCATTGTGTTCCATCATCTGTTCTTCATTTTCAGGACATTTTGAAGTGAACGACTGGTCTGTCTGCATCTTTGCTGTTGGACTTTTACATGAATGTTATTGTCAGATTTATCATCACTAGGAGATAGCTTCGTCACATTTCCAGAGACCTGCCGTCTGTAAGAATCAGTGAGCAGGTCTTCAATTCCTGTAGACGTTTCATCACTGCTAAAGACATAGACATTATTCACTGTACCTTCATTTTCATTGATCGCTGGTTTAACTGAATACTGGCGAGGTTTTCGAGTGACATTACTTCTAGTCAACATCTGTGAGTGACTGCTTGGAACACTTGCATATGTATTACTTCTGTTTGACTTTACAGAAGTGGAATTCCTGTTTCCACAAGATTTATCTCTTTTTTCCTTTTCATTAAACCATGAATGTTTAGGGGTTATATCAAAGATACTGTCATCACTGTCATCATCACCACCACCATCATCATGATGTTGCATTGTCTCTTCTTCACTTCCAGGATGTTTTGATGTAAACGACTGGTCCCTCTGCTTTTTTGTTCTCGTACTGTTCATTTTATGAATGTCACTGTCAGATTTATTACGACTTCCAGTTTCCTCCTTTACATTTCCAGAGAACTGTTTCCTACAAGACTCAATTCCTTTAGGCATTTCTTCACAGCTAACTGCACTATCTACTGTATTTATAGTCTCACAGACCACAGGCTCAACTGAACATTCTACAAATTCCCTAGAGACATTATTTCTACTTGACATGTTCTGTGATGAACTGCTATTAAAACGTTTACCTGACTTCTCACAAGTAATATTTTCTGTGTGATGAATATTACTCAGTCTTCCTTCCTTCTTTTTTTCATTAAACGACAAATGTTTAGCAGGTGTATAAAAAACAACATATGCTATGTCTTTTTCATTTTCAAGAAACTCTGCTCCAGTTGATAGACAGTCTCTTGTTTCTGTGCTTCTTTTCTTCATTAACTTAGGTTCTGTCTTCATTGAACAAAGCCTATCAGCAGATTCATCTCTTCTAGGAAACTGCTTCATCACATCTCCAGAGATTTTTCGTCTGTAAGAATCAGTCAGCAGGTCTTCAATTCCTGTAGACGTTTCATCACTGCTAGAGACATTATCCACCGTACCTTCATTTTCAAAGCTCACTTGTTTGACTGAATGTTGGCGAGGTTCTCGAGTCACATTACTTCTAGTCAACATCTGTGAGTGACTGCTTGGTACACTTGCATGTGTGTTACTTCTGCTTGCCCTTAGAGAAGTGGAATTCCTGTTTCCACAAGTACTATCTGTTATTTCCTTTTCACTAAACCATGAATGTTTAGGGGTTTTACAAAAGATACTGTCATCATCATTGTTGTCATTATCATCGCTTATTTCATGGTGTTTTGATGTTCCTGTCCTTTTTCTTTTATTAAAAATATATTCTTTTTTTGAATCATTACCATCATCACTAAATAAAACCTTCTTATCTGTTACATCTTTATTTGTGGTGTTCTCTGAATCAATTAAATGGTATGATGTTGTTGCTGTTCCCCTGTCTCTTCCATTTAACACATTTCTCTTGTTTATGTCTCTCATATTGTCTGTCATGTCATCTTCATTTTCACTGTTCTTGGATCTGACTGAATTTTTATGTAGTTTCACCCTTCTTTTGCTTCTGGTCAGATGATTTTCACTGTCTGGCCATTCTCCATCATCTGTCATTTGATTTTCATTTTTTCCATGATCTGATGCAATTAAGTGACTAGTGTCAGGTGTTCTCTTACATTCAGTTTCAACCTGCTTTGCTTCAATTGAAGTCCTTAATGATTTTGACCATCGTTTCCTGCTGGTTATGACATTTGTCCTGTTTGGCATTTTACCAAAATCAGTTATGCAATCTTTGTTGTCATCAGCACCTGAATTTTTACCACAGTCTACTATGACAACTTCATTTTTTTCATGGCCTGAACCAAATAAGTAATTTGATGATTTTCTTCCACATTTATGTATAGGTGTGGTATACTTCTTTTCCAAACTGTCACCATCATCAAAACTGTCACCAAATATAAGAGAAGACCTGCCATCAGCTCTTATGTCTTCATTTTCACTATGCCCTGAACCAATATGATTTGAACTTGCAGTTGAACTCTGGTCCCTAGAAAACACACTTGGCCTTTTCGGATTTCCTCCATTATATTTGGCACAATGCACACCACGAAAGTTGCGTAATGTTTCTGTTTTTATTTCCCTCTGAGTTACGGCATTACCCTTCGTTGAGTTCCCAGTATCACTTGTTTCGCAATCTTCACTTTCAAGATACCCTGATCTAGCTGAATTGTTTAAAGACTTTGTTCTTGTTGTCCTTGTCATTAGTGAGCCTTCCTTTGTCTTGCATGCACCATCGTGTGGTGTGTGTGTTGCACCATGACTGCTGGTATTACTGAACACTGTCCGCATACTCCTGCGGTGCTCATATGTGACTGAAGGTCCTGACACCGAGTTATCACGTACATTTCTAAGAGACTTGCTTTGTGAATTTAAACGAACTCTTTTATTTATTCTTTTACCTTCCTTATCATAATGCAATGATGACAACTTTGAATGTCTATAATAAAATATATCATCATCATCATCATCTATTATTTCTTCTGTATGTTCATCATCTGATTTAACTGAAGGATGTGACACATCTTTTCTTCCTTTTCTATTAACCTCAAAACCATGGCCTTCAGCATCAAAGTTACAATGACTATGTGTTACCTTATTTTTTCCACATTGCTGTGGTGTACCTGCATGTTCTGGGGATTCTTTACTCCTTTTATTCCTACTAGATATACGCTGTGATCGAAAACTGCACATTTTATCACAACTATCATTTATTATGTCCTGTTTTTTAGAGTGTGATGGTACACACTTTGAGGCAACCTTAGTTCTATCCTCATTTTCTCCATCACACGTTTTATCCTCATGTCCTAAACATTCAGAGGATTTATCACTTCCACTTTGCCTTGGTGTCTCAGTGTACCTGACACCATCCTTGACGACATCTAATCTCCATTCACACCTCCTGTTTTTTGTCTTGTGTTGGAATTCTCTTCTCTCAGGACAGTAACTGTAGTTAGAGCACGCTCCTCCTGAGGGACAAAAGACACACATAATGTACATCCTGCACTAACAAATTATGTACCATAATTATTTTAGTTCAAGGAGTCTGGCCAAGAACACAATGCTAAAAGTGAGATAGAACAAGCAATTGTTTGGAAAATGAAAAGGACATGAATTCATGCAAAAATTGTAACTGTCAAGACGGGTGTTGTGTCTCTACTCAACTGGACTTGTTATTCAAGGCTGATTAACAGCGTCTAGTAATTAAAATAAAAATTTACGAAGGTACTGACCCTACTTTTTATTTATGGCATTACTTCCAATACAGAATTAATGTCTAATGCAATTCAGATATCACAGACAACCTACATGTGTGTTTACAGGAGTCAACATTTTTTGGTCAAGTGAGGACCATAATTTTCTTACCTGTGTCATGATTCACCAGTGGACCTCTATCTTTTTCCCTGCCATTTTCAAACATATTATTCAACTTCTTCCTAATTTCTGACACTTCATTTTCATATCTGCAGGATAAAAGTGGATAAATTATGACAGTAGAAGCATTTTCCACACTCTGTTCAACACAGTCTTCATATCTGGTAAGAGAGCTAACAGATGTTGAAGGAGAATTCTTTTTTTCTTTACTTTGTTCAGAACTTTCTTGAGATATTGAATTCTGAACATTTTCCTTTCTTGAAATTACATTCTCTTCACAAATATGTTCTATTGTAGTTGCTGGGTTTTCATTGTGACACTTTCTTCTGTCATATGGGTACCTCTCTTCATTATTAACTATATGTCCAGCTGCCACACACTGTTTCTTTCTACCATTTCTTGCACCTTTTAGAGATTCTAAGCTTTCTCCATCTTCACCTGAAACTTTATCTTTCAATGACAAGGAACTACACTCAACATCTTTCAGTATTTCCTCTGTTGCAGATGGTGAGTCCTGTTCATCCATAGTCAGGATTCTTTTCTTTCTTACAGTTGGGTCACCACTGTAATCTCTCAGATCCACTTCTATCCTGGATATCAGAGCATGTTCCTTCTTTATTGATTGGACTGCATAAAAACTCCCCACACTTGTTTCTGTCCCAGACACAGTGGTGTAACAGTCACGTGACACAACCTCCGCCTTCGCTGCAGTTGGGCTCTTACTGTACCTGTGTGCATTTCGTCTTGTTTGAGACTCTTTGCAGTCTGCATCATTAAACAGCGACATTTTCTGTCTCCTACCACAACGTCCCATTCCACTTTCCATTCCAGATGTTGGTGCTACTGTCTTACTCACAAAAATCTCTCTCCCCAATGTCACATCTGTATCACAGCTGTCAATATCTTTTTCCAATCTGTAGCCTGATTCTGACTTTTCCTTCAGTAAAGATTGGTTTGGATCAGAATTTTTAATACCATCTTCTGTATCAAGCAAATCAAACCATAGATTTCGTTTTATTGGTCTTGTCATGTCATTGTGGGTTAGTTTTCCTTTGCCACAAGAGGGGACTCCTTTTATAAGAGGCAAATTTATATTTTTACAAATACTTCCATTACTGCTTTTTAAAACCTCTGAGCCATTAGGAAAAAAGGTTCTCTTTCCTGATATGAGATTAGTTGTACATTCTGCTCCTGCATGAGGTGTTAGTGTCGGATCAAGAGCTCTAGGTGCAGTGTTTATTGCAGATGATCCCTTTCCACAGTTCTCCAATATGTGTTTGCTTGTACACTTTGTATCTTCAACTGAATGGTCTTCCTTCCTCACAGATGAGCTGTCACTATAGGTCCTCAGTGCTGTTTCTATCCTTGGTACAGATATTTTTTTGCCAGTAGCACGTTCCCCATTTGTTGGTGTCCCTACCTGATCACAGGTTCTTAAACTTATTTCCTTGGGTGATGAGGCATCCTTACTGGCAGGCTCAAGAATATTCTTCCTTGAAACTGGGGGTTTGTTACAGCTCACAGAGTCATTTACAGTCCTTGAACTTTTCTCATCTGTAAACAGCATTCCAGATTCTGAATCTGTAATCTTACTACACCTCTTCAGAGACTTGGTGACTGATTTTGTTTGCTTTGTGGGCTGCTCTTCTTGTGTCATAAGCACCACATGACCAATTCCATCATGTGCGTGACCAGGAGAATATCCAGGTGTACCATCCACATTATTAAGTTCTTGTAAACTACGGGTACTGCATAATTCACAATTATTATGATACTTATGAAAACAACTGGCTACATCACTTAAATCATCACATGATGCTAGTTCTCTTCCTGAAACAGATAAGCTCATTTTATCTCGTTCAGTCAGAACAGGAAAGACCTGATCAGTTATGCCATGTTGAGAAGTATTGACCCAATGCTGAACTAAATCCACTGATTTTCTGTACTTCTTTCTATCTTCCCATGAGTCACCTGCATCTAAAAGACACAAACATTATAGCTGTCAATATTTTAACTTATTCAAAAAACAACATTTCACTGACTGATTAAGAAGAAAACTGGCTTGTTACTTGAACCAAACATACACGGGATGGTGCTCCCATGTTAAACTTAAATCTCTCTGAAATTTTGGGGGAAGAGGGGATGACCAGTTCTTCAGGATTCCATTACAACCCATTTGTAAGGCATTTATGCTGAAAGAACACTACTTAAAAGTTTTCTGCACACTGATGCACAATGTAGCCAAACATTTTTGGTATATTTGTATATTAGGTAAAACGATTGCTGGCCACCGCCATCAGTTATAATTTTAACTACCAACGTACATTCAAGAACCGTTGGTGACGGGTAGGGGGGTTATCTACAGAGATTTAAGTGAGAAAACAATTAGCAGCAGATGACAGAATTGGGTAACGAATGCTGGCAGTCGAGTATGAGAGCAGTGTGAGTGAGGTGGTGGATAGTGTGATTACCTGAAACAACAGGTTACAAGTTCAGGAATGAAGTGACTGTTGGTTTTCCATTAGTTAGAATATGATTATTATTTGATTAACTGAAAAAGCACAGACTTTGCATCTCAAATACAAATAAATACATAAACATAGTGAAGACTATGTGTGGATCCGATGAACTCCACCCGTATCTCAAAAGAAGAAGTTCTCCTACCGGACTGAGCATGTCGGGACATGCAAGTTACAACGGGCAATTGTGTGCAACAAAATGGGGTTCTTCTTCAGTAAATGGGATGATAGGAAATAAGAACTACCTGTCAGGCATTACTAAACTGAGGATCCAGTACTTTTGGTAAGGGTCTACAAGAATGTGGCTCACAGGTGGGCTCACATGTTATGAACTTGCTACAGCAATGTATGTCTCACAGGAGGGCTGAACTGTTGTGAACTTGCTAACACACAGAATAAAAAAAGGCATACTAACTTGGCAATTCAGTGTGTATGCTTTGCATCACCTCTTCATCACAGCAGGATGAGATAGTGTTCTTGGCAGAAATACCAAGTTCATGTACACATACACTTGATTGATTCCTGCCGACCTGTTCCTGAGGACGAAATAACAATGGACTTGACAATAACAGCAAAAAAGTGGTGTTCCCTATATCACTAAGAATTGTATCATACAGATAAATCTGCAAACACACACTCTACACTGCAACATTCTATGGATGTGCACAGTCACTGTCATGATCCCATTACTTTCTATCTAACAAGGGGTAGGCATGATCAAGTATCAACCAATTCTTTTTAAATTTCCCAGGGATAATGAACTCCTGCCAAAAGGCATAAACGAAGCTGTTCAACATCATATTCAGAAATGGCAGAGAAAATTGACACTGAAATTTTGTATCTACCATATTACTTCAAATTTGATTATCACCATTTCAGCTCTTGGTAGTCCAGTGGTTAAGGCATGTTATTTTCAGTATGAATGTTAGGGGTTTGAGTTTCATTGGTTACATTCTTCTTTTTCATTTTTTCATATTGTACATTTTTATTTTTTACTTTTTATTACTAATTTCCTTTTTTATTCTTTTATATTGTTTCAATGTTAGCTTTCCCCTAGAAATATAATTTTACAGACAATGAGAGAATAGTGTGCTAATTCATCTACTGTTTCTGACTATCAAATACCTATTTACAAACTGTATCAGCCTCTGCCATGGTTCCACCAGTTAATTATTGGCCTCTCACCATGGAGGTCAGGGTTCAATCCTAGCCCAGTTCATGTGGAATTTGTGGAGAACAAGGTGACAATGGGCCAGGATATTTTTTTATGTACTTTTGTTTTCCCCTGTTGGTATTATTCCACCAATGCTCCACACTCTTTCATCAAACACCAATAATATGTATACTATAACAACTGTTTGTATACCAATTCTGTCAGTAGTTAATATAAATTACATAGCATCCAATGGTAGGATCATTTAATGAATAGTTTATTGGATGGAATATGGAAGGAAGCAGTCATTGCCTGATTTAAGATCCTGTACCAACATATGCATATAACAGTCTGACTTGAAATTCATATAAAATACAAATTATATTTGTATCGCTGATACCACAATTAAAAATAACCCAAAAGCTCCTCTGTAGACAACCAATATTAAATATTACAAACACAATGAATAATTCTAGAAGTAAAGGTATGGCCATATGGACTAACACTGACTTCTCCATTTCACACTATCTATGTCAGATGCAATAAAGTTACTAGTCTTTTAATTTAGAAATTTATAACTAACAAATTTAAGGTAAAAGTAAATAATACAGCTGTTAACTTTTGTTATCAAATAACTGGCATCCATAATTTATAGTCAACAATCATCAAGTAAATGTTACCATTTGGAGACATCATCTAGAATCTGAACAGTATCCAAGCTCAGACTTGAATCATATATTTCTCGAATATGAGATCTGTCATAAGCTGTGAACTTTTCAGTCAGAAGATTAAATTCTCTAACTATACTCATGTTTAGCTACAGATCTAGAAGTACTGTGTTTAAAACTCTGTAGAGTATGCCTAGTCCCAGACACACCAAGGCAACTTGTACAAGGAAATGAAACTCAAGTATTTGGTATGGTAATGGCACTTTCTTTATATAGAGTACATGGAACAGAAAAACGCCCATTAATCATGTAAAGGGCACGATCATTGAGAAAAATTTCAACATTTTCATTAATTTGCTGAAACATAAAAGTTAAAAACTGACTCTTACCAGCATTTCATACTTCTTTTGCATCATTTCCCAGAACATCTTCCGCTTTGAGAGTAGTTCAGAAGGGAGTTTGAAAGGTATTTCTGAACAGTCTCTACCAGACAGCCTGTAAATATTTCAATGAGTGGATCAATCGGTAACAATAACAAGAAACCCTTCATAAATTTTAAGGAGCGACGACAGCAAAATTTACGTTAAAGACTCAAGTTATGAAGACTTACAAGGTTGAACATCCTGTGCAACAAGTTGCTACCACAGTAAGAAATTACACTATGGAATACCTATTTATCATAAATAATTGATGGTCTGAGCAGAGGAAAAATTTAGTGACAGGTCCAAGCACAATATCAAATTTACGAAGATTTGCTCACAGAAAAGGTCTTTCTAGTTTTGTACTTTTGTAAACATACCTTCCTGCTGTTGATAACACACTTGTATTCAAAATAGAGTCCATGACACCTATTCGGACTGATACAATGTAACGTTGTGGTTTACTTTACACTGCACAAGTGTGTGTATACATAATTCTCAGTCTACACAACTTTAAAATTCCATGTTTATTTTGACAATGTGACCAACCTACCACGAGGACATCTTTATCGTTCCGCATATGACCAACCTTGCCATTTTCTGGGAGTACCGATAATACCACGGATAAAAGCTCAATGATGCTGTGAGCAACTCTGATCAATGCTACTCTGTGGTGGGTAAAATTTTCATCTCTACTTCTGTAAACAGCTCCTTAATTTCAAAATTTATTTATCTGTGTGGGCATGTGTGAGACAACAGTATATATAGAATTCTGCGAGTTTGTAAACCTTGACAGCACTTTTAATATTATCTATATTTCGTGCAGTAAGACAAGTCGCATGCAACAGCGCCGTTGTTGAAATACAGCTCTGTCGTATAGGACTCGCTTGTTGGGTGACGAGGTCCAAACGTTCAAAGACAACCCATTCATCTCACATTGAAAGGTCTAAATGTCCAACACTTTTTTTTTTTTTTTGTTAAATTATGCAATGAGGCAGCACCTCAGCTCAGCTTTAGGGTGGACATGAATTATTCATTGTGGACAGAAATGGGGAAATAGTAATCGTCCTGATGTATTGCATGATTGGTCTAGTTTCCGAAATGAAATAAGTATTTAGTAACAGACAATAGAGAACATCACAGGAGATGGATTTAACGTTCTTTTCTGTTCGGAATACTAGTAGGTTAAACCAATACGGACACAGAATAGCAATGATTAAGTATATTACATTTGCTGATACGAACGGTCAAATACGTAATAATTGATGGTTAACTGTATTTGCGTTAGTGATTTGAGGTGCACAAGGCCATTACTGTGATAATTACCAAACGAACGGCATCACGTTCCTAAAACCACTGTTCTCCAACCGTATTAACGACTGATATTCCCTTGAAGTCGACCATGGCATTCTTAACCATTCATAAAAGATGGCAGCACAAGCAACGTTCCCTCAAATTTTCGTAGCCAATAGAAATGTGTTACACATTAGCAGCGGTCTCTTTCCTGGTGGTAGCTGACTATACCACGGATTACTATACTCGTCTGCATTTTCGGGAAGAGTACCAAGATGGCGGAAGGAGTGTTTGATTGTGCGGTGAATGTTTGGTGAAGTTTACGTAAATGTGCAGTTCTGAGATGGGTTGAATATGTGAAACTAACAAGAATACGGTGTTTATATATTGGTGTATATAGTTTTGCTTTTGTTACTGAACTGTTTTGATGTACAACAAAATGGCGACTGATAAAATAAAGGTTGCTGTGCGGGTCCGGCCTTTCAACAGAAGAGGTAGGCTTTGGTGAGATAATACGTCGATGACAGCTAATGTCTTGTTTTTGTATTCCCTATATCTTTCACACATAGGCACACAATTGTTGAAATGCTTAACAATGTTACCCCCCTACCCATCATAAGAGGGTACATGCCAAAAATATTTCCTTCACGGGAACCACGATGCATGGTGAAATTTACACGTAAAGAATATTAATTTGTGGATGATTATGGATGTAGCAGGTAACATGCGTTTAGAAGGAGTATTATTTTACGTGCCGTGGGCTGCCAAGTATTTTGTCAGCAAAAATGTTATAATACCGCAGTTTAGCTTATACCCAGTCTACAGATTGTCGTCCCCAGGGATCAGATAGCAAGTATGTGGCCCAAAATTATGGAGCTAATTATAAGCGGCATTTGATTGTAGGTTTTCAAGTGTAGAAGGAATCAGCTATACAGTGCTCTTCTCTGTAAGAGTAAACCTTAAGCCGCGATGTTAAAGTATTTAAACCAGCATTGGAAGATATCTTTTAATTCACTTCTACTCTGCAGAAGAATTTTTTGCCGACCGAAAGCTCATTAGTTATGCACCTTTTATTAGTTCATTTTTGACAAATGCTCTTCATTATACTGGTCTGTATAATATGACATTAAATAGCAGTACCACCAATGTGCTTCATATTGCAATCGTGCTGTGACATGTTCTATACCATTGTAGCATAAAGGATCTGTGGAATGTAAAGAGGTTTTTTGCCTTATTCTGTGACTGAATCATTTGTGGTGTGCATCCTGAATTCTGTCACAAAGGTCTAAGTATACTGATTGTAACAGTAGTGCTGTTACGTATGTAGCAGTCTGAACAAGAATTTTCAAGTGCTTTGAAATCATACCAGCCATCAACACATTGTTGAAAATGTGTGCAGTTGCATTGTTGCAAGATTATGCAGACAAAAAGTCAGTTTTCAAAATATGTCTTGAGTTTTGTAGCTACCCAATCACACTCACTCACTCCATGGGGCAGAGTCCTTCTTGAGAAGCTAACTGGTTCTTCAGCTAGTCAAGAAATTCCCTGCACTTTATGGAACCCGAAGGTTCACAACCGTATTCACAAGTGCCCGCCATCTGTCCCTATCCTGAGCCAACTCTATCCAGTCTCCACCCCCTCCCACTTCCCGAAGATCCATCTTAATATTATCCTCCCATCTACGTCTAGGT
>Ga0123357_10005272_pt1 | contig 15426 bp, 15 predicted proteins | sample TergutEmb28metaG_FD_89873 | JGI IMG/M metagenome (GOLD analysis project Ga0123357, IMG submission 89873) | Embiratermes neotenicus P4 segment gut microbial communities from Petit-Saut dam, French Guiana - Emb289 P4 | ecosystem: Host-associated > Arthropoda: Insects > Digestive system > Gut ... | reverse complement strand
GTAAGAATAAGGAGAAAAACACATGAGTAACGATAGAGACGTAACGATTGAAGAGCGCCTGGAAAGGGCAAAGAAACCCGGCCAGGATGCGATGAAACTGCACAAATTCTATGGGGGGAAGATAGAGATAACTCCCAAGGCGTGCGTGAGGTCATTTGACGACTTTGCGATATGGTACTCGCCGGGCGTCGCGGAACCATGCAAAGACATTGCAAAGAATCCCGAGATGGCGTATGAGCATACGTGCAAGTGGAACACCGTGGCGGTAGTATCCGACGGCACGCGCGTATTGGGGCTCGGAGACATAGGGCCGGAGGCCGCAATGCCGGTCATGGAAGGCAAATCGATGCTTTTCAAATACCTCGGCGGCGTGGACAGCGTTCCGATATGTCTTGACACCAAAGACCCGGAGAAAATAATAGAGACGGTAAGACTCATAGCGCCGTCCTTCGGAGGCATCAATCTCGAAGATATCTCCAACCCGAAATGTTTTGATATCCTGGATGAGCTCAGAAGGGACTGCAAGATCCCGGTCTGGCACGACGATCAGCAGGGCACGGCCTGCGTCACCGTCGCAGGCGCCATCAACGCGATGAAACTCGTGGGGAAGAAATTCTCGGACGCGAACCTGGCCGTGGTCGGTGCCGGTGCGGCTTGCATCGCGATAGCGAGGCTTCTGCTCGCGACCGGGTTCGACCCGAAGAAACTCTGCATGTGCGATTCGAAGGGCATACTCAACCTCAGCAGAGAGGATGTGAAGGGTGACTTCAGACAGAAGTGGGAGATATGCCAGAAGACCAACGGCGCAGGAAAGGAAGGAGGCATAAAGGAAGCGATGGAAGGCGCCGATATACTCATAGCGGCATCCAAACCGGGCCCCGGCACAATCCCGCCCGAATACTGCAGAAGGATGGCCGACGATCCGGTCGTGTTCGCGACCGCGAACCCGACCCCGGAGATGTGGCCGTGGGAAGCCAAAGAGAACGGCGTGAAGATATTCGCGACGGGACGTTCCGACTTCCCGAACCAGGTCAACAACTCGATGGGATTCCCCGGAATATTCCGCGGAGTGCTTGATGTAAGAGCGACTACCATCACGGACGAGATGTGCATCGCCGCGGCCGAAGAGCTTGCGAAATGCGCCGAGGAGAAAGGGATACACGAAGAATACATCATCCCCAAGATGAGTGAGATCGAGCCGTTCCCGAGAGAAGCCGTCGCGGTCGCCATGAAGGCGCAGCAGCAGGGCGTTGCGCGCCTGAAACTCAGCCGCCAGGAATTGTTCGAGAGGGCGGACACCATAATAAGAAGGTCGAGAGCCGTCACGGATAAGATGATGAAGGACGGGTTCATCCCCGATCCGGCACCCGCCCTTCGTTAAACTCAAAGAAGGGAAACCTTCTCTTTTTTTATATTTTTATTGATGGTGCAAAAATATGTATCAGCGTATGCGCTTGGCAAATGATAAATATCGATAATGATATATCGATTCCAATAAAAAATAACTAATACGTGATGTGCAAGTGTTATGTCTGTCTGTTACAATAATCTCTGGAAGCTTCTGATCGATAAAGGAATGAAACGCACGGACCTCATTTTGTTTGCGGGAATCAGCACCAACACATTAGCAAAGATGGGAAAGAATGAATCCGTATCTATCGAAAGTCTGGAGAAAATATGCACGGCACTGGATTGCGGCATTGAAGATATCATTGAGATTAACCACAGATATTCAAATGAATCCAAGAGCAAATCCAATGGCGTTGTATACACTCCTAAAAAAATGGCGGAATATCTCGCAAAATCCATGACAGTGTATTCAGAATTGTCTGATGATAAAACAGTTTCAATTCTGGATCCGGCCATCGGTGATGGGGAGTTGGTGATGGCTTTATTGTCTAATTTGCGTTTGAAAGGCATCACGGCAAGGGTCATTGGCTTTGATATCGATAGCGATGCAACAGACAAAACAAAAAAACGGATTACGGACAGTTTCCCCGATGCTAATATAGAAATAAAAAACGATGATTTTTTAGAATCCGCACTCAAGCTGATTGAGGATGGGAAAAAGTTCGATTTTATTATTGCAAATCCCCCATATATTCGTACACAAATATTGGGGCCATCCAGATCAAAAAAATTGTCGGAAATACTAGATCTCAGAGGGAGAATAGATGTATATTATGCATTTTTGGTGATATCTGCACGGATGCTGGCACCGAAGGGGGTTGCAGGGTTCATAACATCAAATAAGTTCATGACAGTTCTTGCGGGCAAATCCGTAAGAGAGTATTTGTTGGAGAACATATGTCTTAAAAATATTACTGATTTTGGAGACACAAAGATTTTTGATGCATCTGTGCTGCCATGTACAATAATCTATACAAACGGAAAAACGGACCCGGACAGTGTTCTCTTTAAGTCAATTTATGAAGCGCCCAAAACAGAGAGTGCCAATTCAATTCAAGATCTGTTTGATTGTATTGATAATACCGGAACATTTCGCATACCCAATGGCCGATACTATGAAGTAAAAGCTGGGTCTCTCAAAGCTTCCGCCGATGGTTCGCCTTGGGCAATGAACTCGACGCAATTGGATAATTGGTTGTTTGAGGTCGAACAGATCACTAAAATGAGGTTCAAAGATATCGGAAAAGTACGTGTTGGCATCAAAACGACTGCCGACAGCGTGTTCATCAGCGACCAATGGCAGGATGAATCAATGGAGTTGCTGAAGCCACTCATAACGCACCGTAATTCTGGTCAGATCGTTTCCAATGATCAGATGTTATGGAAGGTGCTTTATCCGCATTCAACATCCGGCGGACGGCGCATCTGCGTCGACCTGGATAAGTATCCAAAAAGCAAGGAGTATCTAAGCCGGCACAGAGTTCAGCTGGAATCAAGGGAATATCTGAAAAAAGCAAACCGAAGGTGGTATGAGATATGGGTTCCGCAAAACCCCGACTCCTGGACTAACAGAAAGATCGTTTTCAGGGACATCTCGGAGAAGCCTCAGTTTTGGCTCGATGAAACGGGGGCTGTCGTCAATGGCGATTGTTATTGGATAGACATTGATAAAGAGACCCCGGAGGACGTGATATATCTGGCGCTGGCTGTGGCGAACAGTTCGTTCATCGAGCGGTATTATGATGCCGTATTCAACAACAAAATATACTCGGGGAAAAGACGCTACATGTCGCAGTATGTCGAGCAGTTTCCAGTCCCCGACCCGTCTTTACCACTGTCAAAGAAAGCTATCTCAATTGTCAGGTCAATCCTCACATCTTCCGGAGGTGACACAGGTTGTTTGAAAAAAGAGTTAGACATTGTTATTGATTGTATCTTTAATCAATCAAAGAAATCGTCCGGCAACCTAAGCTGAAGCTTAGAATTTATAACCCTGCCGCCAAACAAAGGGAAGTGCTCTGTGAATTCCTCCCCGGTTACAACAAATAGGCGCTCAAGATGGACACAGCTCTCGATTTTTGTTGCGCCGAATATAACATATCTTATGTCTTTTTCAGTGAACTGTTTTTCTTCCGACGAAATTACATTATTTTCTCTGCCAGGATTATGTGTTCCAAGATCTATTGTTGGAGAGGTCTGCAACTTTATCTCTATCAGTTGGTTGGGAATGTCAGGGTACTGCCCGTTATCTTTATAGTTTGAGTAACCGAGAGCCATACATATGGCCCTATGTAGGCCCGCACCTCGATTACGCTCCTGAACGGCATCCATTGCATCAATGTCATTGTCAATCAACTTACTGAGCCGATCATATATTTCGGCCACCGGTACGAGCATCCCCGATGCAGGTTTGTCGGTTGGTTCAGGCAACTCATCAATTCTCAATTCGCACCATTCGATGACATTTTTTGTATCTCTATTTGAGAACAACATACTTTTGGATTCAGACGGCATCCTCGCTTGAAACTTGGAAGTCAGGGTTCCTGTGGTGTCGAATTTTATAAGTTCATCGCCCCCTATAACTCTTACTCTGTAAACAATATCTTCGTCGTTTACGCCAATCAGGACATAACGTCTTTGCGGGCCTATTTCATCATTCCATATTTGGAGGTTTAGGGATTTTTGAATGTATGTATCAAAGTTCTGGGCCGGAAATCGGGGTCTGGTCTTTCTGAACGACTTTGGAACTTCATACCCCAGAGAGCGGCAGATCTCAGATTTGACCGCTTTTGATCGCGTTCTTATCGGTAAGCCCGCCAAAACAAGCCCCACAAGATTCTCATTGAGTTTCTTTTCCAATTCTGCGTTGGAAAGATATGAGTCTGATTCGACCGTGTAAATATCGCGTCCATTGCAGCCCATCGAATCTCCGGCACTGGCATTAGTGATACGTTATTTATCGTTATTGGCCAAAAAAGAACATGCGACCACACGAAACATAAAAAGAGAGAATAGTGGGGTTTAGAGCAGCGTGCTGGATATGCACTCTATGTTCTCTATTCCAGGAATAGAGGTCAGGGCCTTCTCAAGGTCTCCGCCGATGGATTCGTCCGAATCATCTATCGAGAAACCCACGTTGATCTTCATGAGCCCGAACGCAACGGGCAGGATCTTGTGCTCAAGCACCTTAACGCCTTTCGGAACCACGCCGGCGATGCTGCCGACTACTTTTTCAAGGTCGACATCCGTGCTTTCCGGCATCAGGTCATATGCGGCTACTATCTGTCCCATGATATCCCTCACGGTCCGATGAATCCGCATTTTTTGCATTCATATGATACGCTCTGATCGCGGCACTGGTCGCACCTTCCGATCTCGAAATTCCCGCATTTCGGGCATTTGAAAGTGGTGTTCCCGTGACCGATAAGCCTCTTTCCGCATGAGGAACATATCTTATCTTTTACCATACTTTCGGCGATGTGTTTTCCCTATATAAAAGAAATGTTTGATAAAAGATGCCGGACCGGCCGCATCGGCATTGTAACAGGCGCCGCGTTTCGCGGCCTGCCCCGTCAAAACCCGGCGCAGCGGGGCGGACGGGGATGATCGGCGGGGCGGCGTGTGATAGGGATGATATATATGATTTGCATTATTGATGTAGATGAAGGAGCAGACAGGCAACATAGCATATGCGGAGGGATACCTTAGCGAATTGATATCGTCGCTTGAGAAGGTAGACCTCGGAGAAGTGGATGCGGCGATAGAACTTCTCATGGAAGCCCACAAAAGAGGCTCGAAGATTTTCACCGCGGGGAACGGCGGAAGCTCGGCCACGGCATCCCATATCGTCTGCGATTTTAACAAAGGCATTTCCGTCCATACGGAAGAGAAGTTCGAGATGATATGCCTGAGCGACAGCATCCCGACGCTGACTGCGATAGCCAACGACTGCGGTTATGATCAGGTATTTGTCCTTCCGCTCAAAGGAAGGATGAAAAACGGAGACATATTGATCGCCATTTCAGGCAGCGGAAAGTCGAAGAACATACTCAACGCGGCGGAGTACGCGAAGAGCCTCGGCAATAAAGTGATAGCATTTACCGGATATTCGGGCGGGCCGCTCTATGAAATGGCGGATGTGAAGATACACCTTCCGCTTGACGATATGCAGAAAGCGGAGGATGCGCACATGATACTTCTGCATCTGATCTCCAGAGCCATCGCGGATAGATATGGAATAAAAATGTGCTGAGTCTTTTTCAGCACGCAGCACTTTTCCGGAATAAGATGCCCTGAGTCCGGAGGTCGATCTGCCGGCCAGTCCGCCTGCGGTTTTTCGGGACATCAAGATCGAAAGAACGCTTCATGCATGGCGCGCCGCCGCCAGCGGCGGCCCTGCGGCGGGGTTCTTTATTCAAAGGGGGCAGAGGCAGCCCCGCGGACCGGCAAAACAGTTATGTTCTATGTTGCGTTAAGCGACCGTATGAGACACGCTCCGGACTGCATACCGTGTTTGATGGAAAGAGTGTTCTTTCAGTCCCGGCTCGCAGGTAACGGGAGAGAGGCCGAATCCATGACGGCGGCCCTGAAAAAATGCGCCGAAGTGATCTCGAAAGAACCCAATTCCGCAAGGATGGCCGCCATTGTCCACAGAAGCTCCTATGATGCTTTGGGCGTGAGCGACCCCTATTATGATCTTAAGGTGCGCGCCGACGAGACCGCCGGCAGGTATGCAGAGAGGGTCAGGGACTTCATAGACGGTTCGGACAACGGTTTCAGGGCGGCGGTGAAGGTCGCCATACTGGGGAACATCATGGACTTCGGAGCGGGCATTGCCATAGACAGTCCGGAGGAATTCGACGGAATATTCGAATCACTGCTGAAAATGGACCTTACCGTGGATGACACGGAAAGGATGAAAGAGAGGATGAGGTCGGGAGGTTCGGTCGTTTACTTCTTCGATAACTGCGGTGAAACCGTTTTCGATATCCAGCTGATACAGAGGATAAAGAGCATGGGCAACAGAGTGGTGGGCGTGGTCAGAGGAGAACCGATCCTTAACGACGCCACGCCGGATGACGCGGCAAGGATCGGGCTGGATAAGCAATTGGACCGCATCCTCACCACCGGCGCCTTTGCGATCGGAGTGGATATGAGGAAGATCGGAGAGGAACTTCGGGAAGAGATGGAAAATGCATGCCTGATCATAGCGAAAGGCATGGCCAATTTTGAATCGCTCGGTGAAGAGAACCTAGGCGTGCCAGTGGCGTACCTCATGAAAGCAAAATGCATCCCCGTCGCATCCGAGATGGGTGTCGAGGTGGGATCCAACGTGGCGAAGATGATACCGTGAGCTTTATCTAATTAGCTGATAATGGATACATAAAGTAAAGATAAAATGACAAAGGTCAAACAAGCGGTCATTATGGTCGGAGGTGTGGGGAGCAGACTGCAGCCCCTTACGAAATACCGTCCGAAACCGATACTTCCGGTATTGGATAAGCCATGTTTAAGATATCTTATAGAATCATTGGCCGGCTCGGGGATCGAGGAGATCATCCTCGCAACCGGTTACAAATCGTCGCAGCTCGCCGATGCCATCGGCAACGGCTCCGACATCGGTATAAAAATAGAATATTCCTACGAGGATGAACCGCTCGGGACGGGCGGGGCGATGAAGAACGTGGAGAACAGACTCGACGACGTATTCGTTGCGGCGAACGGAGACGTCTTTGCCGACATATCTCTGGAAGAGCAGATAAACACTCATTTTTCATGCAATGCGGAGGTGACGCTTGCCCTGACGCCGGTCGCCAATCCGACGGAGTTCGGAATAGCACGGCTTGATGATGAGGGCAGGATAACGGAGTTCAAAGAGAAACCGAAGCCGGAAGAGGTGTTCTCCAATCTCGTTAATGCCGGAATATACGTTATCAACAGGTCAGCCCTGTCGTATGCTCCGGAGAAACCCGATTTTGACTTCTCCAAGGACCTTCTGCCGACACTGATGAGTGAGCAAAAAAGGATCCAGGGATTTATTCTAAAGGGATTGTGGAGGGACGTGGGCCGCCCGAAGGACCTTCTCGGCGCAAATACGGACATGGCATCCAAACTATACGATCAGATGAGCTGGGGAGGAAGCCAGGTCGGATCCTCCGTGATAAGGAAACCGTTCTATCTGGGCAGGGGGGCAAGCATCACGGGTTCCGACGCATCCGCCTCCGTGGTGATGGAGAATTCCGTCGTCACGGACAGCAAGCTCGTTAACACCGTGGTAATGAAGGACTGCAGAATAAGTTCTTGCAAGATCGAGAACAGCATAATCGGATCGGGCTGCAAGATCAGTCCCGGAGCCGAGATAATAAGCTCCGTTATCGGGGACGGCGTGACCATAGAGAGGAACAGGAAGATAATTGATGACAAGGTGGGCTGATGGCCGAATACGTCAGGGCGAGGGCGCCGCTGAGGATCGGCATAGCCGGAGGGGGGACGGATGTGGATCCGTACGCCTCGCGGAAAGGCGGATGCACCCTGAATACGACCATAAACAAGTATGCGTACTGCACCATAACCCCGAGACGCGACGCGACGCTGTGCGTCCATTCGTCGTATTACGGAATGTACGAAGCGCCGCTGGACGGAGGGCCCCTGAAGCTCAACGGGAACATGGACCTGATAAAAGCGGTCACCAATCACTTCGGGATCAGAGAAGGATTCAACATTCAGATAGAATCCGACGCGCCGGCCGGGTCGGGGCTCGGAGGGTCGTCGACCATGATGGTGGCCATGATATCGGGAGTATCGAATTGGCTGGAGGCCGATACGGACCATGATGAGATCGCAAAGCTGGCATATTATCTCGAGAGAGAGGTCATCGGCCTGAAAGGAGGAAAGCAGGATCAGTATGCGGCCGCATACGGCGGTTTCAATCTCATGGACTTTGATCCGAACGGAGTGAGAGTGCGGAAACTCGGCATCGACGAAGATGTTGCGAACGAGCTGCAGTACAGGTCGCTTCTCTGCTATACCGGGACCTCAAGGGAATCGGCGGATATAATATCATCACAGATCGAATCGTTCAACAGAGGAGAGAACGAAAAGGCGCTTGACGAATCGAAAAGGCTTGCGACGGAGATCGGGAGGTCCCTGACCGAAGGGGACATAGAGGAAGCGGGCGCGCTCCTTCATGAGTCATGGGGATACAAGAAACAATTCTCCGAGAAGATCTCCAATGAAATGATAAATAATCTGTACGATATTGCCATAGGCAGCGGAGCGATAGGGGGAAAGGTATCCGGCGCCGGAGGGGGAGGTTTCATGTATTACATCTGCAAGTACGATAAAAAAGCGGCAGTGGCACGGGAACTTCAGAAACACGGCGTAATAGTGACGGATTTCGCGTTCGATCCGAAAGGTGTCACATCATGGAGAAGCAGAAATGAATGATCTCATCAAATCCGAACTGGAAAGAAGTGCGAATGTAATATCCAAGATCGACGTCTCAAAGATCAGGAAGGTCGCGGATATGATAATATCCTCCGTCAAGGGCGGAGGGCAGGTGATATTCATGGGCAACGGGGGTTCGTCCGCCGATGCCCAGCACATCGCCGCGGAGTTCTCCGGGAAATATATGTTCGACAGGCCGGCCATGGCCGGCATATCCTTATCGAACATAGCCCCGGTCACGGCGATCAGCAATGATTACTCGTACGATTTCGCATTCCAGAGACAGATCGAGGCGGTATGCAGGAAAGGGGACGTTGTCGTCGGCCTGAGCACGTCCGGCAACTCAAGGAATGTCATACTGGCGATAGAGGCTGCAAAGAGGGCCGGTGCGCAGACGGTCTCATTCACGGGAGAGGGCGGGGTGCTCAAAGATATGACGGACATCCCCGTTATAATACCGACAAAAGAGACCCCGAGGATACAGGAAGGATACATGGCCGCCTGCCACACGATATGCGGCATCGTCGAAAGGGAGATCTTCGGCAGGAAGGCGGTGTTCGTTGACAGGGACGACACGCTGGTGAAGGATGTGCCGTACTGCAGCGACCCGGACACGATCAAGCTGCTCCCCGGAGCCGCAAAGGCGATCTCAAAGCTCAATGAAGCAGGGTATATCGTGATCGTGATCACGAATCAGTCGGGGATCGCAAGGGGGATACTCGACGAGGACATCCTGGAAGCCGTTCATGAGAAGATGATAAAGGATATAGAAACGGGAGGCGGCGGCATCGAGGGGATATTCTATTGCCCGCACCATCCGGATGAGGGCTGCAAATGCAGGAAACCCGAGACGGAGATGGGGATATCGGCGATCATCAAACACAACGTCAACCCGAGCGTATCATTTATGATAGGGGACCACGAAAAAGATATGGAATTCGGAAGACGGCTCGGTCTTAAGACCTATCAGGTCACGGAGAAAAGGTCATTCGCGGATATAGTGGATATCATATTGGATGATGTCATCTGAACAGGGCTTTGTAGATGCGGGCAAGGAATCTCCCGACGATACCGCACTGGTGAAGCGTCAGATAAACGATCTTGGGATTCACTTTGGACTCTCCGCCCGCTCTTTTCCCGAATTCGTATTTTATCTCCCCGACCTTTATGTCCGAAGGGGCGTATCTCATAAGGTCCAGGAGCACCTTGAAACCTTTCATCTCGAACTTGCTCCCGTTCTCTTCCGCCACCTTCGAGAAGATCGCCGTATCGCCTCCGAACAGACCGCTCATGATATCCTTCGATCTTCTCTTTCCGTGGACGAACAGAACGGATGAGGCCAAGGCATGGAAGAGCCAGGACCCGGCGCTTCTTTTGAAACCGAGCGCTTTCCTGTCGGACCTGATGCCCACTACCAGATCATACCCTTTGTTCAGCTCGTCGTATATTCTGCCCACCGCCTCGAGAGGGTGCTGGAAGTCCGAATCCATATTGACGAAAAGGTCAGTTCCGGCGATCCTTATTCCCTCGCATGTGCTGGCGGTAAGCCCTCTGTCCTCAGGATCTCTCACGAAGAATCTTGCATTCTCGCAGTTCAGGGCATCGACAAGCTCCTTGGAACGGTCCGTGGAATTGTCATCCATTACGAGAATATGGAAATCCGGATACATGTCCCTGAGCGAAGAGACCATGTTCGCAATGTTCTCTTCCTCGTTGTAGGTGGGCAATATCACCGTGCAGGTTCGTTTTTCGGGCATTGAGAGTGTGAACCGATAACCACTATTTCATATATGCGCATAATAATCCGCATCCGAGTGTGATAATATGCACGTAATATCCTTGATCGTCAAGAACGAGTTCGGCGTTATGCAGAGAGTTATGGGTGAATTCACCCGCAACAAGATAAACGTTGAGACGATAGTAGTCGGGAAATGTGAGATCCCGAAAAGATCAAGAATGGTGCTGTCCGTGATCGAAAGAGAGGCTGCTGAGACCGCCATCGGAAGACTTCAGAAACTGCAGGATGTCTACGAGGCGGAATTGATACCGTATGAGGGTCAGTCAGCCTATGCTTTGATATCGACAACCAACGGGAACGTGGGCCTGGTCGGGGGTGCGGCGCAGGTCGAAGAGATAATAGAGCGCAGCAAGTCCGAAAAATACGTGATGGCGCTCAATGCGCTCTGACATGGAAGGGGAATGAGATGGAAAAAACAGAAAAGATATGGATGAACGGTAAACTGATAAACTGGGGCGAGGCGAGCGTCCACGTCCTGACCCATGCCATGAACTACGGCACCGCCGCGTTCGAGGGGATACGCGTGTATCAGACGCCGAAAGGGCGGGCGGCATTCAGGCTCAGGGAGCACTTAACAAGGCTTCTCGACGGATGCAAGGTCATGGGCATAGAACCCGTGTTCGGAGGAAAGACATACGGGTTGGAAGAGGTCATCGACGCGGTCAAAGTGTGCATAAGAGCAAACAAAAAGGTCGATTACGTCAAACCCTGCGTCTTCCTCAGCGGCGAAGATGTCGGTCTCAACCCAGTCGGCGTGCCGGCCAGCCTGTACGTCGCATGCATATACATGGGATCATACCTCGGCAGCGCGTCTTCCGGCGCGAAAGTGATAACTTCTTCCTGGCACAGACCCGACAACCTGTGCGGACCCGCCGGAGCAAAGGTCAGCGGGGCGTATGTGACATCATGCCTCGCCAAGAGGGAGGCCGTCCAGGCGGGCGCCAGCGAGGCGGTCATGCTGAATCTGACCGGGCACGTTGCGGAATGCACGGGGGAGAACATCTTCATATGCAGCAACGGAAAGATATACACCCCGCAGATATCGGAGTGCATACTTGACGGCATAACCAGAAAATCAGTGATCGAGATCGCACGCGAAATGGGTTACGAGGTTGCGGAGACGCAGATAACAAGGACCCAGCTCGTGACGGCCGACGAGGTCTGGATGACGGGCACGGCGGCGGAGATCGTGCCGGTCACCAGTGTGGACGGCAGGATCATCGGCTCCGGGAAGACCGGCGAGATCACCGAGAAGGTGCACGGAAGGTTCCATGAGATCGTTACCGGAAAGGACCCGAAATTCGGGAAATGGCTCGAATACATCGACTGATCATAAAACAATGCCTTTCAGGCATTTTCCTTTTTTTCTTTGAATACGACGAACTTGCTTGCGAGATAGTTCAGCGCGATTTCTATCAAACTCACGGCGATCCTTGCGATGAGTCCGTCGATCCCGAACAGCGACTGATCCATCCCCAGCCCGTACAGTATCGGGAAAGCGATTATCGCGATGATCCCCGTGATGATCCTGAAGATCAGGAACGAACCCGCCTCTTTCGCGATCACCTTCTTTTCGAGGGAACGGCTTCTGAAGACCATCCACTTGTTGGTAACGAAGGCGAACGCCACCGCGCATATCCATGAGAGTATGTTGCTGATGTTGATGTCAATGCCCGACCAGACGAAAACGGCGTAGGTCGCCCAGCTGACAAGGACGGTGAACCCGCCGAATATCAGGTAGAGCATACCCTCCCTGTGCTTAGCGAACATGTCAAAAGGGCCGTTCATTTGAATCCTAAGGTCAAACGGTGCTCAAGCATAATATCCTATGCGTTCGGAGAACGGCATCTGCGGCGCCGCCGAATATAATGCCGCTTTCCGATAATGCGAAAACGCATCTGAAAAGAGAGCGTCCGGGCGGTTCCCGCCAAAGACCGGATTCAGACGGCTTTGTGCGCATCGCCGGCGGAATATTCTCCGGAGACGACCTTCTCGTATACTCCCTCTATCTTCGGGATGAGGCCGTCCCACCTGTACTTCTGGGCCTGCCTGAAAGCATTATTTCCCAATTCTTCGGTGTAGATCGGATCGTCAAGGAGCAGATCCATCGCCTTGGCCAGACCGGCCGGGTCTTTGGGAGGCACGGATATGCCGCCGTCCTTCACGGTGTCGGGAAGTCCGTTCACATCAGTATGTATGATAGGCCTGCCGTGCGCCATCAGTTCTATCGCCGCCAGACCAAGGGATTCGAACAAGGAGGGCATGACGAAGAATCTGCATGAGCCCATCAGCTTTTCCTTTTCCTCCTCTTCCACCCATCCTTTCATCTCTATCTTATCGCTCAGGCCGAGTTCTCCGATCTGCTTTTTCAGACGTTCCTCTTCCGGACCTTTGCCGCATATTATGAGCTTGCAGTCGACGCCCTTCATGGCCTCGACGAGATACTCCAGACCTTTGGTCCTTACGAGCCTCCCGAGCGACAATATGAAATCGCCGTCCCCCCTTCCCTTATCGGGATATTTTGAAAGACCGGTGGGAATGGACGTGACGTACGCGGGAGAATATCCTCTTCTGATGAGGTCATTCCTCACGTAGTCGCTGACCGCAATCACATGATCGAATGTGTCAAGACATGAAGTGAACCTGCCGTCGTTGAACTCAGACATCTTTGCCTGCATACCGACCCCCTCGCCCCACATATTGTGATACGTGAAAACCTTCTTCCCGTCATATTTTCTGAGGTCTTTGTTGTAACTCGGGGCCCACCGGTAGTTGTAGTTGATGACATCCGCATCCAGTCCCCGCAGGGTCTCAAGCACATTCCCGGATGAGATGAAAGGCGGATTGTAGATGTTGATGATCGTGGATTTGAGCCTGATGATCCTGTACCCGTCGGCGGTGACCTCTTCTTCGGGGGTGTCCGGAAGTCTCCCGGTCAGCACGGTGACGTCATGGCCTTTGGCGGCAAGCAGTCTGCTTGTGTCATGCATCCTGTGCTCGATGCCGCCTTTGAACGGATAAAAAAATGGATTGACGTCGACGATCCTCATTTGTGCTCCCATGGCGTAATGGCGGGTTCAGTAGATAACGGTGTCCGTCGGTTTCGGCGTTGTACGCAGCACATACAATGGCATAATAGTTAAACTCAAATTACATACAACGCAACATGAGTGTTCTCGGGACAAGCACGATATCATTCGAAGAGCTGTGCGGTATTGTCAGACCCATCGCCGAAGAGTACGGAGTCGACAGGATGATCCTGTTCGGTTCCGCGGCGCGCGGAGAGAACACGGAAAAAAGCGACTTTGACTTTTGCGTCAGACTCGGCATGATCGATGACCTCGTGAAAATGTGCGGTTTTATAATCGACCTCGAATCCGCGCTGGGAAGGCATGTGGATGTTGTCAGCGAACGTACATTGGATGAAGATCTCGCAGAGGAAGTATTCAATGGCGGAAAACTTGTCTACGAAGCGTGATCTGAAAGATGTCGAAATAAAACGGTTCCTCGGAAGACCCTGCAAAATAAAACATACTCGGTCTGCCGCCGGCCTTCCGTCACGGAGAACGTATCGTAAGTTAATCGGGCTGTGAGGTTTTAGTTCCATGCTCTCAGAGGAGGTCCGAACACGCAATTCGCGCATGGATGCTATCGGCATCTATTTAATATATAGAACGACATATTCTTGGATATACAGACCGGCGCGTACGGGGGGAATGCAGACCCGGACCATACATGACCGACGGTGAATATAACGACAGCAGACAAAAAACAACGGTTCGGACCGTATTGTAAAACGGCCGGCTTGCGATTGAAGGGGGGGGGGGGAACAGCCCCTTCTTTCCCCCATATGCATAGTAACACGTTGCATTGAACAACACCGATCCATTTTTCACGGGCTGACCGAAGACGGTCCTTCCGTACATACGTCGAATATCCGTGTGTCGAACGTTCATTCATCTTCCGTCACGGATATTCTCTCCGCGTGCGCATATTGCGCACGCTTTACGGTAACATCGATCTCAGACAAACACAATTTTTCGGTTCTTTCGGAGAACGTTATTTCGAAGAACGGAACGAATTCGTCACTAAAAGACGGAACACGCGGAACAAAGAGGCGTTATTGAATGAAAGCAGAACGATATTTGAAACGATCCAACGGTAAAAAGAACAACGACAGGGTCCGCACCCTTATACTCGCCGCCGTTCTCACGGCGGCGCTGTTCATAGGTGCGGCGGCGGTCCTGAACTCGGATCCCAAGGCGGCATCGGCCGCCGATACCGGAACACCGGATACGGGTTGGTACAACGGCACGGGAACGTATGAGATAGGGACCGCAGATGAGCTTGCGGGTCTGGCGTACATAGTCAACAATGGAAGGGATATGAACGGAAATGCAGCCGATGTAAGCGGATCGACGATAACTCTCACGGCGGACATAGACCTTTCCGATTATGGAACAAGCAACACGTCTTGGAACGGCGGTAGCGGATGGATACCGATAGGTAACAACCCATTCAATGGGACCTTCGACGGCAACGGCCATGTCGTAATGAACCTTACCATAGCATCAGGCAATTACGTCGGCCTGTTTGGACTCATCGACTCTTCCGGCAAAGTAACGAACCTCGGCATCGTCGGCGGCTCGGTAAGCGGCACTAGCAATGTCGGCGGCGTGGTTGGGTATAACACAGGCACGATCTCCGACTGCTACAACACAGGTTCGGTAAGCGGCAGCAGTGGCGTCGGCGGCGTGGTCGGGTATAAAGGC
>Ga0123357_10005271_pt1 | contig 15426 bp, 9 predicted proteins | sample TergutEmb28metaG_FD_89873 | JGI IMG/M metagenome (GOLD analysis project Ga0123357, IMG submission 89873) | Embiratermes neotenicus P4 segment gut microbial communities from Petit-Saut dam, French Guiana - Emb289 P4 | ecosystem: Host-associated > Arthropoda: Insects > Digestive system > Gut ... | reverse complement strand
TTTAACATACGTCGCCCTGGATATTTCCTCAAAGTTGATGGAAGCCATATACATAACGGGCACGGACCTTATAAACACGGTGATCAGTAAAGTCGGGGACGCAAGCGGTGCGGGCGGCATCAGCATGGGTAGCACAATGGGCGACGCCGTAAAGGATCAATTAAAAAACGCGATTGAGGGCTTAAGCCTATTGCAGGCCATAGGGCTGTTGGCGACTATCGGCATTGGGTTCCTTATAATCTGGATCATCGGGATAATCATCATGGTGCTGGCCTACGGGCGATCCATCGAATTGCTGATGCATATCGCGGTGGCGCCGATCCCCTGCGCTTTCCTGATCCTTGAGGATCACCACGCATCCCGGATATTCATGAAATTTATTATGTCTTTCGCCGCAAACTGCTTACAGGGCTTTTTCATAGTCCTGGCGATTGCGCTGTACAACGCTTTGGTGGTTGAAATATTCAATAAAATAATACAGCCGGATTCGGACGTATCGGCTATTGTGGGGGGCCTGCTGCTTGGGACAATCGTATTGCTTATCACCGTTATAAAATCCGGATCTTTGGCTAAACAAATTTTAGATGTATAAGAATGAAAGGCTGACCGAACATGCTGACCGCGAGCATCCCGAAGGACATTCGGGATTACAAAGAAAAGCTTATCGCCGGATTTACCGCGAGACAGCTAATATCCGCGATTGCCGCCATAGGGGTATGCGTGCCCATATACATATACGGTAGGAAATATTTGCCTGAAGACGTAATAAGCTGGCTGGTTATACTGATTGCCTTCCCGTTGGGCGCCATAGGCTTTTTCAGGCTGAACGGGATGCCGGCCGAGAAATTCATCGTCTGCATCTTCCTGTACTTCATATACCCGGTAAAGCGGGTGTACAAAAGCTCGAATTGTTTAAGGAACTGGCAAGAGCAAACGAGAAAAGAGGATCTTGTCAGGGAAGGGTACGTCAATTACAGCGGGAAAGTTAAAAGCAAGGCCAGGAAGTATTTTTACAACGCGAGCCTGGAACGCGCCTTTCTCCTTGAGGAACTGGAAGCCCAGGGAAAGCTGCTGGAAATAAAACTTGAGGATTTGAATAAAGAACTCTTAACCGCCAGAAGGCCGAGGAAGAAAAAATGATGCATTGCACTGGACAAGGGTTCCGCCTTGAAAGTTTAGACCTGCAGCAAGCCCTGAAAGCAAATAACGGGAAGCTTAACGGGCGCGTATCGGCTGGCGGACATACAGAGAAGCCGATAATATGGAATGTCACGTTCACGGGTGATGCTTTAAAACTGGTTTTGGATCTGGCGGCCGGCAGCCTGATAGACATAGTACACGGCGTTATCGCCGTACGCGGCGGCAGCGCAAATAACAACGCGGCCTACAACCTGGTTATCGACAAAGCGGAAGTATTCAAGGGCGCGCAAGCGCCCGATTACGCCGGGCTATCCGCCTACGCGAATAATATGCGGGTATTGAGGAAACACGACGTCACGGACGGTAAGGCGTGGCGGATTATACTCGGCGCGGACGAACCGGAAAGGCCCGCCGGCGCGGAGCCGGTAAAGTGGTACTCGTTCTTTGTAAACGCGGCTTTCGGACAGGCGCAGGACATAAAAGCAGATGACTTAATAAATATAAATAACGCGGAAATTACGCACGCATACAGCAATAAAAACGGCTGCTATCAGGTTTACCTCACTGTTTTACTGTTCTCAAAGGCTGCGCCGGCGAAGGACAATGAAAAAGCCGGAGGCCCCAACGGTGAAGACAACAAAGCCGCAGCGGCGGCAAGCCCGCGATTACAACAGCCGGCCGCAATGCCGGATACGCGGGGGACACCGCAGGACGGCGGCGGCCATAATGACGGCGTACGAGCTTCCGAAAATAACGGTATACGAGCTTCCGAAGGGGATAACAGGGCGGCGAGAGCGGCAAAAGAACCGGAAACACCCATAGCGGAAACGGCGGCGGCAGACAGCTTCGCGCCGGATTATACGGACACCGGAGCGACCAAATTATATGGTGAGCCTTTAAAACTTTATACCCTGACAACCAAAAGAACCGCAAAAGAAAATGAGGTTAAGACGCCAGCGCCCCAAAGACTCAATAAACCGGAGGCGGAATTATATAACCCCCCGGATGAAGCGCCAAAGCTATATAAGTTAACCGCGAGAAGCAAAACACAGCCTGCGGATGAAACCGAAAACATTGTACAAACGACAGCGCTTTCACAACCCCCTGACAGACCGGCAGATGATAACCAGCCGATAAAGCTATTCAAATTAACGGCAAAAACAGAACCGGACAGCAAGCCGGCAGCGGCAAACGCGCCGGTAACGCAATTTAATGGCAATGAAGCAGCCGACGCGGACATAAGGGGCCTTACACCCGGCGCACAGCCTTTAAAACTTTATAAAATAACCGGCAAAAAGGCTGAGAACATCAAAAATGAGCCTTTAAACGATAGGATAAAATATAACACCTATCAAAAATCGGAGATAAATAGCGGCTCTGCGGCCGATGACATAGACGACGGCGACGAACCGGCCCAAACGGATGACAGCGGTGATCCGGGCAAACCGGATGACGGCGGCGGCGAACTGAACGAACCGAAGCGTGGGAAGAAAGGTCTGCCGATGCTTTTAAGAGAAAAAACGGCCTTCTTTAAATTTAAGAAACGAAAACCAGCGGCGAAAAAAAAGGGTGAAACGGGAGCCGCGGACGCCGGCGCGGAAGACGGAGACGAACCGCCGGAAACAGGCGCAAGGAAGATAACGAACCCGGCCTTCCCGAATATATTCAAACCAAAGCGCCAGTCAAAAACCAAAAAGTGCGGCGCCGGCGCAAAGGCTAAAAAACAAAACCGGCCGGCAAACAAATATGAAAAAAATATTACGAAACTTCAGCCGAAGATTACAGCCATAGAGGAAAAACGCCGGGAAAACGCTTATTACGTGCAAACAAAACGGGAACGCAAATTGATGAAACGGTGGCAAACCCTACGGCTGGCAAAGCGAAAAGAAGACATACGGATCGGGAAGCGGCGTATCTCCAAGAAAAATTCCAAATTGAAACACCGGCGTAGGGCAACGGCGATTCCGCGGACAACGCAGCAATCCATACCCTACGTTACGGACTACGAAGAGGGCCTGTTTGAAGTAGAGCCGAACAAATTCAGCAAAACATATATAATGCAGGACATTAACTACCTGGTCGCGCAGGAGGACGAACAGCGCAATATATTCGAGAAGTACGGGCAGTTCCTTAATTATTTCAACGACGATATGAATATAGCGATCACGATTGATAACCACGTCGTATCCATGTCCGAGCAGGAAAGGAAAATCTTTTACGCTGATAAAGGCGACGATTACGATATCCACCGCCATGAATACAACGCCATCCTGAGACAGCAGCTTATGAGCGGCCGCAATGATATTAAGATCACAAAATACGTGACGGTGACAATCGACTGCGACACCCCGTATGAAGCCCTGCTGCGGTTCCACAAGATCGACGCGGAGGTCATCACAAACCTGCGGCGGATCGGTTCGGACGGTAAAATGCTGACGACGGACGAACGCCTCGCCATGCTGCACGACAAATTCCGGAGAGGGCACGAAGGCGAATTCAACGTCAATTTCGACTTTTTAAAGGAACAGGGACTGTCTTCAAAGGATTACATCGCCCCCACGTCATTCCGTTTTGAAAGATCCCATTTTATGATCGACGACGAATACTTTCGGTGTATGTACGTGAGTAACCTTCCGAACAGCCTGGTTGACACGTTTTTATCGGAGCTGGTTGACGTTGAGTTCCCCCTTGTCACCACAATAAATATTCAGCCGTTGGCCCAGAGCAAAGCCCTGCGGCTTATCCGGAAGCAGCTTACGGGCATGGAATCGAATAAGATTGAATCTGAAAAAAGGGCGCTGAGATCCGGCTATTCGCCCGATATGATCAGTCATGACTTGAAACAGTCGTTGAGCCAAGCGGAAAAGCTTCTGGACGACGTGCAAAACAATGACCAAAAGATGTTTTTCGTAAGCATCACCCTTATGGCGGCCGGCGCCACGCTGGACGAACTGGAGGATCACTGCAAGATACTGGAGAGCCGCGCCAGGCAGAAAACCTGCCAGCTGCAGGCGTTCGCGTACCAGCAGGAGAACGCCTTTAAGTGTACGCTGCCCCTGGGGGCGCCCACATACAATAAGATTTATGTGGAACGGGCTTTGACCACCCAGGCGACGGCCGTGTTCATCCCGTTTTCGGCGCAGGAGCTTTTCCAAATTGGCGGCTTCTATTACGGTTTGAATCAAATGAGCCGAAACCTGATTCTCTGCGACAGGACAAGCATGAAAACCCCTTCCGGCTTCATTTTGGGTTCTTCCGGTTCGGGAAAATCATTTGCCACGAAGAGGGAGCAGCTGAACGTACTTTTACAGAGCGACAAGACATCCGTTTTGGTTATAGATCCTGAAAATGAGTACGGCGACTTTGCGCGGGCTTTCGGCGGCACACGCGTGAATATAAGCATGGAGAGCAGCAATTTTGTGAACCCGATGGACATGTCCGCGGATTACGGCCTGGACGACGAGGACGATATTGACCCCGAGAGCCGGAAAACGAAGGCCCTGCAGAAAAAAAGCGACATCATAATGTCCATCATCCAAAGCATGATCGCGGTCGGGAAATCCAACGACACAATAATCACCCCGCAGCAGAAAACCATAGTAGACCGGGCAGTCAGGAGGGCCTACAGAAACTACCTGTTACACGATTTTGATCCGGAATACCTGCCGACGCTGTTGGATTTGCAGGAAGAACTGGATAAGGAACGCGGTACCGTGGACGGCCAGCTGATGGCGGACGGAGTGGAATACTATACGAAGGGTTCCATGAACGTGTTCAGCCACAAGACCAACGTAAATTACAGCGGGCGGTTCGTAGTCTTCAACGTGAAGGAATTGGGCGAACAGTTGAAACAGATCGCGTTGTTGATCATATTGGACTTTATCTGGAACAGGCTGATGGAAAACTTCACAGCAGGGGTAAGGACGTATTGTTACGTGGACGAAATACATGTGCTGTTTCAAAACGAGTACTCCAGTCGGTTTTTACAGCAGCTATACAAGCGCGGACGGAAATATGGCCTGGTTATGACGGGCATAACCCAAAATATGAGCGATGTACTGGCGACGGAGATGTCGCGGAGCATGATCGCGAACAGCGACTTTTTGCTGATGCTGAATCAGGCGCCGGAGGATCTTAAAATACTTTCCGAAATGCTGAATATCTCCGAAACGCAAATGAGTTTCGTAAACCGCGCGGACGCCGGCTGCGGGCTGCTGTTCGCCGAAAAGGTGATCGTCCCGTTCGTGGATCATTTCCCGACAAAAAGCTACCTGTACAGGTTGATGTCCACAAAGTTCGGGGAGGATTACACCACCGAAACCGTTGAGGACATTATGAGCGAGGCGCAGCGGGAGAAAGCAGCCGAAAGCCGGTACAGCCTGCACAACGCGCGTGTGAGCAACACAGCCGTTTAACACTGTTTAACAGCTGTTAAACATTAACGCCTTCGGCATTAATGTTTAACATTATTGCTGAAAGCACTAATGTTAACATAAATAAAAGGGGATTTAGATGGACGATACGCCGCATATACCCCACAAAACCGGCATTACCGTAACGCAGAACACCGCCATCAGGCAGACGCCCGCGAAGCCGGAAACAATAAACCCTTATGTTGTGAGAACGGAAGTATATGCCGCGAGTTCGCCGGTTAAACCTAAAACGGGATTTACAACACCCGGGCGTAATATTCTGGAAGACGGCAAGCAAAACGCAAAAAATCTGCTGAACGCGCAGGACAGCGTTGGAGCAAAGGCGATAGCCGGATACATAACGGTCGGGGAGACAGGCATTAAGGTGTGGAAGGCGGCGCAGGCCGCAGCACCGGCCGTAATCGGCGGCGCTGCCGTAACCCTCAAAGTAGTACGGGGGACGCTGACGGCCACTAAAAAAACAGTTATCTTCCTTGCCGCACCGGCAGACAGCCTTAAACAGGCGGCGGCATATACGAAAGCGGCCGTAACACGCGTCGCGGCCAACGTAAAGGCGAAAATAAACACGACCGCCGCGGCCGCGAAAAAAACATACCGTGTCGCACGCGGTGTACTGAACGGCACAATCGCCCTGTCGCCGAACATGGCGCGAAAAATTATCGGGGGCGGGTTCAAGGCTGGGGCGTTTGTGGGGATGCTTTCCGTTAAGAATACGTTCAAGATCGGCGCTAAAGGCTTAAAATTGGGCGGTTCGTCGCTCGCCGCCATCGGAAATTACGCCGGACAGGACGGCGGGATAGGTAACCAGGCGTTCGCGGCCTCCGTAACAGCGGGAAAATATACGATCACAGCCGCAAAATACACGCCAAAAGCCGTTAAAGGTGTTTACCAGGTAGGGAAAACGGCGGGCAAAGCGCCAGTTTACGCGGTGAAAGGCGGCGTTTCCGCGGTAAGGACAACCGTTAAGGCCGTAAACAGCGTGAAAGCGAACGGCTGGGTAAAAACGGCCGGCAAAATGGGGGGGAGAATAAAGACAGCCGCCGTTAAAGCGGCAAAAGCGATAGAAAACGCAATTAAATTGATCGCACGGAGCGCCGCGAGGAAAATCCTACTGCCCCTGATCATAATCGTAGTGGCCTTCCTGCTGCTGTTTCAAATAATATCGATACCTGTGCAGGCGGGCGCCGCCATTTTCGGCAGCGTGTTTTCCTTCTTTTCGCCCGATAAATCCGAGGAAACCGATATTGACGTACACCAATACGTTACGGACGCGGCGACGACAGCGCGTACGAAATTTGAACAGGATATACTGGACGACGGCAACGAGAACCTGAGAACAAACGGGGGGTCGTACGACTATATAAGGCTGTACTTGGGGGGAACATGCGAAGATCAGGTAAAGGACGCCTTGCCCTTTGACCAGGGGACGATTGACAAAAGCGTTTTCACAACCGACGAACTGGTAAACCTGGCGTCGCCTATTTTTAACGCAATCGTGCTGACGAAGTATAACCTGGAACCGACTGAAACCGAAGCCAAAAGCGCCGCCGATGATATCATGGGCACGCTGTTAAACTATAAGACGCAGGCTATGAAAACCGAATGGTGCCAGTATGAGGACGGGGATCCGACGATACCGCATTACCATGAATGCGGCCATGTCCACGCGAACATAGACTGCCCGAACTACATAACGGGGTATCACACAAGCTGGACATGCCCAACCTGCGACAGTTACGTGGAAGTTGACGATGGGGAAGGCGGCGAAACGGAGGAATTTTATTGTTCCGGCTATAAATACTGCCAGGGGCACGCCATATTCGGGATCTTCATTTCGCAGGACGGCTGGTACGAATTGACGGACAAATACTTTCAACAGCCCATCGACGAACTGAGCAGCAAGGAAACAAGGACGCCCGACGAGGAGCAGGAGCTACAGTCGCTTAAAGACGGCTATGAGCTTGCCCTTGAATACATAAACGAAACGGCGCTGTCTTTCGGGGATTTGACTATCAGTGACTTATCCGGCGTGAATTTCCTTCCGGGCGACCGGCCGGGCAACCAAGCCGTACCCGATTACGCCGAGCAATTTGTCGGCAACATAGGCGGGCAGCCCTTCTGGAGTTGGTACGGGTTCTCGCACAGGGAGGAATGGTGCGGCTGCTTTGTATCATATGTACTCGCGAATAACGGTATGACTGAGCCAAAATACTCCACCTGCGAGGCGGGGGCGAACTGGTTCAGGGATCACGGACAATGGTACGCGGGATCCGGATACGCGCCCGTGGCGGGGGATATCATCTTCTTTGACTGGACCGGCGAGGGCGAAACGCACCACACAGGCATAGTCATCGGAAACGACGGCGAATATGTGTACACCGTAGAAGGGAACAGCGCGAACGACATGTGCCGGATGAGGAAATACCCGATAAACAGTTCCGTGATTTTCGGTTATGGGCTGCCAAACTATTGAACGTAAACGTTCAATAGTTTGTTATTGAACGTGATCGGCGGTTACTTTTGAATAACGGAGGACAGAAAACATGGCCAGAAAAAAACTGACCCAGGATGAAATGCAGGAGCGGTTTAAAACGCAATTGGAAAAAGCGAACGAAGCCTTGCAAGCGCTTGAAACGCGCCTGAGTGAGTTAGACAAAGAACGCGAAAAGGTAATTGCTAAAATACGGGATCGCAGGGCGGAGGCGGAAAAGTACCAGGCGTTTGTAAAAGAACGGACGTACAGCGTTTTTGAGGAAACGCTGCGGCTGAAAGGGCTTAACCTGGAAGACGTAACAAAGGCAATCGCGAACGGCGACACGAAATTTCTGCTCGAACTGAGCAACCGGAGAGCCGAAGCACAAGAGCCGGAAGCCGAAGCCAGTACGGAAAAGGTGGAAGCCGACGCGCCGGCGCCGCAAAACGAAGCCACCGGCGAACTGCTGGAAACCAACGCGCCGGGTTACCCGCCGCAGCAGGTGGCCGCATTAAGGCCTGACAACACCGGGAGCCAGGGACAGCCGATAGATATAACGCAGTATGGGAAGACGGCGGCAAAAGCGGCATCTCCGGGGTGGAACGCGTAGCTTATAGTACATACCACGATGCAGCACATGGCATACTATCATTGATCAAAACATCATGGAGGGCACTATTTGATTAACGGGAAAAAACAATTAATTATCATAGCAATAGCCTCAGCTGCCGGTTTCATCATTTCAATTGGTTTGATTGCCGGTAATGTATCAAAATACAGCAAATATATTCCCGTTGAAGCCAAAGTTGCCGGTGTTTTGATGAAAAACGGTGTGGGCACGGCCACCAAAACGTTTGATGTCACATATGAATTCAACGTTGGCGGAAAACAAGTTCAGGCCGTACAAGGGGTTAATTCAGAGGGCGGCTTTTATGGGGGTCAAACAGTCGCCATTCGGTATAATCCGGAAAACCCAACGGAAATTGAGGACAAATCCGCAATTCACACAGAAATTTTTTTTACTTCATTTTTAGGGATTTTTACGGCGCTATTAGTCGTTGGCATCGTTAAAAAGGGGTGACTATGTACACGTTATGCATCGCGGAGAAACCGAGCGTAGCCACTGATTTAGGGAAGGTATTGGGAGCTACGCGCAGGAACGACGGATACCTGGAAGGCAACGGCTACCTGCTCACCTGGGCGCTCGGACACCTGGTAGAGTTTGCGGAGCCCGAAGAATACGGGTATACACCGCAGAAGGATATATGGGCCAATAAGGAAAACGCGCTGAACGAACTGCCGATCCTGCCGGATAAATTCAAAACAAATGTCATCGCGGACAAGAAACAGCAGTTTGAAAATATCGAAAAGCTTATGAACAGAGACGACGTGGACTTGATCATCGATTGCGGGGACATGGGGCCGGAGGGCCATTACCTTCAATGGCTGATACGGGAGCAGGTACATTGCGGCAAGCCCGTGAAACGCTTCTGTGCCGCGTCCCTTACGGACGGGGCCATTCAAAAGGCACTCAATAATCTGCGCGACATAAAGGATTTTGAACGGATTATCGAAGGCGAGTATTGCAAGCACAAGGCCGATTGGGTGCTGGGCATGAGCATGTCGCGCTGCTTCTCGCTTAAGTACGGCGGCCGCATCGACGTCGGGCGCGTCATGTCCCCTACTTTATATTTCGTGGTGAAAAGGTACCTGGACGCGCAAAATTTCAAGCCTGTGGAATTTTATCAAATTAAGGCCGATCTGAAGGAGAATTTCAGTGTTTTCCTCAAGGAGTTCAGCATCGGCGTGGGGGGAGCCGCCGCTGCCGATTTCGATACGGCGTGGCGGTTGATCAATAAGGACGCGGCGAACAGGATCGTTCTGGACCTTCAAACGGAACCGAACGCATTTATCAAAAGCATTGAGACAAAACTGCGTGCCGTTGACCGCCCGCAGCTGTACGATATAACGGAACTGCAGCGCGACGGGAACCGCGTTTACAATTACGGCGCGGCGGATGTCCTCGCGGCCGCGCAAAGCCTTTACGAGCTAAAAATACTGAGTTATCCTCGTACAGACAGCCGTTACCTGACTTCCGACTTAAAGGAGGTACTGGAGCAAAGGATCGCCGACCTGCAAACCCTGGAGCCATATAAGCAGGCGGCCGGCATTGTCCTGAACCAAAAAGCGGGCCTGAACATCGACGGGAAAATTATCGACGACGGGAAAGTGACGGATCACTATGCCCTTATCGTTACGGAAAATATAAAAAGCTTTGATATGGGCAGGTTAAACGAGACGGAGAAGAACATCCTTCACCTGGTTATCTCGCGCATGATAACGGCTGTAGCGCAAAAATACGTGTATGAAGAAACGACCGTCGAAGTGATATGCTGCGGCGGCCGGTACATATTGACAGCAAACGGGAAAAAGCCGGTACAGCAAGGGTATAAGCAAGTTGCGGTGATGCTGACGGGGACGGAGGCCCCCGCCGATAACACCGCCGCCGATAAGAACGAGGAACAGACCTTCCCGAATACAAGCAGCGGCCAGGCGGTTCACATTACAAACGCCGTAACGGTGGTAAAGCAAACCACGGCCCCAAAACTGCACACGGAGGCGACGCTGCTCACCGCCATGGAAAACGCGGGGACAACGCTGGAAAACGGCGAGGTGTTGAAGGGCAGAGGCATCGGGACACAGGCCACGCGCGCGGCGATCATACAGAAATTATTCGACCTGGGATATATCGCGAACAAAACCGCCAAAAAAATCAGTTATATCGAGCCTACCAGGCTGGGGATCAATTATATAAGGGTGCTGCCGCAAGAATTGTATTCCCCCAAAATCACGGCTGATTGGGAGACGAGGATCGCCGCGATAGTGGACGGTGGGAATACGAGCGAACAGTTTATGAGCGAATTCCAAGGCTTTCTCGACAGGATGCTACGGGAAGCGAAGGAAACGAACGTCGAAGGCGTGAGCTTCAGCAACAGGGAGAGTATCGGGGCTTGCCCATTCTGCAAAGACGGGGACGTGCTTATGGCAAAAGGGAAGAGCGAGAAAACAGGGAAGGAAATTGATGTGTATTATTGTTCCCTGAAATGCGGCTTCTCCCTTTACCAGGACAGCGGCGGGTTCTTTAACAATACCGAACGGCTGCTGAAGCAAAACCAGGTAAAGCAGCTCATTGAGAACGGGCGTGTTACGGCGAGGACAAAATATAAGGATGGCGCCGGAAAAGAGAAGAACGGGAAGTTTGAGCTGATGAAAAGCGATAAGGGGAAAGCGTATGTTAGGCTGGTGAATAAATAAGGCTGAAACCGCGAAAACCGAGGCCTGACGGCCAAATTACCGGATGTGCCGTAAAGCCCCCGGCTTTAGCCGTGGGGATATAAGGCACGGTTTTCAGCATTGTGCCTTGTGGCACTGGTTTTTATATGCGCGAATGCGCTGGTTGTTTATTGCGCCTTGCGGCGCTTTTTTGATTGCCAAACGTGACGCAGAGGCCCTGGCTTTAACTGTGAAAACAAGGCACGATCATGATTTTTTGTTGAAATATAGCCGTTTTTATACTATAATAAACTCATAAATGAAACCGGCAGAAGGCCAATACATTTGGAAGGGATAAAAAGATGACTAACTTTGTTGTCCAATTTCACCTTGAAACGGAACCCTTCCAAGAGGTTATTTTAAACAAACGCCTGGAGATAGGCAGGCAGATCTATAACGCGCTGCTTCGGGTGACTCACAATCGGTATGAAGAAATGCTGCATACTAAGCTATACCGTAATCTGACGGCTGAATATCAGAAAGAAGGCAGCGATAAAAAAGCGCTGAACAAACAGCTTTTCGATCTGCGTAAAGCCTATGGCTTAGAGGAATACTCCTTCCATTCGGATGTTAAGGCAATGCAAAAGCATTTTAAAAAGAATATTGACAGTTTCACCGCGCAAAAGATAGCCTCCCGTCTGTGGCGGGCCCACGAAAAGCTAATCTTTGGTAATGGGGAAACCATACACTATAAAAAATACGGCGAATTCAACTCACTGGAAGGCAAGTCCAACGGCACGGGCATCAGGCTCGTGAACGGCTCTTTGCTTTGGAACGGGCTGACAATCCCTGTGGCCGTTGACTATCAAAACCCGTACGAAGCGGCTGCAGTGGGCAATGACATTGCGTATTGCCGTATCGTCCGCAAATATGTCCGAAATAAGTATAAGTATTATGTACAGGTTGTTTTCAAAGGCGACACCCCGCAAAAACCGGGAAAAACTACCGGCTTGGTAAAACACCCGCTTGGGTGCGGGGACGTTGGCCTGGACATCGGCACACAGACTGTCGCGGTATCAAGCGCGGACGACGTAAAAATATACGAGCTTGCGGATCGCTGCCAGAACATCGAGAACGAAAAGCGAAGGCTCCAGCGCCGGATGGACAGGAGCAGGCGCGCCACGAACCCTGATAATTTCAACCCAGATGGGACGGTAAAGAAGCAGGGAAGTAAAAAAGTCAAGTGGTACAGGTCAAAGCGGTACATCAAGGCAAGATCCCGGCTTAAGGAAATATGCCGGAAAAAGGCTGATATCCGCAAGCTTCAGCACGAGATATTGGCAAACTACATACTATCCCTCGGTTGTAAAGTATACGTAGAAACCATGAATTTCAAGGGGCTCCAAAAGCGGGCGAGGGAAACCGATAAAAACGGGAACGGAAGGTTTAAGCGCAAAAAGCGTTTTGGTAAAAGCATCGCGAACAGGGCGCCCGCCATGTTCCTGAACATACTTGACAGAAAGCTTCGGCGGCGCGGCACACAGCTAAACAGGGTTAATACGTGGTCTGTCAAGGCCAGCCAGTACAACCATACGACGGACAGCAACACAAAAAAGAAGCTGTCCCAGCGTTGGAACATAATTAACGGCGACAAAGTCCAGCGGGACATGTATTCCGCTTTTTTGATAATGAACGCCAACCGCGATCTGAATAGTATCAATAAAGACAAGTGTAATGAGAGGTACGCCAATTTTCTTCATTTGCATAACAAAGAGGTAAGCAGGCTTTCGGGCCAAAAGAATCTGAGTAGTATTGCAATATGAGCAATAAACAACAATCGTCTTGAAACGGGCGGCATACTGCCGCTAACGGGTTCAATGGAACCTTTGGCAGTGAAAGTCTTTGGGAAACAGATTAGTCTTTTGTGCTTTCGGGTACATCTGGAGGTCTGTCAGTACCAAAGAACCCCCTGGCTTTTGCCGTGGGGAGCTTCAGAATGAAATATCCGACCTGTGCAAACGCACGAAGGAGCCGGTGTTCCTGACAAAAAACGGCGAAGGGGATCTGGTTGTTATGGATCTGGAAACATACACGCAAAGGGAAAGCATGTTGAAGCTGCGGGAAGCGCTGCTGCAGTCGGACGCGGACATACAGAACGGCGCCTTACACACTATTGACGATACGGCCGCGGCAATGCGGCGGGCAATAACGGGGGCCGCCAATGGAGAAATTGGATAAGGTTTACGACGTTAAGATTACGGCTGGCTACCGTAAATCTTAATTTATTGAAATTAAGCAAAGGGGCGCAGGCCCAACAGACAATTCATACTACATGGGGGGTCAAACAATGACCAGTGACGAAGAATTATACATACAATACGAAAACGAACTAAATATAGAACTTCCACGAAAGTTTAAAGCCGCAAAAGCCGCCTATGAAACCGAGTGTAAACGGTTAGGCGATATCAGCCTGGAATTGGAGAACAAAACTAACGAGTTGAAAAAGACTTTAAAACAACCGCTGCCGACTGCACAGACAATGCCCCTGGATCTCCGGGCGGATTATAGCTGGGAAGCATGGAAAGAACTGAATTCTGAAATGGCATAGCCCGCGCATACAAACCCAGCGCCATCAGCCGGCCGGCGCGGATGTCAGGCAAGCGTAAATGGCAGCGTGTACTGAACGCGGACGGACGATAACGCCGCGATCACCCTTACCCGCGTCTAACATGGTTTTACAAAGGCCTGGTGTACAACGGTCGGGGGGCTGAACTGCCGCGCATACCGACCGCGGACGGACAATAAAGAACGCGAAAGGCCCACAGCCGCGTGTAATGGCAGTGCGACGCCGGTTTTGTTCTGAGCGCCCCTGCAATGGGTGAGAACGCGGGATATATACGCGGCCCGTTAACAAACTGAGCGCGATGCACACGGTTTACTCCGCTTTTGGACTTGCTACCGCCTGCGGAACTGCCGGCCCGTCCCTGGTTGCTACCTGATGGCCGGCTCCGATTGAGGTGTTGCTGACACGGCTAAAAGGCAGTAACGAACTTTTGCTATATAAATTGGCCGACAAAGGGATATTTTCGAGGGAAGACGCTGATTGGTTCATTCGGCCACACAGCTACAAACATGTGACCGATCCGGCTTCTCAATATACACCACCAGGCTATCGGAACTGACACAAGGAGAACATAGAAGCAGCTGCGGCGCTGACAGTGGCGCAAGGATGCGCCGGCCAGCGCGTAGGCAGCGCGACGGCAACAAGATATCACCAGGCAAGGCTGACTACATAGGCTTATAGCAATCCTCCCGGCCATGGCTGACGCCATGTACGGCAGTATAACGCCGGCTGTAACCGGAGGTGAATAAGGCCAGTCGTACAGCGATGAGGCGGTGCGGCTATCTATGATACGAACTATCCGCCCGAAAACCATGGACTAAACCTCACCCGAATGCCGGGAAAACATCATTTTAAAGCCATTTATTAAGATTATCACATACAACGGTCTTTAAACATGTACCGGACTAAACCTCACCTGTTGTCGATACCGGACTAAACCTCACCTTCATTTTTTGCATGTTCGATAAAGTTGATAAATAGGCCATTTAAAATTTTAATTTTGCCTGCCAAAACTATCACCAACGGACTAAACCTCACCTTTGACTGGACTAAATCTCACCATGTACCGGACTAAACCTCACTTCTACCGGACTAAACCTCCACCTTTGACGGACCAAACCTCACTTTTTCGGCCCGAAAATGCCTTATTTAAGCCAAGAAGCTTGTCCTAAATATATAAATATATTAAATAAACATATAAATAATCAGGAAATACCTGACACTTGTTTTAGTGTTCATGTTTTGTATGCAGTATTTATAGACAGGTTCGTTTTGCGTAGGTTATAATACTGCTATACATACATGGGAGAGTTAAACATGGACACAACATTGGATACCCGCGCAACGCGTCAGCGAAAGATCAGTTATGACGAGAGGATGCTTAAAAAGACCCCAACTTGAAATCATAAAGTAAATGTATTAAAATGGAGATAGCCTACAAAAAGGCGCAAAAACACTCTCCTAAGGTAGGATAAGTAATTTTT
>Ga0123357_10005269_pt1 | contig 15430 bp, 8 predicted proteins | sample TergutEmb28metaG_FD_89873 | JGI IMG/M metagenome (GOLD analysis project Ga0123357, IMG submission 89873) | Embiratermes neotenicus P4 segment gut microbial communities from Petit-Saut dam, French Guiana - Emb289 P4 | ecosystem: Host-associated > Arthropoda: Insects > Digestive system > Gut ... | reverse complement strand
TGCTGTTGCTACTACTACTACTACTACTACTACTACTACTACTACTACTACTACTACTACTACTACTACTACTACTACTACTACTACTAACTATTATCACCACCACCACCGTCACACACGTGGCTTGTGTTTTCGTTTTTGTACGCACCGCCAGGCAAGATGACCTGTGTCTTGTGATTCAACAGTTTGTCCTAAAGGCCTGCTTCCTCATTCAGAGTAATTGCCTTGAGACGTCAGTGACGGCCGGGGGTGGGCTGATGTTGGAAGATCTACAGTTCTTTAGGAAGTGAAGCACTTCGAGCAACACCTCCTGAATGGACACCCACGAAAGTCAATCTTAAGTCAAAAGTGCCATTAGTTGCATCTTGCCCACATAGTTGATACATATTGTTCGGCGGCGACGTCCAGTGTTGTCGAAAAATAGCTCTGGTTTTAAAGTTTAACATCTTATATGTTTTGGACATACAGTTGTGGATCAATTGGAGCCACGTTTGTTTGAGGACACAGAACAGCGCGGGGGCACTTACCCGAATGTTAACGGATACGTACCTAGTCTCAACGGAATCATGAGGGACTGTAACTGAACGCAATTATGCCGTCTTCCAGATGTGGGATTTTCATACAAACATATTTGTAGTCACGCAAGTATTATTTGGATCATCTGGGAGAAGAGATGGATGGGGCTTGTGGCACGCATGGGGAATTTTGTTATTGAAAAGATCCAGATTTGAAGAGGCTTAGAAGTGAGGATAGTACTAAAGTAGATGGGACCGTGTCGATTAGATTGAATTGGCCGGGAATTGGGGGTAATGGCGGGATCTTGTGAAAATGGATATGAACCTTCAGTTTGCATAAAATGCAGGAGATTTATTAACTAGTTTAGCGATATTTAACTTCTCCATAGGGACTGCTGCATACATTTATTTATTTAGTTGCTAATGAAGCTCTGTGCTTGAACGGTGGATCCATGGCAGCTGTTTGGGGTGCCCTTTGAGAACCCCCGATCCCAACGCACAAAGTTTAGTTGCCGAGACTCTTCGTTTAAAATTCCCGGAGTTAGTGATTTTGACTAATTTCGGGAACTGTCTCATTGTGCTGTCACTCATCTAGCCTTAAGTGGTTACATCTATGAAGGCCAGGGAGTACCTGCTTAGATGAGTTACATTTGGTTTCTAGCCATTCTTTCCAGTTCTCCACCATCTTCACGTTAAAATAGATTAGCTTCACGTTCCCTGCATGCCAACTATGGGAGGCATGAAAGTTCAAGCAACCAACGAGCTGAAGTGTAGTGCAAGTGGTATCCTAGATTTTTTTGCGACACGATCTTCGTAAGTTCCCCGGAGATAAACCGGCCGTGGCGTGTAGCTGACCATTCACTGCCATGTGTAGCCGAGGTTAAGAATGGGCGGAGTTGTGCTTCCACATCCCTGTACGCTTTATGGTATGCAGAAGGACGGGTTTTATTAGCGTGGTCGTGGGTAGCTGTAAATGCAAAGTTGCCCGTGTGCTTAATTCAACACCACACCATGAAATCGTATTGGGGAGTGGAGGTAGAACTGCACGTCTTCGTTCGAACTCGCAGCTTTGTAAATGTGAGTTAGCCTCACGACATGGCCGCTTTAATCCCGGTGACAGATGCCCCAAGAGGCTGGATGGACCTCACAGGTAGTCGTTTCGGACACTTTCAAGAAGAGAGATCTCTTCCCATGCCGGGAATCGATCCCAAATTCTTTGAACGCACAGCCGCGTTATTTAACCGGCAGGTATGCCTGCCTCTGCGTGCCGAAAGTCCCGTTCTTGAGACAACCTTAAGCAATATTAATTGCCAAATATTATTTCGTCCGTCGTCATATTTTTAGTTCCTTCCGTGGACGGCATATGAATCTACTTTGTCTGCCACAACACGGATCTAATTATCTTTCGTCATGTATTCATTTCTGTAAATGTGGCTCACATGAAATGTATTTCTTTCAGCGTAGGAGATAATATTGATACAGTTGCAGTTTAATCTTTCAAAGTGCTGTGATAAGTGACTGTGCCGACAGCGTTAACATGATAAGAAACTGTAATTTATAACGGCATATATCTGTGTGTTTCGTAAGGTGCTCAGTAAAAGTGACTATTTCCTGAAATATCCTTAACCGGTTGGTCTTTGAATGTACGCGAGGTAGGAATGACTATAATATGTTAGATGAATTGACTTGCACACTTTTGAAGGCGGTTCCATGACTCAGGTAGTTACTCGCTGGCCTGTCACCGCTGAGAACAGGGTTCGGCCCTGTCCTAGTACGTGTCGTGTCTGTTCGCGACGAAGCGGCACTGTTGCGGGTCATTCTCCGAGTACTCCGCTTTGCCCCGCTATTATTATCATGCCACTATTCCATATTCATCACCGATCCCAGTGGCCGTGCGGTGTTAGGCGTGGGTCTGCGCTTGACATCGGGGGGGTGTGGTTTCGAATCCCACCGGTGGTATGAATGTCTCATCTTGTGAGTGTTTTGTGTTGGCAGGTAGAGGTTTCTGCGTCAGGTGGATCACTGGCCCAGAAGAGTCTTGCCGAGTGCGGCGTGTCTTGAGTGTGAGCGTGAAGCCTCGATAATAAGTAGGCCCTGGCCCACTATGGATTGTTGATGCATTGGGGGGGATTCATATCATGATCATCTTATCGGAAGGACAAACGGGCGAAGCTTGGAACTGTCCAACAAGCAATAACCTTTAGTTCCTGAGAGCATTGAAAGGAAAAGTGCCTACCCTTGCGCGTTTTGAGGTCTTCCCAGCGGTGTAATGTAGGATTTCGGTCTTCGGGATGTGGCGGTGTTTCACATGCTTAAAAGAATTAAGTGTTTTAATGTGAATGCAGTAGTTGGTGGTTCTTATAAGAGGAGCAACATTTAGATTTTCCGAATTCCATTGTTACTGCCGTCAGCTTTGTTGTCGTTGACATCAGCTTCATAGACGTCGTGAACGACATACAGTTACGAAAAGAATTCCTGCGTAGTGGAATTGAGGTGTATTTATACTTAGGTTTGAACCCACCATTCCGCAGAAGGGTTCAGATGTTGCTTCTTTCGTTTCGTGTGCACGTTCCTGCCTTTTCCATATTAGTGTTTCATATACTGTACCGAATCCAATGGTATGCCATTTCAATTTACGCACGACAGTAATCAGATGGTGTAAGTTTTCCCCTTTTGCCCCAGATGTTCCGAATGGTTTCCTTCGGTGTCTCCCACTTTCTTCTTCTTACCACCATTTTTGTTACGTCGCTTGCCTTTGACCCAAGTGTTGTCCCCCGGTGGTGGCCTAGGATAACTTACGAACCAATTCATCAACTTGTTTGAATTACAGTGTGTTGCGTCGACGTTGGGTAGGTCCGTGTCACGTGATCCTCATAACAAGGATCTTAAGAGGAAACCCCTGCTGCTTAATACAAAAGAGCTTAATGACGTCACAAGTGCTTCATCTTTAATAAGGGATGTGGGTTGATTAAAAAGTAAATCATCTGTCTCTACGAGCTTCTTTTGAGGAAAGAGAGAAAACACATAGAAAAGAGAGAGTGAATGGAATAAAGAACACGAAGACGTTGAAGTATATGGCCCCGCGGGGGTTGCGGAAGGGGGGGGGGGAGAGTTCCCCTGATTAAACTCGATTCATAACGCTTGCATTAATATCCTCTTTACTTAGACTTCACCACAAAGGGAACTGCGATGTTGCTCCAGTAGATGCAGTGAGTTGAAGGGACTAATATCTTGGGTAGCAAGCTGCTGTGCAGCACAGCAGCAGTCGTATGTTCGGATTAGATGTCTTGCCGAAACGTAGCGACTTCTTCCCGGTTGTTTGGTTTTAAAGTCTATAGTCCTATAAATAGACACAGATGTACTGCGTAACTCCACGGTACTGGGTCTTCCTTGAGCAGTTGATTAGTTTCTAACGTGGGGAAATGCCCCGCGTGTTTTAATTCTGTAGAATCATTATCGCAGTATCAGAAATCCGCCACTGGTTTCTCTTGAGTTCATATCTTCACACATAATTCCTCTGAGGTACATTTCAGTAATATGTCTACGTGTATGTCCGAATTTCGGTTTCCTTTGAGCTTTTCTGTATCAAATGTGTTTATATATTTTTCATTCCCTTTGCCATCCAAATGGCGTCGTGTGATTTCTCCTGTAATTCGCATACGCATAATACAGTTACCTCGTCCTTACATAATTTTCTCCTGCCTCTTTATCGTATTTTCCAGGTTCACTTGTCTTTGCGAACACGTCGTTGGTGTTACAATTGCTGCATTTGCGTGAAATGAGAAATGGTACAGGAATTGTGCCCAGAAACATTCAAAACTTAAAACAGCCAAAGAGGCAGTCGTAAATAATTGGGAACAGTAGAGTGGAAAATGATGACTGGTTTCAACTGATTTGAGGCAGGATTCAGTAGCGATCCTACGGTTTAGCACTTGAAAAATTAGGGTAGGGGAATGTTGACTGCTTTCAACTGGATTCGAACAGGACGCAGTAACTAAAATCACTTTAGAACTAGGGAAAATTAGGGCGAGAAAGTGTGGACTTGATTGAACTTGCTTCGGATAAGGTAAATTGGCTAGTTTACGCACTTCAGGTCGTACAAATATTAGAGTGACAAAATGTGTACTGGCTTGGGTTAGGATCAGTAGGTGGCTTTGCACTTTGCAGTTGGGAAAAGTATGGCGAGATGTAGTATGGCCTGCAGTACGGCCAAGTGGCGGGTTTACACTTCAGTAGGGAAGACTAGTAGTATGAGAGTTGTTGACTGTTGTAGGATAGGGTAAGGTGACGAACTTCCATTTCAGCGGCTATCGGACCTGTAGTAGGCAGTGATTGACTGGGGTGTACTAAGGGTAGGGTCCATTGTCCAGATTTTGTGAAGCCGGTCATGAAGAACCTTCGGGACCTCCGAAGCCTTGCATTATTTTCGTCTCGTACCTGAATATGACCGCTTACACCTTCACATCAGATTTAGTTACCAGTACATTACTGTACTCCCCGATCGTTTCACTGTTCGGTAATTAGTTTTTAAAGTTGTGTTGTTCGACTGTAAGTGGTCCAACTTTAATTTTACTCGAATAACCAGTTGTTGTACAAATTATGATGGAGAAGATGGGCTGGACCGATCGTGTGAAAGAGTATTTCAAGGAGGAAAGGAACATCCCACAGACAGTAAAACGAAAGAAGGCTAACTGGATAGGTCACAGATTGTGTACTAAAACACGTACTGGAAGGAAGGACAGAAGGGATGGGAGGATGAGGAAGAAGACGTACGTAGCTACTGGGCGACCGTAAGGGAAGGAGATTATACTGGAAATATAAAGAGGAAACTCTAGATCGCACTCTGGAGAGCTCGCTTTGGAAGCGTCTACATGATAATGTTGTGTTTATACAGTAAAACTTAATCATGAAGGGAAAGCAATTCATCCGAACATGTTTTCATTTTAGCCAGGTTTCCTGTTAATTACATTTGGCTAAGAAATATGCACTAGTGGTTGGAAGTGCTTGTTAACACTATTTACTGCGAAGATTCTCATTTCTTCGTGTGAGTGTACTTTTGCGAATAGTATGGACGGTATTTTGCATACTTTCTACGTCGGATTTGGTCACAGAAAGAAGTATTGTTGACTGTCCAACCCTGTCTCTCTATTCTGACATCTGTATGTTGTGGACATGATGATGTGTTTTGGCCAAATCATCATCATTCAGGTGGACAGCGACTGGGCAGCCTCAAAGTGTCACGGTCCGAAATGTAACTTGAAGTATGTTTTTGTACTGAATTCATTTGCCTCGTTATTGTTTATCCTGTCGTTAATACGTGGGCTTGTACGTAAGACGTTAAGACTTAAATGAATAATTGGGCATAGTATTAGCCAGAGTTCGTGATTTATGTTGATCACATACTAGTCTGCTGATACTGAAATCTAGGAGAATATAGGAGGAGAAGGACGATGTGGAGGTAAAGAGAATGGAGGCTAGGGTTAAGATGAACACATATTATGCCGTGAATGACTAATCGTCGTGTCCAATGGCGGGCGGCGTTACGGTACTAATAGAACATTGTGGTGGTGACGGTGATGGTAATAACAGTAATATAATAATGACAATAATGTAACATAGGTATTCACAGCGAATACGATTGTCACTGTTCGGGCAAATGTGAAATTCTTGGGAATGGGATTTTATGCGCGTTCGCAAAAGCGCCTAAAGCGACCGTTAGCTTCGTAATGTCTGTCTGTCTGTCCTTTCGTACATCCGCACGAAACAGTTCGGCTCACACTGGCCGGAATTTCCTGAAATGTGATGTTTGTCGATTTTTCGAAAATATATTGAGAAAATTCAAGTTTCATTAACGTCTTGACGTGAAGACCATTGTAAAGTTATATCTCGCTGAATTCTTCGTAGAATTGGAAATGTTCAGACAAAATTTGTAGAGAAATAACACGTGCACTGCATGTTCAATAAAATTTCTTCCCCAAAAATCGTGCCGTTTATGAGGTAATGTGGAAAAAATATGGTAGAGCCGGACAGGCCATTGATGACAATATAGTACGGCGCAGAAAAATACGACTTGCGTGCTGGATAGCTAAGGCAGGAACACAGACACTTTGGTAATATTTATACTTATCTTATTAACAACTGTACGAAACATTTCTTAGCTGGACAACAGTGCAGAGGTGGCCCATTGCTGCATTTTCGTGGTAACACTAAGCACTTGCTTACAGCTTCGTCGACGCCAGCAACCATAACAATGAAAAGTGTGGTTGCGTTTTCATGGAAACAATAGTTACGCGAACGCGGACTGGTGTAACGTTGTACTAAAATTGTTATGAGTGAAAACAGAACCAAATTTTCTCGACCGCGGTTTTGTTGGCCACCGGTAACAAATGCATTCTAAACGCCATACGGACGGATGGATCACATTTTGTGCACTAAACTCAAGCAGTAGACAAACAGTGGAGTAGTGGAGTTTTCTTGACGTTGAAGGCAAATGGAACGGGAATTGTACACTTTAATGACCTCGTTGTGACTGTCATTGCCACTTCTGCCCGTTCCATTGGCGTGGAAAAAATAAAGTTCTGTTATTGAAGGGACGATACGTTGGAGATAAATGGTTCCTGTTAATTGTTTTCGACTGGTATGAAACCTTATGAAGGACATTAGAATGGACACGTATCAGAGAAACTGAATGCTTGTTTGCGGTTAGTCTTGTTGCTGTAAATGTATTAAGTGACTTTCTTTCTAGAGTAAGGAATCTTGTCCATAAGAATATATTTCTAGCGGTCCTTTCCGCACCTTACCTAAGACGAAGAAGTAATTTTCTGAAGCTGTTCGGAATACTTAAGCAGCACAAGGGAAATGAAATGATCTCAGTTGCATTTCATTGGACGTCTCCTGATGAATCGTTGTTTTCACTCTGGGCACTGAAGCCAGGACTAGTATAACGTGTGTCGGTGTATAGTGATTGGGCCTGCTACACCTTATTATTAATTATCTTGCTGCATTTAAACTGTTAACTGCCTGTTGACATTGTAGTCTGGTACGGTTCGTACAGCGTGGCAGTGTTTTACAGACATTTTTCTCTTTCCGCATTTCCAGCCGAAGCTCGCTGTATCTGCGTGCCACACTGACGGTATAGGTGAACTTGTCCCTGTGCTTCCTATGAGAGTGTTATATAGCAGGAGCGGAGGTATACATCCTTCCATTCATTCTTAATCTAGGCTGTAGGTGGAGTCGAGCTTTCAGCTTCACTTCCTTGCCGCTTACTCCGTTTCCTTGAAATGGGAGTCGTGATAGGACCCAGAACCTCTGAACGTTATGGATAAGAGATAATCTTGACCCTTGTTGGAAATGGAACCTCGGATCGTCCAGCCAGTAGCCTAGTCACGTTTGCGACTACGCTGGCGGGCTGCAGCGTTTAGTATTCGGTGCGTCCGGATAATGAAAGTAAGCGTCACGGATGTGTACCTCTTTTCCACACGGCGACGTGTTGCTGGAGATCGTCTTGCGTAGTCCGTCCAGACGAAGGGTGGCAGACACGATTTATTTTCATTTGACAACACTCCTACCCTTGTGTACCCCTGGAGTTAAGGGTTAGCTGATACCGACGGTGCGCCAACATGCTGATGAAATAACTAACCCATTCACTGTGCCGAGTACTCATTCTTATTAGTGTGGCGGTCGTTTAGCTCAGGGGTCCACAGATTTTTCCAAAAAATGTTGAAATTGCTTGCTAATTGTAGGCACCAGGAAGATGACATAAAGCGGATTCCATTCTGAGAACCCACAGTTCTAGAGTGGCATGTGAACCTCACTGGTAGCTGGCACATCTGCTCGATGTATGTGAAGTGATAGTAGTTGCCACCGCCCAAGATTTAGTCGTCCAGGCGGTTAGGCGTGCTGGATTTGTGCACCTCTGGCTACGGTTGTCTCGCAATTCCCGCCTTTTTTTGAGGGGAGGGGATTCCAAGGTAAATTACCTAGTTGACACATCCCGTCACTGGACCTTAGTGTGAAGCAATTGAATCTGGTCCGCTTTGTTTACTGTGTTGCTTTGTTTTGATCGCTTTAATATTATCCTGGTATTTCTGAAGCGGTCTGTTATAATTTTCCACTCACAGCTCTGTGTGCAATGTCTTCCCCGTGTGCTGTGTGTTGTTCCCACGCTGTCCTTGATTTTATAACCATACTCTTGGAGTTGACTAATTTAGCGAGTAGTTTGTATTCAGTTACTGTAGAAATTTCATTTTCGTTACGTAACCCGAATTTTGCCACGGTTCTGACTGCAAATAAGCCTGTTACTCATTTCAACATAACAGAAGCCATAACGGAAAGCTGCATTTGTATACTGTTAGGGGGATGCCTTTCTTTTGACATTTAACGGATGTAAATAAGTTTGTACAATGTATTTTACGCCGTTTTACTTCATTACCTGCAAAGCAAGCTTTTCATTTTGTCTCCCCGTTATATGCCCTGCAGAGTCAAGGTTTGCTACTCGCGTTGGATGTTTAGAGAAACGAACTGCTCAACAGACACACTGGCACACACGTCTCCTGTGTTGATACCAGTAGCGCAATTTAAACTAATTAGTTAATTAGGGGTGGTGGTGTTACTAATTAGCGACTTTTGTTAACATTGTTCGTGGCAGTAAAGTTAATTGTTCAAATATTTTCACAGTGTTCTAATTTCAGTAGGCTTATTTGATCCTCCTTTTATTTGGACCTAAGCCTTATAACAAGGAATTGACATTCATTTGATTACCAGTATACGAGTACAAAAAGTGAGGCAGCGTACGTGTCAACCCTTCTGTGTCCGTGTGTAAGTCTTGCAGTGTTATTGGTTGATATACTGATAGTTAACTTGTGAGACTGGTGTTATTAAAACATTTAATTTATTCTATTATCGGAAGAGTGCGTCGGTTGTCAGAGTGGTCTTTCGTGTTGGGAATAGAACATCTTTCATACGTGAGCTTGGGCGGGGGGAACTTGGACGGCCAAGGCTGATCATTTTACTCAACCTACCACGCCTGTACGGTATGTAAAGCGTTCTACAGGACGTCGGAAACCGGATTTGCTTCTTCAAGTGGCTGTTGGCATGTGCTAGTTTATAGCCTGCCATTATTTATGCTTTTAATATGTGCATAGTTCGAATTTTGAAAGAGAGGGACCCTTTCCAAGACGTAATTGGATACTACTGAAAAGGAAGTTGGGGATAAGTATGTTAGCGTTTTGAGGAGACGTGTAGAGCAGTGTTCCTCAACTGGTGGTACTTGACTGACTCCCAGCTAGGACGACGAGATATAGCTTTGCTGCGACGCTTTAACCAATTTTCGTTTTCTGCCACCAACATCGAAAGAGTTTCGAATCGGTGTCATACAGAGGCTTCGTGAGATGCTGCTATAGGTAATGTAATGATTGGTATACTACTGTGCCGTCCGTTGATGCTCTGTGTGTGTGTGTGTGTGTGTGTGCACGCACGCGCGTGCGTGTAAAGTGGCAGCTGCCAACTCTGTGGCCGAGTTTGACGACGGATCACGATGTTGCCTTGTTATGGATTGAGGAAACAAACGTCTTCCGATAATTCGTGTTTTTGAATTACATGCACAGTTTGATGGTTGAACCGAAAATGGACGTGCCGCAGTAGAGTAGGTAGTGATTAGGAATTTCCGACCCCCCCAGATTCAGTACTAGGTGATGAAAATAAATTCACCATTTGTTGTAGCAGGACTCGGAAACCAAGAAATTCGGTTAACACTGGCGTTCATAGTAGTAAGCTGCCTGGTGAATGCTTCAGTCGTTCACTGAATTTCTGTGGGGTACGCGGTGGTTGGTTGAGACACAGTTACAAGCCGGAAGGTCGCGAATTCAATTCCCGGTGGGGTCATTGGGATTTTTCATTGACTTAATCTTTCCGGCCCTGGCGGTAGTATGGACGGGTATTTCGATGTTTCTCTAGATCTGATTCCATGTCGAAGCTGACGAAACCGATTCGGACGTCGCTCCTTTGTGTGCTGCTGTCTGACCAGGACTCCGTGAAGGCGAGAGCCATGAATGAATAACGTAACAGGCTTCATATCTGTCATTCATTTGTATGCACACTTGTAGGTATTATAGAAGGTCTGTGAATTGATATTTTTTATGATGAACAATAAGACTCTGATAGCTTCATTGAACACGTTCATTGCACTTGCATTAAGATTGCAAACAGATGACTTTAAAGATACAGATACATGTATATGCAGCGTATTTTACATTTTTACTGTAATTTTGTTATCCCTTGTTGCAGCTGTGACGCGAAGTCATGGAAAAATATTTTCTGATAATGACTAATGCACTGAACTTTTTAACTATGGCGAAATGGCGTGTAGAATTTCAACCATCGTGGCGAAACCCGATACGAACGAACGGGATGGATTGCTGCAGAACTTCATAGTAACGCGTGTGGAGTCTTTTTTATATGCATTGTAGACAGACCTCTTGTGCCTTTTTTTTATACAATCTCGATATTTACACTTCCAACGATTGTGTGTGTAGCTGTAGTGTTTATCAAAAAGTGCAATATTTGACGTCTACCGTTCATTTTTGAGCTTTACAATGACGGTAAAGGGTTGTCCCTTTGCACGACACGACAGAATATGGAGGCTTTTGTTGGAGGGTAGGGGGAGGTGGATAATAGCTTTAGTATTATCCTTGGCACGAGATGGAGGTGAGTGGTCAGGTTCACGCCCTGGCCACTGTACCGCCGAGAAAAGAGCCCGTGGTACACCCCCAATAGTTGGTTTTGTGTGCGTGTGAGCCTGTTAACACGAAACTACTCACAGCAGTGGTTACCATGTAAGGGAAGCATCTGAGAGAGGCAACAAGCGATAACTAAGCAACACTGATTAGGAAGCAGGCCTTTGAGTGTGCAGCCATTGCTAAGATACGTTGAACATCTGTGCAGCTGTTATGCAGTGGGTGCTTATGTTCCGACTTGCGGTGGTGATTTCTTTGTAAATACAAACGTCACAAACAAATATGACTCTTGCGTGACCCTCAAGCGTAGTGTACTTTACTCGCGAACACAAAGCTCGCCATCGGACGGGTTGTCCGGGGACGCTGCAGAAGAGTGCTGCTGCTTCATCTAAATTAAGGCTGTAGCGGCGTGACGTAATAAGTGCTAGCGTACGCGTGCCGCCTTCAGCTGCTAGCACAAAACGAGCCGTTGCTTCGTGTGTGGCACGTTAAATATGTGACAGTTTGAGCAAAGTACCCACAGAGCGGCTTAGCATAGCAGAAGGCTTCTGGAGGTATCGGTTGGAGTGCTGGGCGGTTACCACCAGTACAGTGTCGAGATTCCAAGTTAATTGGGACCAGCGAAATCATCAGGAGCATCGGAATCAAATTTCAATGTAAAACTCATGTTTCGTTCCAAGAACTTAGGAAACTACAGTACTAAAACATAAAATACCCACAGAAGGCGTAAACAGGAATTTATTTTTAATGGCAGTTGTTGGAGCAGAAATACACGATGGAGAGTCGCATTCTATAAAGCATGACGGTAATGAACGTCCCTAAATGAAAGGCAGAGCTTGACTGAGCCTGGTGATTTGTGCAATAGCAGGTGAGTGGTGGAAGCCAATTTGCCTGCCACGTGACCTCATCCCGATTTGTCGGAATGAGCCACGAAGGGTGGGAACAGTGATATTAAAATAGATGGTAACGAAAGGTAGATATTCTGAACATGAAGACCATACTTTACTTGCGGTGTTCTATTGTATTTTATCTTAATTTCCCTGTCTGTTTATTCGCTGCTACTTTCTGTAACAACGTCTCATTCTCTCGCACTCTCCTTGATTTAACTCTCCCATCAGTTCTATCGTTTTTAGTCTTATTTTAATAAAGTACAAGTAATTCTTAATCTTGTCCTTGCACCAGTTTCAGAATTGTTTATGAATTCCTGCATTATACGGTTACCGCAGTACTAAGTGCTTCTCTGTCTGTACCGCATAGTTTATTACTAGCCACACTGTATACCAGATTAATTATCAAAGTAAAAAGTACCTTGCTGTCGTTCTCATTACTTATGCCATTGCGGTACACGAATACTGTCTGGAGAACGAACCCGATGCGTAATACCATGGGGAAAGCCCGTGCTATGTGTTAGACTGAGTATACCCCTGAGAAGAAGTCTGCGGAGATGGAACCATAATATTGACCCCTGAAGGTCTAATTCACCAGTTAGACTGTGATGACAAACCATTCCTTCAAATGTGAAAGCGGTTTCATTCCAATTGGGCGTGCCTGGGCGCCCTGTAAATGACTTTCAATGTCAGGCTGTTCCGTGGCATTGTGGTGGTCGCGACAGAAATACGCGAGAAATGAAAACTTAGAGCAGGCCCAAATAAGCTTCTGTTTTTGTAATGGTGTGTAGATTGGACCGGCACTCGTCCAGAGCGGGTCCTGGGTTTTAGATGTAATTGTGTTTGATCTAAGACCAGACAATTATTAATGTATGATTCATTTTCCCTTTTCAGGTGAGTTTCCAATGTGTCATATGCAGCCCTTTCGCAGAGTAAGTACTGAATAGGCCTACTCTAGCTATTGTGAATTTTGAGGCTAAGATGGCATGGGGTTTCTGCGTGTCTAAGGTAATATATTCGGGGTATTCTGCTATTTTTGCAAGGGTGCTGACGTCTAGCGTTTGTTGTAGTACACGAAGAACGCGTTAAGACGATCTCGTTCGGTTCAGGTACCAAGACCATATCCCGAACTTGGCAGTCGTATAGGGTATATACAGGGTTATTCGAAATAACTGTCGGGGTTTAACAACTTTTCATACACAATACAATTGAGATAGGAGTATATGTATCTTTTTATTTAATAGAACAACACTCCAAGTTTTTGTTACATGCCTTACAGGTGCTCTATCTGTGCTGAACTGAAGGTAAGAATCAGAACCGCCATTGAAATCATCACCGCTGGAACGAACTCGATTATCGTGTTGATATTTGTAGAATCACAAAGGCTGCACATATAGAGCACCTGTAAGGTATGTAACAAAAACTTCGAGTGTTGTTCTATTAAATAAAAAATACATATACTCCTATCTCAAGTATATTGTGTATGACAAGTTGTTAAAACCCCAACAATCATTTCGAATAACCCTGTATTCTGGGATTATTAGGTAGCTGTTCCAGGATTTACAACCCATGAAACGTTACCCTGACGAACAATACTTTTCACGCAGAGAGTACCAACAGAAACATACTCGCCCTGCATTTTCATGGCGACGGATACATTTCCTGAATAGGCCTTCTGTGTAACATCAGTATACAGTACCAAATAAATTGCAGCTTAGGCGTGTTTCATGACATAGACGAAAGATACACCTCAAAAAATACTTGTTTGGAAGACGATATAGGTCTTTGGTAGCATGGGAAGTATTACGTAAGAAGGGAAGGACTAAGCCCGTCTCCTCACGCTGTTGATGCGATGAGAACAGAGGAGAGTTTTGACGTCTAAATACGTAGCGTCTGCGGGACGGGCGTTGTGTATTTCTATTTCAGGTGACTACAGAAATTGTAATGAATCTTTTAACAAACCTCCCCATTCTTTATTGTTTGCTCTCCGTTGTGTTATACTATGAGGTACTTAGTAGAAATATAGAATTCCTTTTGAGCATAAGATTTTATCATTACCTTTACATGTAAATATAATAGTTATAATTATATAGTCTTTAATAAACATGTTCGACCTGTATAGGCCATCTTTAGGTTTATTCTGTAATATAGTTAGGTTGTAGAATAAACCTGAAGATGACCCCGGCGGGTGGAAACATGTTGTATTAATGAATTAATGATCATCTTTTACAGTTATTATATTTACACGTAATAATAATAATAATAATAATAATAATAATAAAATGTTACGCTGGTAAGGAAACCAATACTTCTATTTAATTACATAACCTCCCCATCTGTGTGTTTCGAATTCCCGTTCGAACGTGGAAGGTGCATTTTGTGCACGAAATGTACACAGGCGTGGAATGTTACTTGTATGTATGCTTAATGGTGCCCTGAATTTGACCACGTTGTGCCTGTATCTCATGTAATGGCTGCACCACCCCCTTACATGTTGCAACACTGTTAGTACAAGACCAAGCCCCTTCTGAACCATAAATTCACTGTGCTTTTTCCTCCTAGCCTACAAGCGGATTCAACTGTCATATTTTTGTCAGAGTTGGAAATGCCCACGTTTGTTGTGTCTTGATTGTCTCGATACTGATATCAGGTGTACTGAAAACTGAACTTACGTGATTTAACCGTTGAGTTGCGACCGGCAAAGGGGTATGTATTTGGGTTGCTGAGTTAAAGTAATCACTATTGAAATGTGACGTATTTTAAAAATTACTAGCACTTAGAAATTATTCTGTTTGTGGCAACATGCAGTACTCTTTCAGGCACATCGAACCCTCTGGAAGGAGGGTGTTACGGGGATTGATCGCGTCGTGTTGGGCAAAAGGGCGTTGCGTAAACCTCTTATGGAAAAAATGGGATTACGTGAATGCGGACTCTCATAGACAACCCCCAACCCTCTTCGCGTAACATACGTTTTTGGGCACTAGCCATCTGGATAGCGCTTGCGTAGTCCATGCCGCCGTCTTCCGCAGCAGTTGATTGAGTAACCACCCGCCGTTAGCCACGTGTGTTGACCGTTTTCAGCATTCGAAAAAATTGTCTTCCTATTTAACCATTTTCAGCCGGATGCAGTGAAGATAACGATGGGCAAACCGCGTTGGGCGATGGATTAGTGTACTGTTGAGTAAAGAGAAAACCAACTTGATGCCACTTATTTTATTATTTTATTCAATGTTCATTCAATGCTCAACATGTTTCGGCCGTTAATACGACCATCTTCAGGAGCCTGCGACTAATT
>Ga0123357_10005268_pt1 | contig 15430 bp, 10 predicted proteins | sample TergutEmb28metaG_FD_89873 | JGI IMG/M metagenome (GOLD analysis project Ga0123357, IMG submission 89873) | Embiratermes neotenicus P4 segment gut microbial communities from Petit-Saut dam, French Guiana - Emb289 P4 | ecosystem: Host-associated > Arthropoda: Insects > Digestive system > Gut ... | reverse complement strand
CGCGCAACTACAGTTTCATGTACTCCTGATGATGGGCGCGATGGACACCCGAAACATGTAGAGTAATTTAGCAGTAAATAAATATCTGCATACTGTTGCATCTCGTTGGATTTCTTCAAACTACAATTAAGATGCACGGAACCACGAATATAAAATTCGTGAAGGATGCTATCTTTGTGTTTTCCACGCAGCACTAAATCGTTTAAAAATAGATTTACATGAGCCATAGCGCAGTAAATTGGTGAAGACATGCTCACCAAGGTTCGGACAGAAATAAGCAACTGTCAATATATTTACTAAAAAAAAAGGAAATTGTTACAATTATGGCTGATGCAAATCTATAAATCCATTTTTCTTATGTTTTGTTGACCGTGCATCTTATTAATTCTTTGTGAATAGCCAATTTGACGCACAATTCGTTTATATTTGTTTATTCAAATTCTCTACATGTTTCGAGCAACCAAGTGCTCATTATCAGGAGAGACAACTGTATCAATACGACCTCTGGTATATGTCACTCTGTGTAGGTGACTGTGTGGTATGCAGGGTTAGATGGTACTCTCCATCTAAACCTGCATACCATACGGTCACCTACATACAGTGACATATACCAGAGGTCGTATTGATACAATTGACTCTCCTGATGATGCGCACTTGGTTGCTCGAAACATGTAGAGAATTGGAATAAACAAATATAAGAAAAATAATTGTGCGTCAAGTTGGTTATTCACAAATATAAGACTGTAAATTTATGTAGGGCTCTCTTCAAGAGATTTACAGATTTTACCTCTTCCATGTGAATACCTGTTTTCATTAAAGAACTTCACTGTAAATAGAAAAAAAAATGTTTTTATAAAACTCAGCTGTACCTAGCAGTAACAAATGAAGCAAAAACCATCTTCGCAGACCAATTTCCAGCCTTCCAATGTTTTTAGAAAAGTACTACTATGTTTGCGTCATCAGTATACTCAATAATTCACCGTGTGAATCACAAGAGTTTTAAATGAATAGGTTCAATTTCGAGCAGCATTAAAAGATATAAAATGCATCTTCTATTCCGTTGAAGAATTTCTCATGTGTAAAAATTATCCATAATCTCATTATCAGATTACGTAAGGGATTTGTTTTAACATTTGAACCCCTTATTTGAAATGCTTTGTGTAATATTATTGCATTGTACATGTTGTATTTTATGACATTTCCTACTCTCACTTTGAGCGAATTTTGGATCATTGTAATGTAGAACGTATGTTGGTATGTATGTACGTATGTATGTATGCACGTAGGTAGGTAGGTATACGCATGGGCATCTGAATATTTAGAATATTTACAGACATAATATAGTAGTATACACAGCCCAACGACGCCATCTGTTATTTCAAAAAGAAATTGTTACACACTGCCTTCAATAAAACCAAAGCTATAAATTTATTTCTGTTCCTGAGATAGTTCGGCTGTGCACCGGCCTACTTCGGATCGCCAAACACGTGCTGTAACTCCAAAAGCACGAGGTGTATGAAAAGTACAAAGAATTGCGCTGGGATTCGTATAATCCCAGAAGCAAACCTCAAACCTCACATAAACATTCCATCCCCACAGTTCGTGACTACCGTCGGTGTGGGATACGACCCGCGCTATACGAGCCATAAAACGAACTCGGCTTCGGCCTTAAACAGCGTACAAATGCGGTACGATAATTTGAGACTGCGCAATTTCGCGCGCGCGCGTGTGTGTGTGTGAGTGCGTGCGTGCGTGCGTGTGTGTGTGTGTGTGGATTTCCGCAGACAGTATTCTTTTCAGTGTTTCACATGTACCACTAAGGTTGCCGTGTCTTCAAGAAGAGAGAAAAGGTCGACTCCAACACGCGACTCATCGAGACTCAAACGTTTCAAGACTTAAGCTTATCTACATTATACGTAGTATCTCCAAAAAAGTTCCCGGAATTCGCTGCTATAATTTACAGGAATTGCCACTGTGAAAAAAGAAATGTACATTGACATCCTTCGTCGCCTTAGGGATGCAGTCAGAAGGAAACGCCCCCAAAAATGGAAAAACCAACAGTTGTTTTCTTCTTCGCGACAATGCTCCAGGACACCGGTCGATTTTGGTCAAGGATTTCTTAGCACAGAACAATATGACAACACTGGAGCACCCCCCACCCCACCCCACCCCTCCGCCATTCACTCCAGACCTGAGTCCACCTAATTTTTACCTGTTTCTTCCAATGAATTCAGCACTGAGAAACGCTTTTGTGATGCTACTGACATCAGTAAGAATGTGAAGGAGCTATACAGGTTTTCACAAAACTAATGTTTCCAAAACCTTTACATTCGTTGGCAGCAGTATATAGTAGCATAAGGGGGCAATTTTGAAAGAAATGTGGCTAAGATGACTGTACTGTTTTGTACTTCTAAGATTCTGGGAATATTTTGCAGCTACCGTGCACATAAAAATTCATTTCCCACTTCAAAGTAAACTCCCTCCGTGTCCATTACCAAAACCAGGTGTTTAGGAAAATACCGTATAAGCTTGATTATAAGGCGAGGTTTCTTGTTTCGAAAATAGCCGCACAAAAGCATGGGTCGCCTTTTTAGGCTACCCTTAGGGTATTTCCCAGTTACCCTTCAAGGACAGGTCATGTCCTAGTAAACAGTGTACATCAAAGTATGCTATACAACAATTCGTTCTCACTCAACATTCCAATCACGCGTATCATTTTTAGTTTTATGTCTGCCTCTCTGAAACTTTTCACTATTTTATTAAATGTTCTAAATTTTCTGGTCCTTTTCTGTAAACATGTCAATGGCAAAGACGGTTTCGCTTTATATTCGGGCTCGTAGGAAAATCGATGTTTTATATGAAACAAAAGCGTTGTGTGGCAAAGTGCCGAGTTTCTTAACGATAAAGCAAGTGATACACGAAGTTTAGCACTGGGCTTTAAACGAGTGAAAATTTAAATCTTGTGAAACAGAGGAAGAAAGAAATGTGCGTAATGAAAATGTATTAAAATCGATGTTTGTGTGACCGCGCATCATTGATACAATAATATAAACAGCCAACTACATGCAACAATGATAATAATGATAATTTTATTACTAATTTCAATCAAACATGTTTCGGGCGATAATTTCGCCCATCTTCAGGAGCACTACTGTGATTACAGCTTGTGGTATAAAGCACCGACGATGCTGCCTGCTGTTGCATCTGTTTGGCCGTTTATATTACTTACTCCATGGTGCAGAGTCCTTCTTCAGAAGCTAACTGGCTTGCAGCTAGTCAAGAAATTCCCCGCATTTTACGGAACCCGAAGGTTCATTACCGCATTCACAAGCCTCCGCCACCTGTCCCTATCCTGGACCAGCCCAATCCAGTCCATATACCCACATCGCACCTCCTGGAGATCCAGCCTAATATTATCCACCCATCTACGCCTAGGTCTCCCCAGTGGTCTCTTTCCCTCCGGTTTCCCCACCAACAACCTATACACCCCCTCTCCTCACCCATATGCGCCACATGCCCAGCCCATCTCATTCTTCTCGATTTTATCACCCGCACAATATTGGGTGAGGAGTACAAATCGTAGTTGGCTGTTTATATTATTTTATTAAAATCGCGTTTTAATAATTTATTCTTGTAATGACTGATCTTCCAAACTCTGTTTTAGATTGTGTACGACGTACTTCTCCGTGGCATCCGATTACTGGATAGCTAGAACATCTCTTATGGGGATAGGATGTTCAAACAATGTGAGCAGGAAGGTACGCATGCATGCTCATGCACAGCTACCTCACTATGTGCATGCGTCTCCACGTGTGTGTGCGTTTAATGACACAGCATCAACTGCGAAGTACCCATCACTCGGTACGTACATTACAACCCCTGTGACACGTGAGTGACATGAAGAACGAGTGTAAACCTGCAGAGTTTACTGTGTGTCACTCTCAGCCACTCACAACCACCCAACAGACGAGAAGCAAGGGAAATCAAATAGGATACGTAATTTCATTTTCTAAAGACATATTTACCTCATTTTTCGATTCCTGCCATCTTGTGCATAAATCTGCTTATTCTCGAGAGCTGTTCAGGGCAGTTAATACTCACAATGGAGTAGCTGACTTCGAAAAATACAGGTTGAGTTAGGTCTTGGTGTTCGGTTAGGTTAAGAAGGCATGTGCGACTTTGGGTCTAGAAATTTGACTTACTATTTTTTTATTTCTACACTTTCCTACCGAATACTCATTCCAATCAACATATTACCATTATTTTTCCGCGTCACATATAGCATGGGCCACGGCGGAGTCAATTTCCACGATGGCGTCGGGTTAACCAGAGGCGTAGATCTTACGCTGGACAAAAAAAGCTGCATGTGTGAAGATCTAACCAGTAAATAAACGCGTGAGTATCCTACGCTAGTCTCTGGTACAGGGCTGTCATCATTCGACAACTTAACACGATCATTATTTTGGTATTACAGAGGACAGCGGATTGAATAAACAAACCGTGCCTCTAATAATAGGATATTCAGACCTCGGTTACATGAAAGCCGTTAATTGAAGATAAATGTCTTCTCGGATTGACACCGAAGAGTCTGTAGGTATAAAAGTAAAGAGTTTTCGGAGGAACCGGCTGCCTCCGTCATCAGGGCTACTAGATTACAAGGTGCCGCATGTCAGAAGACAGTAAATTTCTTAGTCCCGTGCTCATTATCTGAAATCTCGCATCCACTACCTGGTTTAAAATCTACTTAAAAGGACAAGTACTTTGTTATGAATCAGCACAAGCCTACCTTTTCTCATGAGTAAAGACAGTGAATTGTGAAGTTATGTATTTGTCATTTGAAACATTCTATCAGTAGGATTAATCAAGTAAAATTTTATGTGAAAGAATCTCTCCGTTTCTTTGGGTGTTTTAGGTGAAAGTCCTGCATACTGTACCGTCGAAGCCAGTCGATATTCTTCTATTGCTTCGTCCTGAAGATGAAGACGCTACGATCATTCGAAACATCGGAAAATATTCATCCGACGACACAGCGTAACATGCCAAAAGACTTCAATCATCATCAGCACTGGTGTCACAACTCAAAACTCGCGGTCAGCAGCAGTCCACACTGACAACCGACATTCAAGCACAGACGTCGCTCACAGTACCACACAAAGTCCGTAAATTAGTAAAGCCCAACCATGCTAGGAAAAATAACAACTGTGTGCTTCGTAGTTAAAATTATCGACACGGCCTCTCTAGGCTCGTCTTATGATTGAAGTAAGCGTTAAAAACACTCACATTTTCGCTCATTAAAGTGGGAGATAACAACTAAAAACGCGCTTCCAGAAAGTAGCACACTTGAAAAGAGAGGCTTCGACGTCGTTTCTTTTGAACTCCGCTGATGAGTATGCCATTAGGAAAGTCCAGCAAAATGAGGAGGGACTAGAAATGAATGGAACACGTCAGTTTCTAGTCCACACTGACGTGTTAATTTGTTAGGCGAAGGCATAAACCTCACAGAAACAAACAAACAGGAATTTTGCTGAAGGATAGCAACGGGGTTGATGAAGAAAGCAACGCAACGAGAGGAAAATATAGTCCCTGTTCCGTCGCCAATATGGATCTCAAGATCATAACTAATGCAAAACGTGAAATGAAGCAATATGAAATCAAACTATAAATTACCAATGACGTAAAAATTGTATGAACCCTTCAATGGCGCGGACGTTGCAACTCAAATTACTGTCCAGCATAATGGAGGTGTAAATTTATAGTGCCCTTAAATGCATTTACGAACGTACGGTGCACCAAGGCCAGCAGCAAGTGACGAATTAAAAGTCCGTACAGTGCACCGAGGCCGACATTAAAGGGTTAGATAAGGGAAATACTTATTAGTATTCAATTCAGAATTAATCCACTCACAGCATCCACGTAAAACAACTAAGGTTGTAACCAACAAACCCATAATGAGTGTCAGACTTGGTCTAGGACGTCAAGGAAACAGTACAGGTCTTACCAGTTTTGGGTCCAAGTGATAGGAAGTAACAGAAGAATAAATTTAAGTGATGAGAATCCTCACAATTTATGTTCACTGAGTAATATAACGTTATTCAAATGGCAATAATCACGTAGCCAGAGGGGGGGGGGGGTACAAATAATGAATGCAATGCCTTGAAACCGCGCTCCGAAGGTTAGGCTTTGGAGATCTGGTCACAAAAATGATATTAATACAAATGTGGATCTTCAGATAGGGTACAAACTGATACAATCGACAAAGAATATGTTGCTTAGGAAGGAGGGTACTGAAAATGTAAGGAAATTCTGAATTTCATAAAAAGTGTCGAAACCCATTCACCATCTGGGCCATCTACAAATTTTTGTAGAATGTTCCTGCACGTGGTAGTGAGAAACCAGAAGATCCGACCTATAGAAACCAACATGTGTTAAAAATAAAGGGTTACACATTGTTATAAACTTGTTGTTCGGGTCAATGTTGCCGCTGCGGTGAATGCTGGGAAACACAGACTCTCTATGTTCCATTAAGCTGTGTGATGATTGCCACATCCCTCCGGAACGAATTACAAAACGCAAGCACGTACATATGGACAAACGAACTGTTCGATGAAACTGGATTATATGAACTGATATCAACACTCAGTATTCATAATATAAACACGAATTCAATTAGCCGTGTTTTAAAAGCAATAGCTGATATCATCGAAAAATGATATTGCATTTCAACTGAGTTATCAATATACAAATGTTTCAATACAAACCGCAACATTAAATAATAAACAACAAAAACAAAAACAACAATTTTAAAATTATTAGGGATGAAAAATTAACATCCAGGTTTGGAGGAGGACTGGGCATAATTCTCTGATCCCTATCCTCACCAGATTGATCAGACATAGGAAGGAGAGCAGGATACCTTGTTTGGCCGTACTGAAAACCTGTACAATTTGACGGCTGCTGCCCAGTTCTCACTTTGATAACAAACAAGATAGGCACTGTACGTACAAATTAATACTGTGGTGCGTTCTCGTAATCATTGTTGCCATGGAAACGCAAAAATACATTCCATTTGTGTTGTCTGTTAACTACAGGTACCTGCCAACAATAAAAAAACCTTCAGTGCTACGGATATGCAACAGTTTGTTCCCTTTGCACTATTACTGAGCCACGAAACACTTCGTACTACTGTCAACAGGATAAAAGTATAAGAGACCAACTTGATGTCACTATTTATTAAGTTTTATTTCACTTCTTCTATGCTCAACACGTTTCGGACATTAATACATCCATCATCAGGAGCCTGCGAATTTTCTATTGTATCACCACATTGGTTGTGTGTTCTTGTTTCGATGTGTGTTGGAGTTTCGGTGTTGAGCATAGAAGAAGTGAAATAAAACTTAATAAATAATGACATCAAGTTGGTCTCTTATTCTTCAACTATCACAATGATGCACGGTTCAATATGCATAAGGATAAAAGTACTTAGGTCTCAATGTAAAGTACCCGATATTTTTGTCCGATTCCAGCCAAATCTCGAGATTCTCGGTAGGTTTTAGTAAAGCGCCCAAAATCAAATTTCAGGAAAATTCATTCAGTGGCAGCCGCGCTGGTGTAGGACAGACGAACGTATGGACGTAACGAAGCCAATAGACGCTTTTCCCGACTTATGCGAAAGCGCCTACAAATGGCGGTGTGCACGAAGAGAGGGCTGATATTACGAACACTGCCGACTTCAATATAGTATATTGCTTTTCTGAATATTTTAATGAGCAAAGCTTTCGAAGAGTCACAAATTATGAATGCCGTAATTTTTCTCACACGTCAGGAATAGAACTACGAGCTACAGGTCCAGTTGCTTTATACAAACACTCAACCGTAGGTCACGCAATTTAACAATTTAGTCCCTTGCATGTCTTTAACCCTTATCCTGCTAACGCGGAGAATATGGTGAGCTCCTAACAATGCCGGCAGATGGCAAATGGGATTTAACTCGGCGTTTAAAGGGTTAAACAGCACAACCATAACTAAAACAATGAACGAAAAATCGCTGTTCATATGGTCTTTAGCATAAAATGTCCCGTTCCTATGGGATCGTACGATACACTACCGTGCTCGCAAACATACGCCACTGGTCACTAGTCCCTACCTTCATCCAGTTGAATCCGTTTGTATAATTGCCTCATTATTCTTGGTCTTGCAGACAGCTGTTCGATAAATGACTTTCACAAAAAATTCTACATATAATTACAGTTTTTCCCAATGGTGTACACTTGCAAATGTTTCCCTCATAGTGTCTTGGATGCGTTTCTTAATCAAATAAGGATAACAGCCTACAAATTAGGACTTACGCTTTTTCTAATTACAAATCGCGAATCCCATTTCTAACTATTAACTGCTATCTTAAGATATCTGAATGAAAATAAATTCGTCAAAAGGACCTACTTCATACAATTAAATATCAAGCATTCTCGACAGCAGAGTCACATGAGTGACTTCATAACCAAGCCTAACTTGAAGCGAGGAGAGACCAAATTTTAGGTTGCATATTAGCCCAAAAATAAAATAAAACCTCTGTCTTATAATTATATATATATATATATATTCTGGTTTCTTCCATATATTTTTATGATTGTCCTACCGATTAAAATGTAAGCCAAGCAATACGAAACTTCAGACTTTGACGGTCACTGCAAGTCATAAGCACTCTCTGCATAAGGTAATTATCAGATAAAAATTAGACGACAGATTTTGCCCATCCGCTACAGCTGGCCGAAAGAAACGCTTTACCCGACCGGTAGCCTGGTAGCCCAGTACCACCAAGATTATCGATTATATGCCAGACTAAATATAGAATGGGTTACGCGAGTCTCTCTAGTCCAACGCAGTACGTAGGTAATAGGTAACACCGTAGTTCTTTGCCTGGGGTGGGTCAAAGATCAAACGAAGCACGCATACACAGTAATTGAGTGACGAGTAACGCAGCTTAGCAAAACAGTTTGGGATCCTGGGAAAATACGGCGCGGTTGCCAAAACAAAGGTATTAGCGGAAATTGAAGTTACGGGGACCGTGGTCGCTGACAACATTCGTCAAAGCCCAAGCTGTCTGTTCGTCCACTAATCATGAAAAATACGGAATAACATTTTAATCATATACCGTAATCTGCCCACTTAACGCTTTACAATTCCTCTGCCCATTATTATTTTTGGATTCAATGTTGACTGTTTTTGAAAATCTCCTGTTCCTTTTTTTTTGTACATGTCACAAAAAAGACCTGCCCCAGTGGTAAATTGGAAGCTACAAAACGTTATTCAAATAGCGGTAAATGTTTTATCTTAGTACGGGAAGGTGCCACATTTTCCTTTCACACGTAAATTAAGAACCGTAAATACATAAAACCAAATACTAAGCCTGGCGGAAAATGGACACAAATGTATATCCACTGACACTTCAATCACCTCTAGAAAGACGTAAGCTCCGACACTCCAACTCAAATTTATACAGGATGTTCAAAAAAAGTTACAGACTTTGAATGGTGTGTAGTACTCAAACGATATAAAAATTTCCAATCAACCTACGTCCCAACACAAACGCTGCTGAGATATGACTGATGATCGTGTTATTTCCACACTACATGCTCTATGTGGTTACCACGTATATCAACACACCTTTCAGCACTTCATCTTACAGAAGTGCGTACTCTTTCAACAGTCACTCTTTTCACTTATATCTCCCGACAAGCATTCTCTGCTCGTTGCTGTAATACCTCAAAGTCATTTATCAGTTCTCTATACACCAAAGACTTTAGATGTCCACCCAGCCAAAAATCCAGGAGACTGAGGTCAAAGGATATTCTTGGTCAATTGACTGAACTTGTGGAAGATAAGTTAAACGAAATTCTAGTTCAGGTGCCGCCCGGTAATGCGGGGAGTATAAGGCTGCGCCCGATTGTGCATAAGCCACATGTGCTGTCGTTGAAGAATCGGTACATCTGCCATGAGTAATGGTAATTTGTGAAACAAAAACTGTCGGCAAACTACACCTGTTAGTTTGTTAAGTAGTGCAACTAGTCCTAAGAGCTGATATCCTAAGACGCCAACCTTCTCTTCAAGCGTACTGCAGTGTTAGACTACCCAGCAGTCAAATACAAACATCGCCCGTATCTTGGAATGTACTGGTGTTTGGAAATATGTTAACCGACATCTTTCTTTTATTTCAATGAATGGTACACACCATTAAATTCCGTAAACCTTTTTTTAATAACCGGTGTGCATTGATCTTTTTTCTAAATACAGATTTCTGCTGAAGAATGCGAGCAAATCGATACTTCTAGTTGGCACAGAGGGACACGATACTACTACAACTACCCCAAACTATCCGACATTCAGCAATGATTCCTAGGACATCAGCAGTCTCTCTGCTGTTCGAAAAATTCTCCAACTTTCATGAATTCTGAAGGTTCATTACCATATTTACGAGAGTCAGGTGAATTCAGTCCACTCCCATTTTTGTGCTCTACTTCGTTAAGATTAATTTTAATACAGTGTTTCTTTTAGAGTCTCTGGTCACGGCAGCTGTCCCGGAATGTGCTGACTTACTATGCGATATATTTTCAATATTAAGATGGATCTTCAGGAAAAGGGATGTGAGGGCATGGACTGGATAGGGACAGGTGGCGGGCACCTGAAAGTGCGGTAATGAACCTTCGGGTTCCAAAAATGCGGGGAATATCTCGACTAGCTGAGAACCGGTTAGCTTCTCAAGGACTCTGCTCTATGGAGTAATTACTGCCATAAATTATTGTGTCTTCTAAATAGTCTCCGCTAGTTTTCGAGCCTAAAATCTACTGAAATGAGACTTCCGGCTCCCGAGTGTAAACTATTTTACTATTCTTGTTCTATGCTAAATTATTTTGCAGTTGATACACAGCAACCAAATTATGTCTGCGGCAAAAAATAAGCAGCAGCTGCTAGTGTTTTAAAATTATAAAATCAGTGTTTCCAATACCCAAGGTCTACTGCAACTGCAGTCTGTGGCAATGTCAGCGTGTCTGCTAAGTATATGTCATACTTTGTTTATTTACCTGAAACTGAACCAAAGAAAATTCAGAACTGCGAACTCTATTATTGTTCTGAAGCACTTTAACCAGTAACTAGATTAGGGTTTCACTGACAAAGATGTCTCAAGCGGTTGCGTTCGGGAGGTGCACGTTTCGAATCTCAGCTGTGGCATGATATACTGAGGTTTCCGTGGTTCTGCTCAGTGCTTTCAGGATAATACCCGGTTTATGCCTTAAATTATGTTACGGCTTCTTCCACATCGTTGCCAATACATAATTCAATCCTATCCTATCATTCGAGGACATGTAGTTTTGCTACTGTGAGCATCGCCGAATAAATAATGGCAGAATTAGTGCTAGATGGACGCCAACGAGGCTACTGCCACAGTCTGATGAGCTACCAGGTAAAGCATCCCTTCTGATTAAAGGACATGATAGTACCAGCCACCCCATTCACTCGCTGGTTATGTAGTATTGATCCTGTCCCGAACAATACAGCCCCACCTGCAACCTTGGTAGACTGTTCAGACAGTCGTATGTACCGTGTAGCTTCGATGCCAGTTTAAATAATAATAATATTTATTAACTGCAATTGGGTTGTCACCCGGTGGCAGTGGTTATTTCACATGTATACAAAATATGAAATTAGTTACTAATAAATTTAAGTCGGGAGGGCTACATGAGAAGCATGTAGTGGCAATTTGGAATCTTGGGAACCATCTCAGCATTTGCTTATAGACACAAGGAAACCAAGAAATACCTGTGTCGAGGTGGACGGTCACAGGACCTTCCGAATACTGACTTCTAGCCAGCAGTCCGGCATCTAAAGTAAAAACAGCGATACACACAAAGTACAGCAAATACACATCACTATAACTGCCCGAAATTTTCTTCTGCCAGCTATGTGTGACGGGTTCTTATACTAACATCAGGTCCCTTGAAATTTGAAAGGGGAACTGTTTGAAACAAGCTAAAAATTGTCTAACCTCTATCTACATGATTAAACAAAATAAGAATAAATATTTCTTTCAGATATTAAGTAATGGAATACGCACACAGCAGTCACACAAGAAAAATAAACAGTAAGCCTTCCTTACAGATTCCACTTGTACTACTTATTACTTAGGCATTATCAGTAGCTATACGCTGTGCTGTTTCTCCAGAACATTTCGAAATTTTTCGGTGTACGTTATTACGTACGGTCTACAGATACAACAAATGGGCAGCAATATTAGTTACGGCTTTCTTTACTAACACATTCCCCAGCATTACAACAAGTCTTTGAAATAAACAATTTCCACCTTAGCTACTGGCTCCAAGGAATATTCTTCCTTTATCCACATTAAAATAACGATCTCGCTGAATATGCACGTTACTAAGTACGAAAAATCTTTATGGCAATCACGCTCGATTCGTGGTCCTGCGGCCTAGCGGCCACATCCAAAATCTAATGACCAGTTCACAATGACGTTGTTTTCGACAATCACTGTAACCTGGCTTACGTTTCCGTCATAATTATAACAGAATTTCGACTTGTACAATATACTGTTGCTAGTGGACTCTTCTTCTCTTACTGTGAGACACCAAACTTCACAGGCACACAAAAATGCAGGTAAAATTAGTTCTGTACTTATACTTTAACTCCTATATTTTTACATAGCAGCAGGGAAGAAGAGATTACAAACTGAATGGCAGCAGGCAATACCCGAATTAAACCTGCTCGTAATTTCTTCGTGAATGCAATTTTGATTTGTTACCGTCCCTCTTAAGTATTAATGAATATAATACAAAATAAGAACGAAGCTGTGTGAAGTCAGTGTTGAAAACGGCTACGGACCGGACAACCGCTGTCCAGTTTCCAACAGAGACGAGGATTCTTCTCTTCAGCATTACATCAAGGTAGAATGTGGGGCTCACCGCGTCTCCCTTCGAATGACCTGGGGCTATTTCCTCGGGATCAATGCGATCAGAGCGTGAAATCATTATACACTGCCGACTTTATTAGCCCTTTAAGGCCTCTGGTTACTACAGGTACCACCAGGTTACACACAACACAATTCTACATTCTGCCTGAGGAGTGCATATTGATGTGTTTTGCATCGATTATTTCCCGACACAGCATTAACTGACTTCTTTCTATACAGGAGACCAAGTGTGTTTACTGCGCGGTTCGAAACGAGTCTCACGTTCATTCTCGTCTGCAAATGTTAGTGGGCGAAGCTTCAACTGCATCCTACCATGCGTGGGGTGAAGCAAACGAACAACTACATTAAACTAAGCCCACAGAACCTCTGGGGTTCTACCACTTGACGTTTTTTGGGGAAAAGCCGACCACTGGCCTCCCTTTAAAACCGAGGAAAAGAAATCGTAGTAAACTTTCACCGAGCAAACATTTTCGATTTTACTATGGTTTATTTAACGATGCTTTCAGTAGTTCCTATGTATCGCCCAAAGTTTGATTAATGAATGACGAATATGAATGCGCATGGATGGAAGTGGTCGTGGTCTAATACAAGGTACTATCCCGGCGTTCGACTGGAGGGGCGGAGAAAAAACATGACAACCCTTTCACGATAGTCAATGTCCCAGCCAACATTTGAATTGGGAACCCCTCGAGTATAAGTCAATCTAAACCGATTTGCTCTAGACGCCACACCTCTCCATACTATGACGCTCAAGACCAAGGAGGCTGCCTTATCATCGGGCGAAGAAAGGACTGCTTAGACGACGAGTTCAAGGACGCAGCGACTAAGCAAATATTTGTTCCGTTAATTGGCTCCATTCAATTTCACAATATTGACAAAGTTCTCAACAGTAACATGTTACTATGCAGCCACAGGCCGTACATCTTAAGACAACTTAGCACTGGCTGCAGTGTGGAAGTCTAAATGACTTTTTATCGCCGCCCAATCATAACTGCTTTACAACAAATCGGATATTGGAAACAGCCACATTATTTATTATTAAATTTTCTGCTGAAGGAACGGATATTCAAGTCAAAAATAGAAAATTTCAATAACTTTCCGTTTATTTTATTTATTTACAGGTTGTGCAATGTTTCCACATACTCCTGCACCCATTTGACAATTATATTATCTTCATCCAGTTGCCTCTGTCATTCCAGTCTTCTTCCAACTTTCCATTTATATTGGATAAAATTGTTGACTCAGATTGCCCGATCGTCATCTACCACAATTGCTGTTCTGAGAAGCGGCGCGCTTAGCAATACAGAATTCATGCATAGGTTCTGAAAATGTAACGAAATTCCTAAACAATTCTGCGTACAATTGGGTTTAAACATTCTTCCAGATAAACCTTCAATATAAGAGTATCTTCAAGAACCACAAAAACCAATATTAAAGCTAAGACCGCATAAACTATAACCTACGGCATCTGGAAATTTTAGATCTTAGGCTATCTAACCATGGGAAGAGCCTGTCTTGATGTATTAATGATCGCTCAGATTGTCAAGATGTTCCCTTTTTTATGAAACGCGAAGGTGAATCACCGTGTGGACAAGAGCCTAACAATGAACCGTACTTTAAACCAGCTGAATTCAATCCCCATAATCACAGCCACAATTTATTTTCCTCCTGTCTACGTGACAGTTTCCCAAGTGGCAACGTCCTTGCAGACTTTCCGAAAAAAATTCTGCAAGCACATCCCGTCACCTCAATACGTGCCACGTGCCTCGATCCAGTCGACAGTAATAATAGGTTAAATCCTACGTCGGGGACCAGACGCTTCGTATTTAGGAGGAAGCAGGTTCAAAACTGGGGGCCGGCCATCACAATCACCTTCGGGTTTTTCGCCAGCCCCTCCAGGAAGTGCAGGTATCATACCTCAATCTAGGCCACAACCGCTTCCATTCACATCCTTTCCAATTCAGAATGAACTATCCTGTTTCTTGATATTATACAGTCCTACGTACTGATGACATCATTAAATAAAGGTTTAAACGCTCCCACATAAAGTATTAGGTTAAACTACAAATAATAAAATTCTTCACGTAAATTTCTTAAACGTCCTCTCTCCGAGATGCTAATGTTATCCTCAGTACCCTTGTCAGATATCCTCAGCCTATGTTGCTGCAGTAGCAGCAACAACAGCAGCAGCTGTAGTAATACTTGTAGATGTGGTAACTGCAGATGTTGTTGTTGTTGTTGTTGTTGTTGTTGGTGGTGGTGGTGGTGGTGGTGGTGGTTGTGGTGGTGGTGGTGGTGGTAGTGGTGGTGGTAGTAGTGGTGGTGGTGGTGGTGGTGGTGGTGGTGGTGGTGGTGGTGGTCGTGGTGGTGATGGTGGTGGTGGCGGTAGTGGTGGCGGTAGTGGTGGCGGTGGTGCTGGCGGTGGTGGTGGCGGTGGTGGTGGTGGTGGTG
>Ga0123357_10005267_pt1 | contig 15431 bp, 10 predicted proteins | sample TergutEmb28metaG_FD_89873 | JGI IMG/M metagenome (GOLD analysis project Ga0123357, IMG submission 89873) | Embiratermes neotenicus P4 segment gut microbial communities from Petit-Saut dam, French Guiana - Emb289 P4 | ecosystem: Host-associated > Arthropoda: Insects > Digestive system > Gut ... | reverse complement strand
CGGAGCGCTTTGCAGGCTTGCGTGCCGGAGTAGTCAAACTCGCAGGCTTGGCCGATGACGATCGGGCCGGAGCCGATGATGAGAACTTTGTGGATGTCAGTGCGTGTAGGCATGGATGGAAAACGGAGATTAAGATGAAAGATTAAGATTAAGATTAAGAGGATTAAGATGAAAGATTAAGATTAAGAGGAGAGAGAATGTGGAGAGAATGTGGAGAGATGGTGGAGCGCTTTGCGGAACAGTGCGGAACAGAGAGCGTAGCGCTTTGTGGAGCGCTTTGAGCGCTTTGTGAGCGCTTTGTGTCGGTTCGGGGGTGCAGTTTGAAAGGGTTTGCGGGCGGGGCACAATGGAAATTTTGCGGAAAGAAAAATTTCCTTGGACGCGGGCATTCCGTTTTCAACTTTCAGATGTCATCTCATGCAGGCGGCCTTGGCGCATGATGAGCACTCGCCGGCAGAATGCCCGGGCGAAGGCCACGTTTTGCTCAATGAGCAGAATGGTCACTCCGGTCGCGTCGCGGATTTCCGCGAGTGTTTTGTAAAGGGCGGCGGCGGCGGCGGGGGCGAGGCCGGCGCTGGGTTCGTCGAGGAGCAGGAGTTTGGGCTGCCTGACCAGCGCGCACGCAAGGGCCAGCATGTGGCGCTGTCCGCCGCTGAGTTTGTCGGCGTGGCGTCTGTGAAGATTCGGTCCGGCGTCGCATGCGGCATCCGTGGAGTTGCCGCCGGTTTTGGCGGGCGCGAAAAACTGCGAGAAGCCGGTGGTGTGCCGTTTCTGAAACTCGTCGAGGAGGCGCGGGTCGCCGTCGGCGGCGAGGCGGAGGTTTTCAGCGACGGTGAGCCGGTCAAACACCGGGGCGCCTTGCAGGAGTCCGGCGACGCCGCGGCGGATGAGTCGCGCGGTGGGCAGCGTGGTGACGTCGTTGCCGTCCAGGAAAACGCGTCCGGCGCGGCGCGGGAGCCGGTTCAGGATGGCGCGCCCGAGGGTGGATTTGCCGGAACCGTTGAGGCCGATGATGCCGACGCTTTCGCCGCGCGCGACTTGCAGCGAGGCGTCGTTCAGGATGTCTCGCGTGGCATCGTAGCCGCCGGTGATGTTTTCGAGTCTGAGCATGAGTCTGCGGTTGCTGTTGAATTTGCGGTTGCGGGTGTGATTGCGATTGCGGTCGTGATTGCGGTTGGTGCGCGTCGGGCAGGGCAGGGAAGGGTGGCGGGTGGCGTTTCAGAGTCCGAGGTATTTGGCGCGGACTTCGGGTGAGTTGAGGATTTCTTCCGTGGCGCCGAATGCGGCGATTTTGCCGTTGGAGAGGCTGGCGCAGCAATCGGCGGTCTGGCGGACGAATGGCATGTTGTGCTCGATGAGCAGCACGCTCAGCGCGTGGTCGCGCACCAGGCGCGGCAGGATCGCGGCGATGGTGTCGCAGAGGGCGGGATTGACGCCGGAAGTGGGTTCGTCGAGGAGCAACAGGCGGGTGCTTTCGGGCATGAGCAGGCGGGCGAGGGAGAAGAGGCGTTGTTCGCCGAAGGAAAACGCGCCGCCCGGCTCATGGAGCATGTCGAGGTATTTGTTGTCCGCGCCAAAAAGCTCCGCGAGGATGCCGCGGGTGCGGGTTTCCTTGGCCGTCTCGGCGCGGCGGAGCGAGCCGGGCGAGGCGAGGCGGGAAAAGGGGAACTCGCCGGTGGTGTCGCGCGTGGCGATGGCGAAGTTTTCGAGCAGCGTGAGCGTGGGGAAAAGCTGCCGGTCTTGGAAGAGGCGTTCGATGCCCAGGCGGGGGATTGTCGCGGGGGCGCGGTTGTCGATGCGCGCGGGCGCGGGGGCGCCGGCGCCGGCATCCGCGGAAAACCACACTTCGCCGGCGTCGGGTTTTTGAAAGCCGGAGATGATGTTGAACAGGGTGGTTTTGCCGGAGCCGTTGCCGCCGACGAGCGCGGTGATTTTGCCGCGGGGCACTTCGAGGGACAGTTCGTTGAGGATGTGCAGCGGGGCGTCGCCGGTCGCGTCGGGGACAAACGAAAGCGAAATGTCGCGGATGCTGAGGACGTTTGTGTTCATTGAAGTGCCCATTTGCGCGTTCATTTGAGTTTTATCTCCCCTTGAAGGCCTTGCGGGCGGTAATACATGATCAGGATGAGCATGAGGCCGTAGATGATCTGGCGCAGATTGGCGGCGAAGGCGTCGGGCAGGCCGACGAAGCGCAATATCTCCGGCAAAATGACCACGAACACCGCGCCGAGAACAGGGCCGCGCACATTGCCAATGCCGCCGATGAACAGCGCGCAAAGTATAAAAATGCTCTCATCAAGCGTGAATGATGTCGGGTCGATGTAGCCGATGTAGGCCGCGTAAAGCAGCCCCGCCAGCGCCGAGAACGCCGCTGAAAGAAAAAACGATTGGAACTTGACGCGCGCCGGGTCGCGTCCGAGCGCGGCGAGGGCAAGCTCGTCGTCGCGCAACGCCCGCAGCACGCGCCCGAATGGCGAGCGTTTCAAGTGCAGGAACAGCGCGGCGGAGCCGGCGGCGAGCACGGTTGTCAGCGCGAAATACGCATGCACGCCCGAAAGCCGCCCGATCCCGCCCCCGATGAGTTGCACGCCCGGGATGCCGCTGATGCCATAAGGCCCGCGTGTCACGCCCACCCAGTTATAGAGAATCGTGAAAACGATCATCTGAAACCCGAGCGTCGCGAGCACGAAGTAGTCGCCCTTGAGCCGCACCGACGCGGTGGAAACGAGAAGGCTCGACGCACCCGCAAACAACATGACCACCGCGGCGACGACGACAAACGGCATCCCCGTGCGCAAAAGAAAAAACGCGCCAAAGTAAGCGCCCAGCCCGTAGAATGCCGCCTGGCAAAGCGTCAGCAGCCCGCTCATGCCCGCGGGCAAATTTGCCGCGAGAACGAGGATGGCATAAATGCCGGCCATGATGACGATGTGCAGAAGGTAATCCATGATGAAACTCTCACACGGCGCGCCTCCTCGCGCCCAGCAGCCCTTGCGGGCGGAAAAACAGGAAGACGAGCAGCAGGAGGAAAGTGACGGCGTTCTGCCAGTTCGCGGCAAACTGCCAGACGGCGAGCGCCTGCAACACGCCAAGCAAAATGCCTCCGGCCACGCACGCGAGGATGCGCTCCGTCCCGCCGATTATCATGGCGACAAACGCATTGATGAGCACGGACATCCCGCCGTAGGGCGTCATGCCGACATCGTTGGCGGAGAGGCACGACGAAAGCCCCAGAAACACGCCGCTGAGCGCGAACACGCCCAGCCGCAACGCGCCGGTGTTGAAGCCGAAAATCTCGTAGAGCACGGGAGCGTTCCCGAGCGCGCGCATTTTGATGCCGAGCGAGGAAAACTTCAACAACGCCGCCAGCAGCGCAAGCGCTCCGGCGCCGACGACAAGCTGGAGCATTTGCGGCTGCGTGAGCACAAGCCCGCCGAACCGGAATGGCGTCTGGATGGCGTTGCTGATGATTTTCGTCTCATTGCCGAACAACATCGCGACCACGTTAATGAGAATGGTCATCAACCCGATGGAGCTGATCATGACGACATTTGGAGACGCGCCCTTTCGCGCCAGCGGACGATACACCGCCGTCTCGCACGCCACGCTGGCCGCCGCCGTGAAGACGAGGGCGACCACCACCGCCAGCCACAAGGGAAGGCCGAGCGAGCGCGCCGCGAAAAAGAACCCATACGCGGCGAGCGTGTAAACAGCAGCGGCGGCGATGTGAAAGATGCGCGTGGTATTATACACCAGCGCAAAACCAGCCGCGGCCAGGCTGTATAAAACGCCGGTGATGATGCCGTTGATTATGAATTGGAGAAACATTTTCAGGATGAGAGCGCTTATTCGCGTTCGCGAGCGAGCCGGCTGCCCATGAACGCCGCCACGCCCAGCGCCGTGAGAACGAAAACTCCCTTCAGTATCATGGCAATGACTGGAATCCACAAATCTTTCTCGGCGTATTTCTTCCAAATCGCATCGAATTTTTCGCTGCAAAAAAACACCGACACAATCACGGCGGCGCAAAGCGCAAAGACCAAGCACGCGCCGAGGAAGACGCCTATTCGTCGCCAAGTCTCGCGGTTGAGTTCCTGTTTCTTCTGCTTGTGGGCAAGCAATTTTTCCCGCAGCGCGAGTTCTGTCTCGATGGCTGCTTTTTCTGTTTCGTTCATGATTATTATTTGCTGCAAAATGCTTTTATCATGAGAGCGAGAGTAGGGCTGAGGACAGCAACGGTAATGGCAACTGCAATCGTGATGATTGCGGTTTTCAGCAGCGGTGCGCCCAAAAATTCCCTCACCTTGAGTTTGGATTCGCGGTCTTTCACCGATTCCTCAATGAGCTTGCGGATGGTTTCAATCCGGCTCCACGCCAAACTGTCCGCGTTCCGCATGGCTTCGCATAATTTATCACTGTGCTCTTTCATGTCAGCAAGGCGTTGCTCGTAGTGGCGTGCGTTTTCCTCGATGCGCTGGTCGTTGTCGCTGATGTGCTGGGCTTCGAGCGCCTTGATTTCCGACTTGAGGGTGTTGATTCTGCTTTCCAGTTCGCCGATTTTCGCGTCGCGCCAAGAAGTTTCCCCGCCGTGATATTTGCTCAGGGCGGCGATTTGTTCCTGATATTTCGCCAGAAGGTCGTCGAGGCGCGCCTGAAGGTCGGCCTTGTGCTGGTCTTCGAGCGTCTTCTTTTCACCTTCGAGTTTTTTTGTTTGCCCCTCGAAAAAGGTCTTGGGGTCGTCCGATGCTACTCGCTGCCGGTCTTTTTCAAGGTCTTCTCTTTGTTTGGAGAGAAACTCGGCGTAGCTTTTGTATGGCTGGTTGGGATCGAAGTTCGTCAAGGGCATGAAGCCCTTGCTGTCGTTTGGCATCATTCCTTGCGCGGCTTCGACGACGCCTTTTGGGTCGAAGGTTTGCGGCGCGGACGCGGATGGCAGTGCGATGACTGTAGGCGTGACTTGTGTGGGTTCGCTCATGGGTTTGGTCTCCGTAAGTGAGTTATTTCGTCTCTGTTGGTGTTTTCGGTTCCGGATTGGTGTGTTGATTGACCGGTGCGGGTGCGGCAGGCTGCTTGGCTGCGGAGGGCGGGGGGGTGCCAGTGCATTTCAGCGTCACTTTTCCGCTTAAGGTGACATTCTTCTTGGTCGTTAGAAACCCCTCCACGCCGAAAAGCTCGCGGATTGTTCTTTTTATTTTCTGCAGTTCGGACGCGGCCAGGGCCATTTTTCCTGTGTAGACGGAAATAGTGATATCGTATCGCGGATAATCCTCAGAGGAACCGGTCGCGTCGCTCACATCGATTTTTTCAATGGCGCCGTCCAATATGCCATCCTTCTCGGCATTCAGTCTCTTGCTGATTTCAGTCGCGTCAGTTTGTTGCGGCTGTAGTGACGGGAATAATTCCATCAGTGTGTTCGCGGCTTCGCTGTCCGTGGCTTTGCGTAGTTTTTCTAGCAAGTGCTTTATTTGTGCGTCGGTGGCCATGTGTTTGTCTTTCTGTTATTGTGCTGTTGTTGTTGTGTGGTGTCGGTTGTTGTTGTGTGTTGTTTCGGATTTCTCCGTTAAATTGATTCGCTGGGATTTTTGTCGTTGAGGAAAAGCTGGATGACGGTGCCCATATACGCGGAGGCGATCCAGAGGAAAGAGAAATAGTCGAGAATGACGGAGCGATCAAGGCTGGGAACCGTGATCATGGAAATGACCAGCCACATGCCTCCGCCAATCAAAAGGGATATTAGCAAGGTGGCCGCCGTCAGTTGCACCGAGCGGGTGAAGATGTTTCGCGAGCGCACCAGCGGCGCCATTCTCCGTATGAAAACATAGCTGCATCCAAACATCATCACAAGCATCGCCACCACCAGCCAGCTGTGCACCGTTCCGCGCTCAAAGGTTTTGCTGAAGTGGGTCATGCCATTGGCAATCACGAAGGTGAACCACGCGAAGAAGATGTTGAGAACCACGCGCGGCAAAAAGAGGTGCGTTCCGAAGAACGACCAGTGAAACGGCCAGACGCTCCAGACGTAGCTGACGGCATATCGCCCCGTGAGCCACCGCGACGAGAGTTTGTCGTTGTCGTTTTTCAACTGTGTTTTCACGGCATCCAGTCTCAGGCAAACCCAGGGCCGGTAGACTCGCCTTAGTTCTCTTTCGCTCGTGTCGAACCAGCCGCCGGAATTGTGGAAGGTCGCGTCGGAGTTCGGATTGCGGATGCAGTCCGTCCATTCTTTTTCCGCGTCGAAAAACAGCCCGTCGTAGAAGCGCCTGCCGGCTATGCGGCGCGCTCGCGCGTCGCCGCCTGGGTGTTTCCTTGCATTCGCCTTGGTGGCGATGATGCGCTGCGTCCGGTAGTAATAATAGCCGGACTTGGCGGCGAGGGCGCGGAAGAAGAAGTTTTCGCGGAGCTTTTCGGTCATCTCCACGTAGCGTGGCGACATTTCGAAGACGCGGGTTTCGCGCAGGTCGTAGAGAAAATCCAGCGCCAGTTTCGCGAGGGGGAGCGAGGTTTTGTCGGTTTTCCACAGGTTCCAGGGGTGGGTGGTGTCCGATGGCTTGATGCCTTTTCCTGAATTGAAAAACGCCGCGAAGTAGCCGCCGGGGTCTCCGGTCTCCATGGGGGATGCGACGTATTCCCGCATCTCGGATATCCTGAGCGTGAGGCGGAAGCTCTTGGAGAGGATGGCGCCGATGTCGCCTTCGAAGTTTTCGTCGAGCGGAATGCGCAGCACCTGGCCGTTCGTGACTTGCCCGACCGCGTAGAACTCAACGCCGTGGTCGGTGAAGGCCGCGTAAACAGGGCTGTCCGTCCTTCCGTCGGGACGGTAACGGAATACGGTGATGCCCGCCTCGGTGTCCGAGGCGTCTGCGTCGAGTCTGAAGTAGCGTCCGTAGTCCATGGGAAGAAAAGGCTGAAGGGCTGAAAAACTGAAGGGCTGAAGGTGAAGTTAGCGGCGGCTTCGCCGCAAGTGGCGGTGTGATTGATGGTTTGGTGTTGTGAGAGGTTTGGTTGGTATTGGTGGTTTGGTTGGTTTTCTCATTCAGCCTTTCAGCTTTTCAGTCTTTCAGCCTTTTATTTGTGCAGGTTGATGATGTGGGTTTCGATGTCGGCGCAGAGTTGCTCCACGCCGGCTTGGGCAGCTTGGTTGCCGGCGACCGCGCGGCGCAGGACTTCCTTGGTCTCCTTGAAGTTGACCAGCATTTGCGGCCATTGCTGCGGCGAGCCGTGCGCGGTGTGATAAACCAGATGCACCAAGTGATCCCAGAACGCATCGGTGTAATGCGGGATGTCCGGGAAGAGCGAATGCACGATCTCCGATTTGCGCGGATTGGCCGCCAGTTTTTCGGGGCTGTTCCTGTCCTCGTCCTTTTCGAGGCCGTATGCGATGTCCTTGCGCAAAATCTCGTATTCCTCCTTGAACTTCAGGAGCGCGCGGAAAAGCCGCTTGGCGTTGTCACGCACATCCTCTTTTCCCTTGTAAATCTCCCGCAGCAAATCGGGAAGCATCACAATCGCGCTGCCGCCGGCGCTTTCATTTTCTCCCGGGAAGGATGCCAGATGCTTCACTTGGAAGCGCATAAAAAGGATCAGGTTGTGCTTGAATAATTCGGGCGTGTTGACCGGACAGGCTCCCCTGTCCATCACCCATTCGTCCGTGAAGTGAGAGAGCCCCTCGGCGGTCAGGTTGCCTTCGATGGCATTTTCAAATGCGGAGACATTGGAGAACCACAGACGTCTCAACGGCCCGCGCACGTCCTTCAATTCGCTGCTCAGGCTTCGCAGCCTCACAAGCATGTCCACCGAGATGTCGGGCACTTCCGAGTCTTTTCTGTTCAACAGGTAATCGAGCAGAATGATGTCAAAACGCTCCCTGATGATAGCCGCTCTCGCCTCCTCCCGTGATTCGGCGCAATGGATTTTGACGCGCCAAAAACCGTCCAGCGCGGGGCGCGTCCCCTCCGGCGCGCGCCACGGGGCGCTCCTGCCGTCCTTGTCAAAAATCTCGATGGGAAACAGCGGCGCCAAATCCTCGCAAATCACGTCGCGCTTGGAACAATTTCCGCCGGATAATTTCTCGATGCCGTGATCGTCAACCAGAAGAATTTTCCACACCAGCGGGCGCCGCACCGTGGGGCGCGAGGTGAGCGCCGCCTTGATTCCTTCGATTTCGCGGACAGTTCTTTCCGCCATCCTGCCCTCGGAAGGAAACACGACGGGGGCAATCCTTTCGTGGCCGGAACCCTCGAAGCGTCCGATGCGCGAGTTGACAAGCATCCGCGCCCAAAATTCCAAGTGCTCCCTGCCGTTGTTGCACCGGTAGAGGCCCAACTCGCAGTTGCGGGCAAACTGCGCGAGAATGGCTTTTTCCTCCTCGTCGCTCGCGGCGTAACGGCACCAGATGCTGCCGTCCAGATAATTTGCCCGCCGCTCCTCAGCGCCAAATTGCGCGAGCGGCTTGTCGCCGCGCACCAGCAACGGCTGCGGGTCGCGCAACCGCGCGCCGCAAAACTCCGGACGAAACTTGGGATTCCAAAAATCGCTGTCGTCGCCGCGCTGCCGGAAAATAGCGTCCATCGCGGCCCGGTCATTTGTCCCGCTCAACTGCCATATCGCGAGACGGTTCAAGTAGCTGGAGTTGTTCAGGTGAAAATTCGGCGGGACGCGCAAAACCGGAAACCCGCCCGCCGCGAGCGCCTCGCGCGAGGCCGCGCGCGCAGTCGCTTGCATCCCGTGCGACCCGTGCGACCATTTCGTCCCTTCTCCCTGCGCCCCCTGCGCCGTCGCGGCGACTCCGCGCGGCCTCGTGACGGAATAATCCCCTGCCAGCGACACATTCGCGTGCTCCGCGAGTTTTTGGAGCAGAATTCGCGCCTTGTCATCCGCGCTCGCCGCACTCGCGAAAAGCGCATTGTCGCCGAGCACATGCCGGTGGATGCCCCTGCCATCATGCGAAAACCACCAGATGAACACGCCCGACAAGCCGGGATGCTCGCGTTTGAGCCGCTCGATCAGCGCGCCCTCGGTCACGCATGTGTTGGCGAACTGTTTCTCCGTGGAGTCGCTGGCATGGAGAATCAAATGCAACTCGACCGGCCCGCCGCCCGCCGGCGCGGACTTTTCAAGCATCCTGCTCACAAGGTGGCTGACAAAATCCCCGTGTTTTTCCGGCGGAATCACGACCCGGTTGCGCGGCTTCCCGCACGGATAAAAGAAAACCGTCCGGTCGATATGCCTCATGCACCCGTAGTCCTTTGCCAAGTCGCCCGCCCTCGCCTGAATGGTTTCCCACGAGGCAATCTCATTGCTGACAAGGGCATCCCGCGCAATCCCCGTGTCCACCGCCGCGCTCGCGATATAGCTCTTGTCGAAATTATACGTGGTGACGAGAAACAGCTTTTTGAACGCCGGATTGCTCTTAAGCGCGGCGCCAGAGTAGCGGGAGCTTCCAGCTCCCAAGTCTTTTGTCGGCGAAATCGTCGAACTCGTCGTTCCCGCCCGCAGGGGCGTCGCTTGCGACGCCCTGTTTGGCGTTGGCATTCCAATCGCGGGCGTCGCAAGCGACGCCCCTGCATCATCCCGCTCCACCGCCTCCGCCGTGACAGGCGACTTCTTCGGCACAACCCCGAACGGCGGATATTTCAAGCCGTGGAACAAGCCGGCCAACACGAACTTGCAGTTGTCAAACGACCACTCGATACCGGAGAGCAAGATAAACGCGATACTATCGCTCATTTCCGTCAACCCGCCGCGCCCCGAATGGATGGAAAGTTTTGTCCGGCCCGGTTGGTAACGCTCCCCGAATTGCAACAACACCGCCTCCAGCTTGGTTCTTTCCGTTGTCGCTCCTTCTTTCGTCGTCTTGTCAATAAGACCCAAGTGGATGGAGAGGAAATCATACCGCACCCCCGACCTCGCGCCCGTGCTGATATGGAAGCCGCGCAAATCGAAAACGCCATCCTCGTCGCTGCTGAGCACATGAATGCCCTTGTGCTCCCAATAATCCCAAATCGGATTGTCCGGCACGCCACCGCCGCCGCCCCGCGCCAGCCGCTCTTTGGGCGTTACGCCCATGCACCGCGCGAAAATACGCTCATCGACAATGGCGATCTTCACCAACGCCGCCTCGACAATGCCGCAATAAGCGAACCGGTCGATATTCGTGCGGATAAGTGTGTTGGTAAAATCTCCGCCGCTGATGCCCTCCGTGTAAATCGCCCCCGGACGGCGGTCAAGCGCCTCGCTGGCTTCGGACTTTCCCTTGGCTGCCCTGTGAAGCGCATCCAGAATCCGCGTCTCATAATGCGTGCGGTAATGCACATATCCCTTGCCGAAATGCTTCCGCGCCCACTCGCGCTCGTCGGAATCCCCCAGCCCGTCGCGCACAATCCTCCGCGCATCAAAATCACTGCAACCACGGCTCACCTCGTCGGAAATGCGCAAGACCGGCAGATCGCCGCCATTCTCCGCCAGCGCGTCAGCAAACCGTCGCCTGATATTGCGCTCATACAAAGCCGCGGCCTTGCCCCTCAAACTCTCCTCCGTCTCCGCGTCTGGCACCACCTCCAAACGTGGAAGCGCGGCGAGCACCCTGTTGTCCGGGTCCCTATTGTAATCACTCTGCCGCACCGCGTAAAGCGTCGCGCTCGGCAAATCAGCCAGCAACGCGGCGACACTCTTCCCCCCGCTCGCGAACTCGGCGAACGCGAGCAAGTGGACAATTCGGTGCTTCGCCACTCGAAAACGATAGCCATGCGAAAGGCCGGCAGTCGGGCGTGAATCGCCGTAATTATAAATCGTGTAGTTGCGATTATCCACTCCCACCACATCCATCAACCTCCACGGCTCGTTTTGCAGCGTGTCGTAATTGATTTCGCTCGCGCCATCCGCCCCGAAACTCTCACCATATTTCGCCCACGCGAGACTGATAAGAATCTCCTTCATGCCCTTGTTATCGCGGGTAATGCCGCCGCCATCCTCGCGCAAAATATGTATCGGCGCGAGCCTCCGACTACCGATGTCGAGAATCCCGCGCTCCTCGAAAGACCCCCTGACCACGTCAAACTCCCCCTTATTGTCGCAAATCGTGACCTCGTAAAGCCCGCGCTCGTCCTCCCTGATGATGATGGAAAACAACAACGTGTTGTCCTTGAGATTGGCGAGAGCCTCCCTGTTGTGCCTTGCCGAGTTGCGGATGAAATTCTCGATGATGGTCAGGAACGCATGCCGCCCGTTCAGCCCATTGTTGACCGCAAAAGTGATATCGGCGAACTCGCCGCCAATTTCCTGAGACGAGTCAAGGCTCTTGAATGTCCGCACGCCCCCCGCCCTGTCAATTTTCACAAGCTGAAGCTCGATTCTCAACGCCCCCAAGTGCGACTCCCCGGCAAGGCTGCCCGTGCGGACGATATTTTCGGAGCGCACGATATTATCCAAAATATAATTATTGATCCTGCCATCGGTTCCATGGCGCACGGCCGGTCCGTCCATTGCGAGCAAATCGAAGACAGCCGCCTTGAAGTTCAGCGGCCCCCTTGGAAAATGCTCATCATTGGCGATGGTCGCGATAAAATCCTGCCGCTCCTGCAAATACTGCAACAACGCCGAAAGCCCACGTATCTGCTCGCTGACCGACTCATCCCCCAGCCGCCTCTCCAATTCCTCAATCTGGTGCTTTGTGTTCGTGACAACATGGCTCCCTAGATTGTGGCTCATGTTGCGCGACATGATTGCTGCAATGGCCGATTTCACCGCCTCGCGACGTGACAGCGTCAAAAAAGAATCTGCCGACAAAGCTGCTGACCACCGAAGATAAATATCATTAATTCCTCTCAATTCTATTTCTGACAAGGGGACTGTGGCAAATATGGTCAAAACCCCATCTCCAATGTCATGATCATTGACTGAATATACAGGATTAACAAAACAATAGCAATATAATTCTTGCTTCTGACTCAGCCCATAATAGAACATTTCGCAAAATCGGTAATCATCACTACCTTCCTTAAGACTTGGCGGCAATAAAACATCTCTCTTGAAATTAAGCTCGCGTTCAAAAGAGGATTTGACACTAGCGTCATTTTCTATCAGTCGGTATTGGTCTGCGACCGTCATGGGCATGAGCTTCGGGATTCCATAGCTTTCGCCAAAATTGTTTTCCACTGGAATTCCCAAATCATGCTTGTTCTCGCCAAAGATGTAATTTTTAGAGAAATGTGATTCCTCAATCCGCAACAGAATCTTTTGCCCATTTTGCAATGGTTGCGGGTAGAACGAAACAAAAATGTTTTTTTTACGCTTTTGTGCATATATGTCGTCAAATAGCGAGGGGCCATGACTTGCAAATGTCCCGTATCGAGCAAATCGTATTTGCCATACAAAACGCCCAAAAATGCGCCTGAGTTCATTCTTGTCACGATAAAAAACAGTTGATTGCGCCATGTCCATTTTTGCCTGAATAGCGGTTTGGTTTATCGCGTATTGAACAATTTGTGTCGAAGAAATTTTGTCACTGTGGCCAGTGAGCGTGCCCAATAATGTTCTTCTTAAGCGCTGCACAATGCTTCTCTTGCAAATGTAATAGACAAATCTGGAACTTTCCGAATAAGGTATTAAACCTCGCCTTTCAGTGCGGAAATAGGAGTTCAATATCGGTTCAATGGTGTCAATCGGCCAGATCGTGTCATTGGTGATCGGCCAAATCCCGTGATAGTTATCATAAAAACGTTTATCCTCTCTGCTAAAACCACTGACGATGAAAATGCCGTCCTCGGCAAGATGATCGACAAAAGTTTGAATAAACGATGAGCTGACCTCCGGAGGTATATGGTGAATGGTTCCCCAGAACACGATTACATCAAATTTGACATTTTTACCCTTCTGTTCAAGTTGAGTAAATAATTCTTCAGGGCTTGCCGCCACAAAGAACTCGGCTTTTTTGCTTGCATATGAAGCGCGGCAATGATCCACCGCTGCTTGGACGATATCTGCGCCAACAACTTCAAATTTATTTTCCAGATACAGAGGCACATAATCGCCCATCCCACAAGCATAATCTAAAAGCTGTCCTCCAGATTGTTTCGACAAAATAGGACGCAGCACGGATGAGCAAGATTGAACCCAATCTGCCCCCCTGAACAGGAGCGAGCTACTTCGCCCTAAATAGAGTTCCTCCCAAGTTTTTAATAATTTATTAGCCCACTCGTCCATTTATAATTATTCATCCTCTGAAATTGTTCGCATACGCAAATCTGTGGTAATTCCGCCATCTTGGGCATTAAACTTCATTGCTGCATCCCCTGCATTCAATTTATATGTTTTATTTTCGCTCAATATTTTTCCTATGTCTCGTGGTGAAAGAATCTCCGGGGAATTGATTCTATTGAGTATCCTGAGTGCACCATAAGTATGATAACTCATAATTGAAAAAGATGTTTTGTATTTTTTCTGAGCCTCATCATTCCATATTTTTTGCTGGTTCGAATGGTAAGGAAAATCATAATCAACAAATGAGACCTGTTTTCCATACTCGCCAGCAGCATTCAGAATGGATGGCTGGTTAAATGCGGCACTCGCAATGATTGGTCCCGAATATCCCCCTTCCCGAATGAGCTTGACGAGAAAACCCATAGCTGGAGTAGTGCCAATAATTATGATGCAGTCGGCATTTTTATACGTATTCGCAGTCACAATATTGCGCATAGCCGCAAAATCTTCCTCATATAAACACGTTCCAACCAGATTTCCGGCATCTCGTTCTTTGATAAGTTTTCCATACTCCAAACAGGCTTCATTATTAAACATATAGGTAAAAACACGCTTTGAATGCAGTGAATTGGAGATATGTTGCAACATGCAATTAACTTCGCCCAGAGTTGTGGTTGCGAGGCGAAAAACAAGCTGTTTATTATCCTTCGTTATGTCTGGAAGTGCAGAGACACAAAAAAGCAATGAGTCACTTTTGATGGCCTCGGGCTTAAGAATTAAAGAATGGTCTCCCATTGTAGTAAAAAAAATATTAATTTTATTTAGCGTTTTTAACCTAGAATATCCTGTCAAAGCATTCTTGGCATCTGATTGTGTATCGTATGTCACCATTTGATAATTAATTTTTCCTTGGGCGCTAATATCATGAATAGCAAATTCAAGTCCTACCTTTGCGCCATTTCCAGCATCGGCGTATTTGCCTGTCAGCGGTAGAATCGCACCGATAGTAACAGTTTCATTCCCGGTATTCGCATTTTGGTCACGGTTACGCGTGACGAAGAAGACCGCTGCCGCGATGACTACAACGGCAATGGCACCGATGAAAATTTTTCTACCATTGGCATTTCCGCCGGGCGTGTTGGTGTTGTTTGTGCTCATAGGTGATGAAGGTTAGGATTTGAGTTTAAGTTTAAAGGTTTAAGTTTAAGGTGGAGAGGCGAAAGGCGGGATGGCAGAAGTCAGAGATCAGGGGGCAGAAGTCAGAGACCGGAGGAATTGGGTTGTTCTCTGTCTTCTGGCTTCTGGCCTCTGTTTTCCGGCTTCGGCAGGTTTTCGTAGAGTAATGGCGTCATGTTTGGGAAGAGGTTGGAATTGGAGATTAGCACATTTTTTAAATTCAAAACACCAGTTTGAAACCAGCAGTAGCGCGCAGTCAAATAAGAATTAACCTGAAAAGCGCGATTGGGCGCATCTCACTTTTTGAGAAGAAAAAGTATCGCGGGCTTCCAAGCCTGCTCGGCGCGACGATGTCCCGCCAAAAAATAAGCAGGCTTGGAAGCCTGCGATACTTTTCGTGCTACTTCGCGGGCGCGGTCAAATACTCGTCCATCGAGGCGGCGGCTTGGCGGCCGTCGCCCATCGCCAGGATTACCGTCGCGCCGCCGCGCACTATGTCGCCGCCGGCGAAGATTGTCGGGATTGCGCTTTGCAGGGTGGTTTCATTCACCGTGATTGTGCCTTTTTTCGTGACTGCAAGGCCGGTGATGGATTGCGGGATTAGCGGGTTCGGCGAAACGCCCACGCTGACGATGACGGTGTCAACGTCGAGCCATTCGGTCGCGCCGGGGATTTCAACGGGTTTGCGGCGACCGGAGGCGTCGGGGTCGCCTAGTTGCATTTTTTGCAGGTGCATGCGCGTCACGCGGCCTTTTTCGTCGCCGGCGTATTCGATGGGGTTGTGCAGGGTCAGGAATTCAACGCCTTCTTCCTTGGCGTGTTTTATTTCTTCGACGCGGGCGGGCATTTCTTCCTCGGAGCGGCGGTAAACAATCATCGCGCGGTCGGCTCCGAGGCGGCGGGCGGTGCGCACGGAGTCCATCGCGGTGTTGCCTCCGCCGATGACGGCTACTTTTTTGCCGCTGAGGACGGGGGTGTCGTAGGCGGGGTTGGCGGCGTTCATGAGGTTCACGCGGGTGAGGTATTCGTTGGAGGACATCACGCCGATGAGGTTTTCG
>Ga0123357_10005265_pt1 | contig 15432 bp, 8 predicted proteins | sample TergutEmb28metaG_FD_89873 | JGI IMG/M metagenome (GOLD analysis project Ga0123357, IMG submission 89873) | Embiratermes neotenicus P4 segment gut microbial communities from Petit-Saut dam, French Guiana - Emb289 P4 | ecosystem: Host-associated > Arthropoda: Insects > Digestive system > Gut ... | reverse complement strand
ACAAGTCGTCAGCTCCTGAAGATGGGCACAAGGTGGCCCGAAACATGTTGAGCAACCTATAAAGGAGAAATAAACATAATACTAAAAGTGACATCTAGTTGGTCTCTTTATCCACATTATACTCAAATATTTTTTTCTTTCTTTGAAAATAAGCTTGATAGTAAAAAGTGCCTGTGTGATTTTGTCGGGGATTCTAACACTCTCAGTTTGGATTAAGTATGCGGGCTACCGCTTTCTTATTGTCGTTATTATTCTGAAAATGCTACATACAGCTCTAAATGTCTTCCTGGACTAACACGAGCATTTGGACCACTCATAACACTAAACTGCTTGACCTTGTATTTACTAATTTTGATAATTTAGTGGTTAACTGCAGTCATATAGGCATGGTCAAAGCAGATACATTCCATTAGCCCATGGCTATTGAGACCGACTTGGTGTTCCATAACTCACATAATGCTCTTTCGAGCACTACTATTGCAAAAATGCGGCTGAAGTGTACAGTCTATTGTATAAAATACTTTGGAATTACGATTACAGTGAAGTACACAATGAGATGTCTGTGGATACTTCTGTGCAGTGTGCTATGGAGTAATCTATTTCTCGTGGTTCTATCAGAAAAACCAAACACCTTTCTTGGTTCTCTGCCTCCTCAAGATACTATATATAGAATAATATTTTTTTTTTTCCATAAATGATTTAAAAAACACAGACTCATTATAATCAATTTTCAAAATATCCGAAACTTATTAAGACTACAGTCACGTCCGACAGGCTTGCCTGGTTGAAGTCTTTGGACGACGATTTAAAAACGTGACATACTAAATTTTGGAAATATATGTCTATATTTCGAAAGAATACTTTTACTTAGATCCACTTACATGTTAAAGGAACCTTAGCAGTTGACCAAGTTAAATTACAAATTCTTGTTTTATAATACGTTTATTATATTCCTCTACATGTTTCGAGCAGTATTGTGCTCATCATCAGGAGGTCAAAATTGTATTATACAACATCTGGTATCGTCACACTCTGTAGGTGGCCGTCCGGTGCGTCTGCGCACCGGACGGCCACCTACAGAGTTTGACGATACCAGACACTGTGTAATAAAATTTGACCTCCTGATGATGAGCACAATAGTGCTCGAAACATGTAGAGGAATATAATAAACTTATTATAAAACAAGAATTTGTGCATTAAGTTTGTCAGTTACTAAGATTGTGCTGAGATGCACGGTCAGCAAAACATAAAAAGTGTTAAAGGAACTTGTATTGATGATCCCGGTGAAGTTACTGAAGGTTTCGCTAAGCACATCTACACACTCTGTCGCCAGATTTCAGCACCGCTTAACTCTATTTCAGTTTTGTGTTGTTACTTTCTACTGTTAGCCCCCTATTATGACCATTATATTCAAAAAAGATCCTAGAAGACTAAAAGCCAAATCTGTCGGACTTGACGACATTCCTGGTTTTATAATAAAGAGTGTTCGACTATTTTAGTGCTTGTACTGAAATACCTTTTCCCAAATAGAGATCTTCTATTACACGCTTTGTATTTTACTCAGATTATGTATCCCCATTAGTTTGTCCACAACCCCAATTTGATGCCATTCACTTTGATTTAAACAGCTCCTTTGAACTCGTTCCTAATACACTCCTTTTAAAACAAGCTCAGAGCCTGCGGGCTGTTTGGTGGTTATGTCATTTGGTTTCACGGTTAGGTAACTAGTCGACATTCTGTTGTTCGATTCCATAGCATTTATTTGGTGTTCTTTGAAGTGCTTTATGATATTACTCAAAGATCTGTCCTTAGGCCCCTCATCTCTAATTACTAATCCATGACCTCTGCAGTTCTGTTCAACACGCGAGCTATTTCTTATTTTCTGATTATGTTAAAGATTTTCACACAGTAACCTCTACAAATGATTGTACACTTTTACATTCTGACATCGATTCCATTTGCGGTTGATGTGCTAATTAAATTTATAAAACCCAATATTGACGAGATTAGAGTCATTACCTTCACAAGTAAAAACAGTGAAATTAATAATACTTACAAAATGTGTGACAAGCTTGTAACTCGTGCTGTCACCACCTAAGATCTAGAAGTAAATCTCATGTTTATTGGACCGTGCATCATTATGATAGTTGAAGAATAAAAGATCAGCTTCATGCCACTTGCTATTTTATTTCACTTATTATGTGCTCAACATTTTTCGGACATTAATATATCCATCATCAGGAGCTTGCGACTATTCTGTTGAATTACCACATTGGTCATATTGTTCTGTAAAGACGGAGGATTTAGCATTTAGCACACACCACTACACACCATAATTTACACTAATGCTAAATCCACCGTCTTTACAGAACAATAAGACCAATGTGGTAATTCAACAGAATAGTCGCAAGCTCCTAATGATGGATATATTAATGTTCGAAACATGTTGAACACAAAAGAAGTGAAATAAAATAGCAAGTGATATCAAGTTGGTCTTTTATTCTTCAACTATCTAGAAGTACTTAGGATTCTAGTCTGTTGTTTCACACCATATCCACTACAGATACTGTCGGTCGCTCAGTGTTGGGACTGTTATGTGCTTTGACCTATTCCTTTTCTTGTGTTGAGATTTCGGTATTGCTATGTTTTACCTTAGTTACATCTAAATTATAATATGCCTCGCCTGTTTGGAATAACATTACGACTGCTGATGTCAATAAGCTGAAACTCATCCAGCAGAATTTTGCAGCTCTTATATTTCAGTCTTTTCTTCGTCATATTCCCTACAACTACGCTGGCGCGCTTGGGCATCTAAATTTCCATACTTTACAAGTTGGAAGGAATCATTTTGGTGCTCTTTTTTCAATCACGTTTTTCTAGGATCTGAATTCTCTTCTTCGTTGATTTATAACGGCAGTCGCGAAGTTCTCTCTCTTAATATTAGAAATTGCGCCCAATTCTCCGTAGCACGCAAAGATTTTCCTTCCGCCAGATGTGCAACAGCTGCCAATTTGGTATGTAGTGATCCAGATATATTTACTAAGCAAATTAGATCTCACAAACAGATCTTACGCTAGCATCATCTTTCGGTTGACGTACAGTTTTATTATTTAGCTACTTTGTTTTTCAATTTTGGTGTGCAATTATACAGATATATTTCGTAAACAAATTAAGATCTTTGAAACAGATTTTTTACACTAGTAGCAGGTTTTGAGTTACTGGTTGCTTTATCTGACACGTGTTTCAATTAAAGCCGTCATTCCAATTGTTATTGACTGTGTTGTTGTGTTGTTTGTGTGGGTGTACGATTATTTGTGTTATTTGTATTGTACTTATTTTGTGCTCATTTTGTAGTTTGGGCATTGCGCTGTTAAGCTAGCCCTAAAATAAATTAGAATTGAATTACTGTTAATATTATTATTTTAACACGCGTATAAGGGACAGTGTATTGGCCATGATTTAAGGTCAATACTGAAGGATGTAATTCCAGAAGCAATTCTGAACCAGAAATGTCATACACGTGGTTCCGAATCGCAGCGGTTGCTGAATGAGCAGCAGTCGAAGCGTGAGAGATGTGCCTTGGCGTGGGCGTACTCATGTAATCGTAACAAAGCCTGCAGTACGTCAGATAACACACGGTGCAGTCAGTTCGTGCTGTCGTTAAGTGTGCAGTGAGAAGTAACAATATACATGCCGCTTTCCCACGAATAATACGCCAATGTGCATTTTGTGTACGGGTTTTGCAACGACGACGCCACCGACGTGCTTGAAGAATATCGGCAACGGTATCCTCGACGTCGAATCCCTGATCGACATGGGTTCACTCGTGTTCACCAGTTCCTGGGAAGAAAGGTCTCCTTTCCGAGCGTAAACCGTCGTGCTAAACCTCAAGCACAACGAAGTGTGGAGGAAAAGGATAACGTTATTGACATGCTACAGCGAAGTTCACGCTCTAGCACAAGATGAATTTCTGGCCGCCTCATTTTTCTGCTCATGAATCTGGAGAACTTTATGTACGGAGACTGGTTGCATCCTAATCATATCCAGCGCATGCAGCATCTTGGACGTGCGGTCATGAGTAAACGGTCGGAATGCTGCTGTTGGATTAATTCTAACCCCCATACAATTCGTAAGGTTTTGCCCACCGACGAGGCCCTTTTTACCCCCTATGGAGTCAGCAGCACCAAACTTCCCTAAAAAATTCCAAAACGAACTCCCCGCGTCACTTTTCCATAGATGTGTGGTGTCACTTGCGACAAGATAATTGCACCTAACACCTTCCCGCAACGTCTGACATGTGATATTTATGCCTAAAGTTTACAACATAAACTTCCAGCACTCTTAGAGATGTTCGTGTATGAACACGTCCTCTGTTGTCATACTAGCATGACGGAGCGCCCCCTCATTTCAGTCGGGCCGTCAGGCAGTAACTGAATCAGTAGTTCTGTCGCCGATGGATCCATCGTGGCTGTGCACGGATTTGTCCACCACTGTTACCTGTTCTGAGTCGGTTAAATTATCATGCGTGGAGTTAAATGAAGGAGATTGTGTATGCATGCGACGTGAACAAAAGAGAAGAATTCCTGCAGCTAGTTCTGAACGCTGCAAGACCCATTAGTAATGCCGCCTTGGTTAATAAGCTGACACGTTCCTTGGTCACACAGGTCCGTGAATGTATCCAAGCAGTTGCAGCCCACTTTGAGGAACCTTAATGAATAGATAACTATGGAACTGTAACCGTACATTTAGCAATCAATATCAGTTTATTAACAATGTAGTTCCATTTTTTTACTCTAAATACAGCTCACTAAGCCTTATGAATAGGACATATTTGTATGTAATATTTATGACTCAAAGTTCGCGTATTAATAGGTCCTGCAATACTCACCCTAAGTCCTGCAGCACCTGCATGTTTGTATTGTCGTTGTTGTTGGTGGTAGTGGTGGTGTGTTTAATTGTGGTGGTAGTGGTGGTTGTGGCGGTGGTGATGCTGGTTGTGTTTGTGGTTGTGTTTGCGGTGGTTATGATGGTGTTGTTGGTGGTTGTGTTTTTGGTGATGATGGTCGCAGTAGTAATAGTAGTAGTAGTAGTAGTATAATAGCAGTAGTAGTGGTGGTGGTGGTGGTAACGATACTACAATAATATTATCGATAAGCATTAGGTATCACGTGACGAAGAAAACAGACGGCGTTTTATTTGGTGGCGCTGTTCCATCGGTCACATGGCATTTTTTTCGCCGTTACTGCTATATCCAGACCAATATACCTCGAAGTTCGATAGCTAAATATATCGCTTGTTCTCTAATTTATGAACTCAATTATGGGATCCTATGGGGGTTTCCTTTTGCCATTCTTCGCCTCTTTTCTTTCTGGTTCTTTGTTTGCTTCTCTCCTTTTTCTCGTTCCCCGAAACTTTCTCCTTTCAAACTAGTATATTGTGAGACCTTCCCGAGCACACTGTTGAAAAGCAAACTTATTAATTTCTGCATTTTCCAGTCGGCTTCACAACTATGAAATTACGAGTATTTTTTAGTTGAAACTGCAGTAAATCGTGCACGTTTTCACATTCCTGCGCTTTCTCTTGGAAAGAGAAATAGCCCATTGTTCTGATGCAAGGTGAATGTTGTGCGTGCTTCAAAGAGAAATTAAACATACATTAATCCACTATGTAATTTCAGGGAACATCATCCCGTTGTACCAGTTAATATCGATTTATTGTCTGCTTTGTAATATTCATAGTCAAACAACCTTGTTCTTTTAACTTTCTCCATGATATTGTTCAGTTTGTTTGAGAAACAGCGTGCAGTTCATTCCCGCTTGAAAATTGTTGATATTTCCTATCAAACAGCCCTTGTTGTCTAGTTTGTACGTTTGTAGGCGCCTTAACAATATTGAAAAGAGCGACTATTAGCTTCGTCTGTCCGTCCGTCCGCATGGAACAAATCCGCTGACACTGGACCGATCTTCACGACATTTGACATTTGTATATTATTTTCATACAGAGATCACAATCAAAAATCCTCAGAACCATAGCAAATGCTCCCTGGTATCTATCAAATCGAACACTCCATACAGACCTCAACATCCCCTGTGTAAGTGAGGTCATCAATGAGAGAATTGACAAACACCTCAACAAGCTAGAATCCCACCCCAACCCACTAGTGGAGACACTAACACAACCGATGAGAAATAGAAGGTTAAAAAGACGCTGGACCTCCGACCCTCAAGACTAAGGTGACATCGCTGGATGGTCACCCTACCAAGACTACATAATAGGATAGCAAATTAGATTAAAGATTGTGTAAACCCAAACGATCTGATGGCCAATAAATAATTTAATAAAAAAAATATCACACCAGGAGTCCCTCAACATTTACCGTTAGGGTCTTATAAATCACTTCTTCTTTTTTTAACGCTAGTATTTAGTCTGATTCCACATAACCCAGTGATGAGGTTTTGCGCTACGCAGTGAAGGGTATCAAGAGAAGCTACTTACTATTCCCCACTACTTCTGGTTGTTAATCATTTTCCGTCTGAATCTCAGTAAAACGTGTGGCATTGTGGTATGCCCCCCGTCTTGGTGACAGAAGTAATGAAAGTGAGAGAAAGAACGTTGCCTGAGGGTGGACTTTCTTCCCAACTCGTCTGTATGCTAATGGCTTTATAAGGACACGCAGAGACACTGTCTTGATCGGAGGGGGTAGTACAAAGCGACGAAATGTATGGACAAGGGTAGAAATGCGATTTACAGTGTAGGGATCAGATGTAGGAGGAATGATGAAGGTGTTTGTGTGTCTCTCTGTAATGAAGTAATTGTAATGCTTCATGTTGTGCGTGCTGGTTGGAAGATGTGAAATAAAATTTGGATTATTTCTTTCCTCCCTCCCACCCTGCCTTCCTGCTTTGTTCCTTCACATCCCCCTCTCTGGCGCAGCTCACATTAACGTCTCTCACTCCGCTTATATGTCTCAGTACGCGCAGAATTCCGAGGACGGGTGGACGTATCTTCATCGAGTTTCATATTTGGGAATTTGATGAGCAATTTTTTTGAGCCATCTCACTTTGGTTAAAACGAAAGAAACGCAAAGGACGCTTTGCACGAAGTCCTACAGGAATATGAATTTCTGAGCGCATCTCTGGTACACGTAAGCTTGCACGTCATTCCGCGCGAAAAACGAAAGGAAACTCGTGGGTGGGCCTGCCTGTTCTATCACGTGGAGTTTAGCCTGCATGAGACGCAGTTTTGGTTGATTATTTTAATGTACTGCCGTACTGAAATATGACGCAGTCGTCACTACACACACGCACACACGCACGACTAATTCTGGTAAGCAACTATGTTTTGCTGTTGGTATTGTAGAAACTGCAGTGCTGGTAAGGAACTACATTATGCTGCTGGTAATGTAGAAAATGTGCAAAACAAATATGTCATTCCCTTTGGGCCATGATCGGCATGATCGCGCTTCGGACGCAATTTTGCAGCTAACGAAGTTCCGAAGTAATCTCGAAACACAACAAAACTTCGTTAGTCGCACCGTGCGAGAGGATATTAACGGTCACAGGGAATCAGGCAATTCGCCCTCCTTTCCAAGGAACTCCTGAAGGAGGTAATGAAAGAGGAGGCAGGAATCCCGTCGCCTCCACATTGCCCATTGATTTGTGTCTACCTCATGAAAGGACCTGGGACAATCAATCCGGGAGTGGAGCCAAAAATCTTCCTTCAATGGAAGTTTTTACTCCAATATTTTAAACTTGACGCCATGTTTGTAAGACCTAGGCATAGATGGGGGATGATTCAGATCATTTTTATTTCTTTAAACATAATCACTGGTATCGTCATCTTCTCTAAACAACTTTAGCTACTATCCTTGTTCTTTTCTCTTCTGGTAACTGCGTTAATAACATTTCATATCCGTCAAGTTCGTTGAATGTTTTATTTGCAACGCTTTAAAATTCAATTAATTCAACCATTAGGTTTCTGATGTTTTGCATTCAGATAGACTTACTGATTGTATTTCATTGTTCCTGAATTCTCAGTTTGCACTTCGCACACGTTGAATGTATACTTGATGGGGTCTATTTGTTTTCATTGTCTGGTGGCATGCATCGACGTGGATTGGATTCATCCGACTGCGGAGAGGGTTCAATAGCGGGCTCCTATGAACACCGTAATGAATTTAGTTAACACACCAACAAATGCACATATATAGTCTTTAATAATCTACAATTTACATTAAAACACTTAAAACGCTCCTACATGTTTTGATCAATCGATCATCCTCAGGGAGCATACTTTGTTCCTTGCTAAAGTTACAGTTTAAAATACTGCTCCCTGAGGGTGATCGTATGATCGAAACATGTAGGAGCGTTGAAAGTGTTTGAATGTAAATTTTAGTTTATTAGAGACTGTATATGTGCATTTGTTGGTGTGTTACTTAAATAAACTACAGAATGCACGGTGCAACGATAAAGACCGTGATGAATATTTAAATTTACATGACAGAACGAACAAGTGTACATGTATAAAACATATTTTGTCACATATTACTAGTTACCAACATTTTTCGATCGCTCTTGCGATCATCATCATCATCATCATCATCGTCACGGTAGCTGTACGAACGTACCAAGAATGCAACAAACTGCCAAACTGTATCAGCGAAACTGCTGAACATTGTAGTAGGTGTCTCAAACTGTCTGTATGGTAACTATCACCCTATATTTTATTAAAAAACAGATGAAATTTAGTTGTTAGAAATAAAACCCTGTGCTTTCGTGTATATTTAATATACATCCTGTTTACTCCGTAGAGGGGAGTATCACGAGAAGACTCGTTGTTACGTCAGTTTAAATATTCCTTTCATGTAAGGATATGAAGCATTAAATGCCGTAATGATTTGTCAGGTTTCATAAAGTGGGGGAGGGAGTTTTGCATACCTGAGGAGCTGTTGGCTCTTCAAAATGACTGTGCTTCGTGGAGTTAGTTTATGGTTTGAGTAACGGCGATGGTGGAATCCGAGACTGTGTTGTCGAATTGTAGGATTTCTACAGTGGCGAATCCTGATCCGGCTGTCAGGTCTAGCGGAACGGAACACGCTACACGGTGCGGCACTGTAACTTTCCGCTAGACCTGATCTCCTGACGGAAGCTGCCGTGACCTGATTTGAGTTATATAACTTCGTGTGAGGAAAGACTGAGGCAAACAAAGAGCCTCAAGGCAGATGGTTCTTCTGCTGGGATTCGAAACTGGCAACTTCGGAATAAAAGTCAGGAGCTGTACCGCTTGAGCCAATGTGCTCGGTCTTCAGAGACCGTGAGAGCTTGGAAAGTTAAGTATAATATAAAATGAAATTTGTTTTGAAATGTTAAAAAAATTAATATGTTTATTGAAACAGTTTATTAATATTTGACGAAATACTGATTCTCTTTAGTGCGAGCAGGATTTAGATCTTCACAACAGTGAATGTTAAGGTCAAGGTCTTCTAGGATTGACATCCCTTACTGTGGCAGTAGACAGGAATGTTTCCGAGGAACCTACTGCCTCCATCTTCACGGTAATGAAGTCTTCTGGCAAACTACAGTTTATAGCAGGAAATAAAACCACAATATTTAGTTTTAGCATGTGCAAATTATATATTTTCTATATGGACGCTTTCTTTGATTTTGATGTATATCTATTCATTATCGTCAACAGCAGCAAGGTTTAAGCCATTCCAGCTTTCTCTCTGTCTTTCCATATCTTTCTTGGTCGACTTAACGTTTCTTCTGCCGGTTGGAATGTCTTTGTATATATGTTTTTCGCCTATGGCGCTGCAACCCAAATTGCGCATAGGCCGCCTCTTTTTGAGGTTTCTGTATCAAACACAATTAGACACACTCTCGGCAGGACGCCTCTGAACGAATGGTCAGTTCGTCGCAGAGGGCGCGACATGCATAACACAGAACAAACACAATAGGCAAACTTCCATGCCTTCTGCGGGATTCGAATCTGCAATCCCAACAAACAAGCGGCTGCACACGCACGGCTCAGACCGCACGGTCACTCGGATCGGACTTCATGTTTAAACATTTTTACGTTATGTTGAAGTCAGTTCATCTGTACAAATAATTAGCATGTATATCAGATATTGTGCACACATACGAAAGCGGCTATTGTTCAGTGGTATATTGCAGATTTCCTCTGTATTTGGCTTTAAATAGAACGAAAACAAATGAGTTGCAAAATGCGTAACGACAGGGTAGACGAAACCTTTCCACATTCAGCTGTTAATCAAATGGGCATTCATGCACAAGAACGCCACATTCTGTTGCTAACAGCAATGTGGTTAGAGGGGGTCTTGTCTACCGCACAGTGATTGCATGCAGACATTGTTACGAGCTTGGAATGGAGAGGTCTATTGCAAAACGTGGTAAATAGTGAAGCCATATCGGGGTAGAACGGGGTTGATTGTCATGTGACAAGTGCAGATATGTGGGGACAGGGGAGGTGGTGCGGGTTTATGTGAGGGCTGTCGGAATTATTCCAGTACGCTGTCCCTTGATGAGAAATGTGAGCATTATACAGGGTGATTCAATTTCAGATTGATCAGTGAAGACACTATGGGTACAACCTACGTGCCAAGTTCCGCTCGTCTTAAATAACATAAGCGTTCCCAGGAGAATTTATCAAATCTCCCGCGTACTCAGTGCAGACCCTTACTGTTCCCATTTAAAATTCTCAAGTCACTTAGTCACACTTTACTGAGACCTAAGAGGTCTCAGTAAAGTGTAAGACAGTATTTTCCTCCGAAACTTCTGAAAGCCCTTACCCATCGATGCAGCGTGATATCCCACAACCGCTCCGCTCTGAAAATCTCAAAACACGCACGGAGTTCTTTCACTGGCATGTTGAGTTTCCTCACCAGCGCTGTTCATTCCTCTTAGGCCCGTCTTACTTCCCATTGTTCTTAGAAATGAAATGTTTGCTTTGAAGGGCTGAATGACGATCAAAAATAACACCAAAATCATGATCTTACTAATGGGAAAACACCAACAAAAGTGTGCTAGAAGATTACGCTGTTGTGTGCATTGTATACACAAAGGATATTCATAAAATCTGCTGACAAACACTCTGGTGCCGAGATCTTTGTTCTGACTTGATGTATACATAGCAGGTACGTAGCAGATGGTACACGTCAGATCTCTTCATAGTCACCAATGGTGTTTAAGCATTTTTTCCGTCATGGCACCAAGGATTGTAACCTGGCGTAGAATTAAAGTTTGTCAAGTTTATGCTAGCAGGAGGTGACAGCTTGCTTTACATTGGCGTCTTTTGCAAATCCTTTACCGTCCAAGAGCTACACGAGGTGCCTAAAAAGATGGAAATCACTGGGTGCGAGATCCGGACTATAAGAAGAGCGGTTTCTAACCTCTCAGCCGTAGCACCATAACCAATTACAAGTTTGGTTAACAGTACGGACCTAGTGATTTGTATGCCTTTGAGTTCCATAGGAAGCATGTAGCTAGCAAGCGATTTGAAGCAGACGTCAACACGAAGCAAACTGTCACCGCCTGGCACCTGACACCGATTTTCTTCTACGCCGCGATTCAAGGTTTGGTGTCACACTATAGCATATGCTAAAGTCTGTTTGGTGAATATGGGGAGTCTGGTGTGCACCATCTGCTACTTATTTGCTATGTACACATCTAGTCAGAATAAAATTCTCGACATCTTCGTGCATGTTCTCTTATATTGTAGGAACTTCCATGTACGTGAAGAGACGATGAGGCATTTGTGGCTGCAGTTCTCAGTTATTTTAAACCAGTCAACGGCCGTACAAATTCCTTACACATCTCCCCAAACTGTCTTTTTCGTTGAGGTTTCCAACCACAATATTTCTTCTTCCCCTTCTGCCACGGTTTATGTTTTATGTGGATCGATAGTCGTGAAATGCGTGCAGTATATATATTTTTTTTCGTTCTGCGAACTTTCTTTTTGATTCCTCCCTATATCTTTCCTCTCTTCGTAATGTCTGCTAGTCATTTGACTCGACCATCTCACACCATAAGCCTCCTTATTTGAACTATTAAGGCCTACCCTTAATCAACCTTAATTATTTTTACGTATTGTAGGATTAAGGCGATTCGAGTGGCCGCGCGGTCTAAGGCATGGGTCTGCGGCCGCTCGCTTGCTGGGATTGCGGGTTCGAATTCCGCCGAGGGATGAATGTCCATTTTGGTTGTTGCGTGTTTTCAGGTACAGGTCTCTGCGTCGAGCTGATCCCTCGTCCAGAGGACTCTTTCTGATTGTGATGTGTCTAAAGGAGTGTGATCGTGAGGCTTCGGTAATGAGGAGGCCCTGACTCACGAGAGGCAGTTCCGTCATAGTAAAAAAAATGTAGCAGTCGTTTTATGTCAACCTATTTATCCGTGTAGGCGTACATAACATGTTTAAATGTTTATTTGTTAGTCTTCTGCTCTGCTGTGCCTGTTTTTTTTATTTTTTATTATTTTTTTTCGCAAAAAGCAATATCTAATATGTATCTATTTCCTTAACCATGTTCGTTCCCCTGTGACAATTCTTAATGTACTGCAATTTCGTGACATTTGCAATTATGAAATTATACTAATATTTGTAGACACATTCAAGTTTCTGTCGCTTTACCTTAAGAATCTTACATGCGTTTTCGAGCGCATCCGGGGTGTGTATTCATCGGCGCGGGAAATGTCTTCGGCCAATTTTGTGAAGCAGAATATATTACATATTTCTTTCTCAGAACACTTTTTACACACTTCTTAAGTTGTGTATGCTTTGTGTATTTTGTGTAATCCAGCTTTTTTTCCTCCATATCCGTTTTTGCTAACCCCTTTTTTTCTACAATTACCATAGCTATAACTTATTCTCTAAGCTATAAAAGGTAAAGGCAAGTTTAAAGTTCACCATTGTACAGGCACTGAGGCTCTGTACAGGTCGTACGGCCCATAGGGAGAGTAGAGGTATGCCTCTACTCTTTCTTGACCACGGCACTAGAAGGGGGTGAGGGGTCAGTCTCACTCCCTGGCCGCTCTTTACCCCGGGGAAAGACCCGGTACCCCTTGTACAGGAGGCTGGGTGGACCCCAGGGCCGGTCTGGACAGGTGCGGGAAATTTCGCCCCTACCGGGATTCGATCCCCAGACCGTCCAACCCGTAGCCAGTCACTATGCCGACTGAGCTATCCGCTATCCGGCCTTCTTCTAAGCTATAGCTTCTCATAAATTATTACTCAGTTCCTCTGGTGGCAAAATTCTGGTTCGACGTCACGCATGTCCAAACTACGTCTTAAGCATTGGATTTCGAAACATGTTTATGTTAACACTGACTGTTTTGGCTGGACTTTTGTAAGGTGCTGTGTTACAAATCGGAAGGTCGCTGGCTCGATCCCACCTGGTATCAGTGGATTTTTCATTGACATAAAATCCTTTCGGCCGCACTGTGGCCCTGGGGTCGACTCAGCCTCTAACAGAAATGAGTACCAGGAGTATTTCTTGGGGGTAAAGGCGGCCGGTGCGTAAGGCTGACAACCTACCGCCATCCTGTGCCGTTGTCACGACATCTGGGAATCTTAACTTCCTGGAACCCTCTGGGCCTGTTCAGGCCTGTAATGGGACAGCTTTACCTTTATGTTCTGTTTGGTCTTCGTACATATTGGCGGCGTTTGCTGTAAATTTAACCGTCACCGAAACGTCACAGCGGGTTAGATCTGCTTTATAACCAAGGCTTCTTAATAAAGAAACAACTTAATACGTTTGAGGTTTTTGTGTTTTCCTTGCCTTAACCCTTTAAAGCACTGTGGTTACTTTATCTTTCATTAGGTTTAACATTCAGAAATTCTACATTTCTCCCACACATTGTATCTGTGGGTTTTGTATTTATCTCAGAACAAGCAGCGATTATTTCCCTCTATGGCATTAACTGACTGATTTTTATTACCAAGATGGAGTGTGTTTACTGCACTATGCGAACTTAGTCTTGAAGTACAATTTAGATTACTCTTAGTCTTCACAGTGTTAATACGGACAACAGCAGTTGAAGAGGGTTTTATTGTGTGTTGACTTGCGTGTGGTTCCATGCAGTGAACTGGAAAATATCGGGACGGAGAAATTCATCTGGAAATAGCCGTATATTATATTCATCAAACCCTTCGCAAAACATATGAACAGATCTAAAGTTGGTATCCGTGTTGGAATTCCTGTCTTTCAACGAACACTGGACAAAGAGAATATTCCAACCTCCTAATCTGTTGAAATTAAATGGGGAAAATGGCATTTTGATGAAGGGTGAAAAAGAATGAAAATTCTGCCCCCATAGTTTTCAAGTACATCAAAAACTCAACCTCTTTTTTCCTAAAGACATCCCTCTTGAGCTAGACTATAGGCAGAGGGTGGCTGGGACGTGGCGCACGGGGAGAGCCGACTGAATGAGACGCATATTAACGCCAAGCTAGAGAGTAATGGGGCACGGAGAATAGCGCGTCGGTATTGTTGAGGAAAGCTGGCTGAACCTACCCTCCTCTGCTGACTGGGCTTATCGTACCGAAGTCAGACTTCGGGTTTATGAAACCGTAATTCCGTAAAATATGGTAGAAACTTTTTTAAACACTATCATTGTTCATGTAGTTAAGTATGGAAATCATCTGAAATTGGTTCGTGAACGGCAGGTGACGCACTTGTCAAATATGAAACAGCGAAGTGGAAAGCGAATGCAGGACTGCCGTCGTAATTTACTGTCAGTACTACAGAGAAACGGGGACCGCGGTAGCACAGTGATTAAGGTGCTGTGCTACAAATCGGAAGGTCGCTGGTTCGATTCCAGATGATGTCATGGAATGTTTCATTGATATAATCCTTCCGATCGCACTATGGCCCTGTGGACGACTCAGCCTCTAACAGAATTGAGTACCAGGAGTATTTCCGGGGGTAAAGGCGGCCGGTGCGTAAGGCTGATAACCTGATACCACTGTCCTGTGCCGTTATCATGAAATCTGGGAATCTTAACTTCCTAGAACCCTCTGGGCCACTCCAGGCCTGTAACGGGACTGCTTTACCTTTACCTTTACTATAGAGAAACTGCGGGTCTTATTTGCTTTGTATTAGTTTTCACCAATTGAATTCTGTGACGATACCGGCTGCCGTGCGATCTAAGGCGTAGTAGGTCTGCAGCAGCCCTATTGCTGGGATCGCGGGAGCGAATACCGTTGAGGGCATGGATTTTCTTTTGTTGTGTTGGTAGCGGACACTGCCACGAGCTGACCACTCGTTCAGAGGAGTCCTACCGGGTGTGTGCCTAATTGTGTGTGTTCTGGAAACCTCATCCATGGAGCGTCCTAGGCTCTATTTGGGTCGTTGCGCCACAGGAAAATGTTTTTTTTTTTTTTTTTTTTTTTTTTTTTTTTTTTAATTTTTTTTTATTTTTT
>Ga0123357_10005264_pt1 | contig 15433 bp, 15 predicted proteins | sample TergutEmb28metaG_FD_89873 | JGI IMG/M metagenome (GOLD analysis project Ga0123357, IMG submission 89873) | Embiratermes neotenicus P4 segment gut microbial communities from Petit-Saut dam, French Guiana - Emb289 P4 | ecosystem: Host-associated > Arthropoda: Insects > Digestive system > Gut ... | reverse complement strand
TTTGGTTTGCACCTGATAATAATTTTTCGTTTTAAACTCTATAAAGTGGGTTTTGTTAAGGTTCAGAGTAAGTAAATTGCTATTAAACCAGGTAATTAGAGAGGTGAGTGATTGATTGATATTGCATTTGTTGGTTTAGTTCTCATAGTGAAGCATCAGTGCATGGTCATGAAATACTTAAAGCTGAGAACTTTACCTCTTTTTCTACCAACAGATGATGGCATTAAATATTGTCTTCTGTGTTCATATTATTTAATAAAGGTTGCTGTTTCAGCTGCTGTGGTACACAGCTTAAAATTGTATGTGAAACAAACAAAAAAACTGGAATACGCCTCATTCTGTAGTACTGTACTGTAGGAAAAGGCATAAAAAGGGCTAATGCATGTGAAATTCATCAATAACTTGTGTATTTCTATGAAGAGAATGTGCCAAAGAAAAATATGTTACAGACTGTATTATGCTAAAGTGAAAATAAAGTTGTGTTTGACATCTTTATAGGCTGGAATCAAATGCAGGTTATTCTTTGATGACAACCAAAGCAAAGTGTAAGGCTATGACTAAAGTGAATATGTTTCCTAGTGCTGTTTTGCATTCCTATCAGCAAAAACAGAAGACTGCTTGTGTTTTTGCCATGCATTGCTTCTATAGCAGCTGCTGTCCTTAATTGTTTGTAAGAGGATGTTCTAAAATATGCACAATTTTACTGTTTTAAGTTTATCTGTTTTATGTTGTACATTGTCTGTGGTGATCCAGGATCCGTTTTCTCCCTTGGTTGGGCCGTTACCTGGTAACTGGATAAAACTTTATATGCAGGCTGCCATGTGTGTGTGGAAATTAGTACATCAGGCAGTGTCAGGCTACTTCAGAAACGTCTTTGCCAGTAGGTCATGTAATAAGCCAACTTACCATAACTTTTATATAATCAAATGTTACTGGTTGTGACCTACAGCCAAAGTTTACTTCATTATGCACATAAAATTGCTTTTCCCACTACCTTGATGTCCATAGCATATGATCATGTTGATATGTCAACCAAACAATACTGCAGTCTGGTAACACTTGATTGTAACAGTGGAAGAAAAACAACAATTTAAGCATTTGGTGATAATTAAAAAACAACATTACCATATATAGTTTCTTTCATACACAACTTTTCTTAACGGTAGCCATACTATTCAGTTCTGCTGGGCTTCCATGCTACAGTATGGGGTGATTGGATGCTGACATTTCATAAGAATGTGCTGCTTTATTCATTCTTGCAGGATTTATTGGCCCTTGAAGGCGAAGGCAGCATGTTCCTTCGGCATTTCTATATCATATTACCCTGTAAAGCAGTGCCTATCCCAGACAAGGCAGGCAATGTATGTGTAGTATAACCCTGAGTCACATTCATGCAACCATTGTTGCAGTGCAAAAGCAGTAAGTATCATATATTCTGCGAATGTGTTAGGAGTTTTAGGTATACAGCTTGTAATGCACATGCGCTATATTGTCAATGTGGCCAGCCTGGCTCTACAATATTTTTCCACATTATCTCATAGACTGAACGATTAAAAAAAAAAGTTATGTAGTATAAAATGTGTGTTTTGGTTTTTGTACAACTTTTGCGTGAAACATTTCTCATTCTACGAAGAAATGAACGAGATTTAAAAAATGCATATTGGTGTAACCGATATTCTTGTCAGATTTTAATGAAACTTGAATTTCTCTTGCCCGATTTTCGAAAAATACTCAAATATCAATTTTGATGAAAATCCGTCCAGTGGGAGCCGAGTTGTTCCATGCGAACAGACGAACGAATAGACCGACATGGCTAACCTAACAGTCACTTTTCAATATTTTGCGTTCGCGCCCCCAAAGCGGGGATCGATTCCATGGTTGTTTGACAGTTGTCACGGATTAGTTACGCAGCAGAAATCGGAAATGATTTCCGAGCGACACCAAGATTCGTGCGGGTACGGAAAACATCGTGGTCACAGATCATCTAGATCGTGGTGCCATTTACAAGCCAATTGAAATTGAGGTCTTAGAGAAACGTGAGGGCGAATTGTGTTAATGTATATTATGGAATTTTACATAATTGGGGAATCGTAAAATATATAAATAAGTGAAAATTGTATCTTAATCGTAATACTAAACCGAATTTGTAGGTAAGTAAACAATATTAAGAATGGTGTTTTTTTTTTACCGATGTGATGGAGGTTACATATTTACCGATTGACACTTTCGCGGTATTATTTTTACTTTTAATTATATTGTCGTGTGAAATAAACAGCACAGATAAAACAGTATTGGAATTACTGAGAATGAAGATGACTAATTATTTGGCAATCGACCTGCCACCTATTACCTTACCTAACCTACCATTGTAAGCTTGGACATTTACTCGATTTTCACAATTTGCGTTCAGTTGCTACTGAACTTGTATGGCCTTTAGGATGTCAAGCTGTACCAAAATGAGATTTTCCAAATAAGTTATATGTTTAGGATAACTTAAAGTAGTGAAGCTGCGCCGTGGGAACTGGTAAATAATAACCGGCGTTTCGTTGGCTCCATCTTCGGAGTCGAGCAGTACCAGAAACAAATGTGTTTATAGTTTGTATATATTAATATTTTGAAGAATCCTAGACGTGCTAAAATATGTATTAAACAGTTATTTTACATACATGTCATAGGTAAGTGATTGGTGTTTTTTGTGGGACAGGATTCTGCCTTACTTTTGTTGTAGACGTATAAGTATTCTGGTTGTTTACTTTTCATTGTCTTTATATATGATTTATAATTTTAGAGGACCATATATCTGTGCAGTGCAGTTGGATGTTCTACTTGTAGGTATGGATGCTGATTTGTATGATGAGTTTGGCAATTATATTGGTCCAGAATTAGAGTCAGATGAAGAAGAAGAAGAGGGATATGGAGACCGAGAGCCTGAAGCACAGGAATATGATGTAAGTTACCCTAGAGTACAGCAGGCATGTTTTGTGTGATAGCAGTCTGCCTGTTAATCCAAATTCTGAGATAAAACTTGGCTCTTTATGACATTGGTTGTTATTTGCACAAAGAATTTGTGTTTATATCGGAGTGCATCCAGTAGATCAGATATTGTTAAACTTTAGTATATTTTGTAATATCTTCCTTAACCCTTTAACGCCAAACGGCTTCTAAAGACGTCACGCAGTGAGTCCTTTAAATAGTCAAACGACTTCTAAAGACGTCGCAAACAGTGTGTCGAAGTTTGGAGGAATTTTGTTCACTCCTATCTGAAATACCGCAGTGTTTTGGTAAGCTGCAGGACCCATGAAGGTCAGGATTTCTCTGTGTAGCCAGAATGGACCCACTCCACCTCCTAAACCCTTCCAAAAACCCTGATTCATATGTCGACACATAGCAACTGCGCAGTTCTTTCAGTGAGTAATGCTGTTTGAGACACAGCTCACCTTGTTTATTGCTTGCCCTGCAGTTCACTGTGGGTTGAAATATCAACACTGGCCTATGTAACGAACTCTAGTTGTTGACCAGAAAGGTTGTCAGTAGTGTACTGTACCCATATAATTCAGACAAAACCAATGTTGAAAAATTGGGGATACCCACAATATCGATGTTTACAGCTGCAGGAGGGCACACAGACCTGCCTGTTGTAGTGCTGAGGTAATCTATTGGGGTTGTGGGGTAGTAACATGCAACACACAGCCATCAGTCTACTAAATATCTTGGGCACCCTCAAATAGCTGGAATTTTATGTACAGTCACATCATAGCGTTAGATCTGTTTTGCTGTCACTGTAGAAGACATTCATATCTTTAGAGGTATAATGTTTCTGCAACTCTGGCCAGTCATAGGTAGTGTAAACAAGGCAGACAATGTAGGTCTCAGATCCATGGCTGGGAAAAAAACTAAAACTTGAGGAGGAAGCCATCAGTGAAACTCTTGTTGCTGACACCAACTTGAAATCAGGTGTGGAGGCTAGCGATGTTGAAGACTATTTTGAGGAAGAAGAACAACAGCAGCAAGCCTCGGCAAAAGACGCTGTAACAAACGTTGGCAAGCGAAGTCATCAACTCACCTGTGCTGCCATCTGTGTTCTTCTCACGGCCAGAGAAAGGGCACACAGTGTGCCAGATGTGACATGGGCCTGTGCGTGGTGCCTTGTTTCATGGAATATCACTCAAAAGGAAATTTGTAATATATCACCCTCTTTGTGAATACTGTGTCATTAAAAAACAGAGATCCAAGGTGCCACAGACCTTATACAGCAACCAGAATTATGTGACAAATGAACTATTTACACTACATTTTATATAATGCATGAAATTTACAAACCTAAATTTACTATAAAATTAGGTGAACATTTTTTCCTGGATTAACCAATTCATAAGCAGAGTGCAAAATTTATTTCATTAAATTTGAAGGAAAAGTTTATGAGCTATGCTTTTTTTTTCTAAGAGTAAACATTAAAATTTAAAATCCCCAGTAAAATATCTCTGCAGGCTGCGTTGCTCGGAGGGATTTAATTCCGGCGTCAAAGGGTTAATGTAGAATATGAGGCTGGATAGCCCAGTTAATGAATTGAGTGTATACAGGCTTGATGACTGGGTTTTTATTCTCAGTCAGAATTTTCTGTTTGCCATTACGCCCAGATCAACTCTGGAATCCCCCTACCCTCATAACCTGTCGATACTAGCGATCTGACCCTTGTTTTCCAATTTCATATGTCTAGAATGTGCCAAGCTTTATGCCCAGTACCCATAAATAGCTAATTTTATGGTACAGGGTGTTCTTTGAAAAGTCAGCCCCAGCTGTTTAAGAAATTAATTATTTTCTTTTGTGGAACCTGGGTGTTTATTATTGCTTTTGTAAAAGCCTGGCATTGTACACTCCCCTGATGCAGTTTAATCCATTTCATATGTCCATAACCTATCTGTAATATTCATTTTGATATCTTTTGTTTATGGTGTTGTGTGTAGGCATGGGGCAACATTACCTTTACAAATGTAGAATGTTGGTCGATGCCATTTGCTTTGTATTGTCATTTTAGTTTGTGGAAAGAGCATAAATTACAAATGTTTGAAAGTACACAGCTTAGAGGCATTAAATGACTGGGGGAGTTTATGATCTTACACGGTGAGGAACTTTGTGAACTGTACTGGGAGTTTAGTATTTTTAAGGTGGGGAAGTTTAGTGGTTTGGCAACTAGATGTGTACCTTCGATGAGGAAGACAAGTAATACATGTGGAACTTTGGTGAATAAATTTTTATTACATTATTACAGGATGAAGGGGCAGAAGACCAAGGGGAAGAGATGGATGCAACACCAATGGCTGTGGTGTTACATGAGGACAAGCGGTACTATCCAGCAGCACTAGAGGTGTTTGGGCCAGAGGTGGAAACCATTGTCCAAGAAGAGGACACTCAGCCATTGGACAAGCCTCTTGTTGCACCCATTAAGAAGAAGAAGTTCCAGTTAAAGGAGCAGGACCTTCCAGAAACTGTTTATAACATGGAGTGAGTGATGGTGGTGTAGTAAATTGGCAGATGAATTGAACTACACCATATATGTATTTTGAACATATATTTTGCCTCTGTTTTGTAAAAAGGAGCTGACTGTCACTGTGGTCTAAATTTAGTTAGCCCATTTTTACTAAACAAGGGTGATTTTTTTCTTTGGAAAGTTAGACTTATAATATTGGCATGTCCACATGCATGTGTGTGTGTTTGTGTGTGTGCATGCACCTTCTCTTGCATTATAACTTTAGAACTTTGATACCTTATTATTTATGTTGTTGAGAAAGTGTCATTAAATAACCTAAAAATTAGTATTTGATAATGTAAGTAGTGGTTGGTTGATACTCATTATGAGTCTCTTGGACTTGTGGATAACAAGGTTTTTTGGGTTCATTGTGTGGTAGGTTCCTTGCTGACATGATGGATAATCCCAACCTTATCCGCAATGTAGCACTCATAGGACACCTGCATCATGGGAAGACTACATTTGTTGACTGCTTGATCCGCCAAACTCATCCTGGGTTTCGATCTACAGAGGAACGCAACCTGCGCTACACTGACACTCTGTTCACTGAGCAGGAGCGTGGTGTTGGCATTAAGGCTATTCCTGTCACTTTGGTGTTACCAGATGTAAAGAACAAATCATATCTCATTAATGTATTCGACACTCCAGGTATGATGATGAGTGGGATGTTTTCTTGTAGCCCACTACCCTTATTTCATAAGGACATTTCATTTATGGTGTTGTCATGCCTTTAAATCTTAAATTCTATAACATCCTAGAAATCTTAATATGTTTACTAGACTTCCTGAATGCATTAAATCATTCTGAGTATCCATCTCCAACTATTGTTTCCTTTTTGGCAGAAAAGGTGGTAGTACTTGTCAGCAAATTTGATGACTTTGAACTTATTTGTAGCTTCAGTTTCATAAGGGAACAGATCCAATGCCATTTACTGCCAGAAAAGAAGCACTGATTTTGTCTACCAAAAAACTCTGAACTTAAAACCATACCTGTGTGCTGCATTGCTGTTTCATTTTTGTAAGAATTTAGAAACTGTTGCATCAAGTCTTGGGTATACCTTAGGGCTGGGCATTAAACACTCAGTACTAAAATAGTAAAAAATAAATTTTTATAATTAACCAGAGCTTTTTGTATGTGGAATTTACTTTGTAAGATTGTTGTTAATATATATCAGTCAGATCATACAAGTTTACATTTGCTGTGTAGGACATGTCAACTTCTCAGATGAAGTGACAGCTGCAAATAGGATATGTGATGGAGTGGTACTGTTTGTGGATGCTGCAGAAGGTGTAATGCTGAACACAGAACGTCTTCTGAAGCATGCTGTGCAGGTAATAGTCACAAGTAATGTAGCTTATTTATTGATGTGTTTAATGCTGACTTTGTGATTGTCAACAGGTGATGCAAACTAAACCTGAACTTACGAGCTGAATTTAAATTGAATCGAACTTACATTTTGTTGACAATACTCGCTTTGCATCTAATCTGGTGGCTGTGTTGCCCTCAGTCAGTATTCTGGGATAAAGTAGTGGTATTTCTTCCCCACCAGCTCTCATTTGACATAGTCTTCTGAAATTAGTTGGAGACTGGTTGTACTGCCATGACTGTTTCTTCTGTAATCAAGTAATGACATTCCTTGTGTACTGGATGTAATGATTACAAAGCCATGACTTGGTGTTGTAGAATTATTTGATGTTTAGTCTGTGCGTCAAGTCACTGCTTAGTGCTCCACACCTGGGACAACAGTTCAGACATTACATAAATATAATTTAAATGAAGGGTTGTGACATATTCAGTAACCATTTATCATGTGTTTTGTAATTACTTAGAAATATATTAATTTTCATTGGGTCTGAAAATGTGCCATTTTATTAATCAGTTTCTCACAAACACTTAATGGATTACTCAGTTTAATTACTTGAAAGTGCTAATACATTCCATGTCAATGACAGGAGAAGTTGGCCATCACAGTTTGTATCAACAAGATAGATAGACTGATGCTGGAACTGAAGCTGCCACCTCAAGACGCATACTACAAGCTCCGTCACATTGTAGAAGAAATCAATGGCTTGTTAAGGTATACAAACAATACAGCTGAACTTTTGTGACCAGAGAGGTCAATAAGTACAGTGACTGCCGTTTGCTTGATTACCAGTTTTTAAGTTTTCTTGTTGGGGGTAGGAATTTTCTTCTTCACATCCAAAGTCATACTGACCCTGGGCCTACCTATCATTCTATGCAGCTGACACAAGGAGCTTTTTCTTGGAAGGGAAAGCAGCTGGAATGTGCAGCTCACTCTCCACAAATGGTACTGGGATTAAGAATGTGGGAACTCTGGTTCCACCCCTGGGGTTTGCTCTGTGGCAAGTTCTCCAGCCGAGGGAGAAACACTGCCTTAACTTGAAACAGAAGTCAGGGTGCTTGTATTTTGGGTGTTTTTGATGTTCGGTGATGAAGTGGAATGCCATCATTTGAAACACTAGCCATTTGCAGCTTCAGTTTTACTGTCACTATTTAAAGTGTTGTTTTTTTTTTGGCACTTAGAAAATAAAAAATATTTGTGTCACTTTCCTCATCAGAATTCTTTTCACTCTTTCATGTACATTCCCAGGCCTTTATAATCTGCATGGTATAAATGTGGTTGATAATGCAAGTTTCAGATCTTGTAGTGTTCCATTTATTAGTTCTTGCTTCTATCTTGAGCTCAAATATTTGAATAAAGTCTGAATGTGTACTTGGAACTTCAAAATACCCTAAATCTCAAGATTTTTTTTGTCTTCAGACAGTTCTGTCCATATTAAATTTGCTACCCCAGGATTTATGCTATATCTCTGGAGAGTGATGTTTATATGTTTGAGTTGTGGCAAGCCACATTATTATATTGATCGTGAAAAGTATACTATTCAGACTATTATGTAAATATTGGTCATAATTTTTCGGTGAATAACAGAGAATAGAAAAGGCTACACTTTACAAAGATTGTGCATATTTATTAGTGGTTAAATTTGACCTTTCTTCTGTTTAGCTTGTACTCAGATGATGAGAACCCGAAGATTGTTTCCCCAATTCTGGGTAATGTGTGCTTTGCAAGCGCCCAGTATGCAGTATGCTTTACTCTCAAGTCCTTTGCTAATATTTATGCCCAAACCTACGACGGAATCAACATCAATGAATTTGCTCGTCGACTGTGGGGAGATATTTATTTTAACAGTAAAACGTAAGTAACATTTTCACTTTTAAACATTTGTATTTTATAGTGACATTTTGCATATGTTTTAGGCATGTTCATGCATGAAAACTTATGGTTAGCTGTGTTATGTTGTATGCATGTTTCAAAACAATACCCACCACAGATTTTCATTAAATTAATATTTTGTATTTTTACAAAAAATTATTGACACAGTCTGGTTTTTGTTAAAATGAGACAAAAATAACAGACACTTTGCATATAGACCAATGTACATTCATGATCTCATCATAATTTGTCTTTCTAATTGAGACAGAAAGTGTTCTTTTTGGAGCACAAGCTGAAGCTGAAGAAAAAGTTGAGCATCAGGCATGATTGCTTATAAATGTTTGAGTTTTGGCATGTAAGAGATACCTGTTGTAAATCTCTATGCTTATGATATTGTGATGATTACTTAAAGTCTGTTTCTGAAACACAAATCTTTTAGTGTGTGTTAAAATACTCAGTGTTTGCCTGGAAAGTATTCAGGAATTTAATATCTAGGGACAGTGGAGAGAGCAAACCAGATGTGTTCTGTGCTCTTAGACATGCCCTAACTTTTTCTTTTTTTAAATGTGAGTTTGCATGTGGAGGCAGGACACCAAGAGTATGCTGTTCAATCACTGTGTGTGGAATTCTAGAGAATTTAAAGCTTTAGTTAAATGTATTAAATTTAATAAATGATTTATCATCGTGATTCAAATGTAAGAAGCAAATTAAAGAATGTATTATTTTTAATGTAAAGGGTGAGATCTTCTACCTCATGGTAATTAGTTTCTGTGTGCATTCATGTTCTTGTACAATGGCTTGATGTGGACCTACACTTAAGGTCGAAACTGGTTGCCAGATAATAAACTTTTGCAAAAGAGTGAGTTGTGTGTGATTGAAAACTTCATTATATGTTTGTATTAGTTTAGATTCTTAATTTTAACATTTAATGTTGACTTTTAAGTATTGCCTATTCAATAATTTGTTGAGGCATTTGTGAGATTGCGGGAAATTGAATTTTATTAATTTGCTAGTAGACTGGAATTTTATTTATGGATATCTTCATGCTTGTTTGCTTGACAAAAGTATATAAATTACTGTTTATTTGTGAGGAATGGGGACCACAGTAGCACAGTGATTAAGGCACTGTGCTACAAATTGGTAGGTCGCTGGTTTGATTCCAGATGGTGTCATTGGAATTTTTCATTGGTGTAATCCTTCTGATCACACTATGGCCCTGGGTTCAACTCAGCCTCTAACAGAAATGAGCACCAGGAGTATTTCCTGGGGGTAAAAAGTGGCTGGTGTGTAAGGCTGACAACCTTATCACCATCTTGGGCCATTGTCACGTAATCTGGGAACCTTAACTTCCTGGAACCCTCTGGGCACCTCGGGCCTGTAATGGGACTGATTTACCTTCTTCTTTGTGTGTGTGTGTGTGTGTGTGTGTGTGTGTGTGGTTTTTTTTACGCACAAGCAGTTAGCTCAACTTTTATAATTGTTTCAGGCGTAGATTCACAAAAAAGTCGCCACATGGTTCTGCACAGAGGAGTTTTGTAGAATTCATTCTGGAACCACTGTACAAAATATTTGCACAGGTCAGTATTTGGTATAGGCAGTGGAAAAGGATTAATGATATGAGGATAGCAGCTTGAAATGCAGGCACATTGTAAGGAGCAGGAGCAATGAATTAATTGGTGCAAGTAATGGACAAGTATAAATTAGATAGTTGTGCTCTGCAAGAAATTAGTTGCCCTGGGAAAGGAACTGTGGTAAAAAAGAATTATATGATTTTATATAGCGGACATAAAAGTGACAAACATGAGTTTGGAACAGGATTTTATATTAGTTGACATATTATGGATAATTTATTAGATTTTGGACCTGTAAATGAAAGAATTTGTAAAATTAAGGTAAATCTTAAATGTTACAATTTGACATTGACATGTGCGCCATCTGAACAAAAAGGTGAGGTAGCCAAAACAGAATTTTATAGTTCTTTTGAGAAGGTATAAGATGTAGTTCCCGATTACGACATGTAAACAGTATTATGGGATTTGAGTGCTAAAACTGGAAAAGTGTCCTGTATCCATCATGCGGAGGGCACAGCCGTCATAATGAAACAAATGGTAATGGAAAATGAATGGTAAATTTTGCACTGGGAAGAGATTTAGCAGTGACAGGAACATGGGAGATTCACATGGAGATAAACTGCCAACAAAATATGTAACCAGATAGATCACGTGTTGGTTGATAGAAGACACTGCACGAACATCTGTGATGTGAGAAATATGAGAGGTGCTGAAACAGAATCAGGCCATTTTTTAGTGAGGCCCAAAATTAGATTCAAAATTAAGAGAAGACTAAGAAAAGTGAAATAAAGAAATGGGATGTTGGTAATCTACGTCAGAAAGGAGTAAAAGAAGAATTCATCCAGGAGGTAAAGGCAAATGTACCAAATACTCAACTAGAAGAATTGGAAGATATGAATGAAATATAGAAGAAAATCAAAAAAGGAATAAATGAAGCAGTTGGAAAAATAATAGGAAGAAATTAAAGACCATAAATAAGTAGTTGGTTTAATGAAGAATATCAAATAATATTAGAAGATAAAAAGAGAACTTACAAGAAAATGGTTAACAGAAATACCACACAGAATAAACAAGAATGTAAGGATAAAAGAAAAAATGCACATGAAGCATTTAGACAAAAAGAGTTTTGTTTATATCAAAGATGGAGCAAATGGAAGTTGCTTATAATAACAATGAAACAAAGAAATTTTATCAAGAAGTGAACAGTATAAGAAAAGGATTGAAACTGCAAACATTACTATAGAAATAAGGAAGGTAACATAGTAAGTGACAGAGAGAAAGTTCTGCAGAGGTGGTGTGAATATTATGAGAAGCAGTTTGAAGTGCAAGATGGAATGGACAATGACAGTGGAGAAGAGTTGACAATGTGCGTACAAACTGCAGAACCACGTGGTGAACCACCAAATGATGTAGACATAGAGATAAGTAATTTAAAAAATGGAAAAGCAGCTGGACATGATCTAATCCTGGCTTAATTGATTAAAGAGGGAGGAAAAGAGCTCAAGAAAGTCATTTGTGAACTGAATTAAAAAAATATGAGAGGAAGGGATCATACCACATGAATGGAAATATGGCATAATATGTCCAATTCATTTGAAAGGGGACACGATGATGTGCGGTAATTATAGAGCAGTCACACTGCTATGTAAAACATATTAAATTCTGGCAAACATTTTGTATGTAAAATTAGTACCCTATGCTGAGGAAACAATAGGAGAATACCAAGGAGGCTTTTGAATGCGAAGACCAATTGTTGAACAAATTTTTACTTTGAGACAAATATTGGAAAAATTTTGGGAACAAAATATAGATGTACATCGTCTATTTATTGATTTTCAAACAACACAACACTATGGAGAAAGGAAATATGGAGTGAAATGCATAAACTAAGTTTCCCCAAAATATTAGTTAAATTGTGCAGAATTTTATTAATTGTGTGGTTAGGTTAAAATTGGTGTAAACATTTATCCTCTGCATTTAAAGTTAACAAGGGTTTGAGACAAGGAGATGCAATTGCTGTTTAATATAGTGTTGGAAATTGCAATTGGAAGATGAAAATTAGAAACTCACGGAACCATATTTGACAAATGTAGTCAAATTGTGGTGTATGCTGATGATGTGGTTATTATGTGAACACAATTACAGGATGTTAAAGTATTTACATCGTTGGTTGAACAAACAAATAATATGGGATTAGAAATAAAAAAAAGACAAAATTTATGATATCATTAAAGCCTCTCAGTGAAAATGAATGTGTAAAATTTGGTACGTATGATTTTGAAATAGTGAAAGATTGCACATATCTTGGTACAATTCTAACAGATAAAAATGGATTGAGATCAGAGATTGAAAAGACAATTACATATGCAAATAGAGCATATTGTGGACTTCTGCCTGTTCTAACGAACCAATCAGTACACAGAGCATAGAAATGAAACGTACGTAAGACATTAATAAGATCATTGTCAATGTACGGAGCACAATCTTCGACACTGAATAAGATGGCTGGCTACATTTGAAAGAAAAGTCTTAAGAGGAATGTTGGGGGAATTAAATTAAGTGAGAATTGGAGAAAGTGATATGGTAAAGAATTAATCCTGCTGTTTGGAGATTTATATATACTTTCATTTGTCAGAATAAGTCGGATGAATTGGATTAGTCATGTTAACAGAATACATAGTAAAAGAAAAGTAAGTCAAGTGCTGAATTATAATCCTAAGGGAAGTCGACTAAGAAGACAACCAAAAAATGGATGGTGGAACTGTGTACAAACAAAAATTAATAAAGACAAAATTACAAATTGGAAAAAGAGGTCAAAAAACCAAGCTGAATGAGAGAAGTCCATCAAAGAGGCGAAGGTCTGCACTTGACTGTAGTGCCATGAAAAAGAAGAAGTATTTGGTGTATTTATTTTTATTACAGTTGCAAGGAGTGATATTTATTGTAATTTTTTAGTCCACTATGATATGAAAATGTACTTGAACTTCACTAACAATCATGGTAAATCATCACACTTTCATTTTTATTTTATGTTTTATTCATATGCCTTATACAAACTGCTACAAAATAACAAAGTTTTAAAGTCATACCATAAGGTTATGGATATATAGTGCATCAGGGGTCTGGAGGTGTTCGTTCCTCCAGCTGGCTATGTAAGACAACTTTGCAGGGCCATCAGCTGAGTGGTAGTGGTCTTCCACTAGTGAGAAGAGAGGATGATGGTAGGTGGGTTAGGTTTGGCCTAACTCAGCTAAGTTGTATAGGTTTGTGGCATGCAAGAGTGAGAGTGAGAGAGATTAGGTAGGGCACACCTAGGGTGCCCTACCTCTGAGCGATTACCAGCAACATAAAAGTACATAAGAATAGTTGTGTAGGTCAATCCATACAGTCTGAATAGACCCTCCCCCACTGTGGGATCCTCCCAATTTCAACAAAAGGATGGCCAGACTCTAGTTGATCACATTAGTAATTAGACATTTGAGGGTCAAATGCTAATACTTAATGCACAGCCTACCTGTTCAGGCAGGATTTTCTTCTGCATCATTGTTTATCACTGTCTCCAGAGATTCACTCACACAAGTGCGTTACTTGCACTAGAGCTACTGAAGAAGTGAACTGCAAGCAGCTAGCTCCCTGGTCCAGCTTCCCCTTGCAGGAGCACTTAATCAGCAGATTATGCAAATGTAGTGTCCTAATTGGCTGTGGGTGATCGGATGACTCAGACCCTGAACTGATCTTTTAAACAAGATCCACTCAATTATACAAGATTTTTGTGGTCTTGAGATTAAATTTAAAAAATTGCTGCAAAATTCTCATGAATTCCCATAACGTTTCAGATGCGTTATCCTGTAAAGACGTATAGAATTGCAAGCTACAGTTATCACAGCATATGTTTATTCTCACAGAATAGCATAAAATAACATTATGTGGTGCAGGTCGTTGGAGATGTGGATACAACTCTTCCTGCAGTGCTGGATGAGCTAGGAATCAGATTGACTAAGGAGGAGATGAAAATCAACATCCGTCCTCTCCTAAGGCTCATCTGTAATAAGTTCCTCGGAGACTTTAGCGGTAAGTGAATGCCACAAGTGGTGGTAAAAAGTGCTGTAAGCAGATAACAGAAATTTTTTCTCAGAAGGTTCTATTCAGAACAATGAATAGGTGAAATTGCATATCCAGAAGGTGTAGCTGATAAAAGCCATCAGCTTGCACTTTCAGAGTTCGCCATATTCTTTCTTGGAACTCAGGGAAAGAAGTGGTGTGAAAAACAGGTTTTACTGAAATCTTGCACACGTGTGCGTGCGCGCATGCATGGGTGCTGTATTTTACATTCAGTAGGTTACTCTGGAATGGATGCAAAAGATTGATTACGTAATACACAAATTTTCCATTTACCTTAAGGAGAGGAATGCAAAAAGGATGTAGATCTCCTCTGCATGAGGATATGGGAGTGTGTATATGTGATTTGAACATTTGTGTAAGTCAGCAGGATGATTTATACAAGATGACTGTGTTGTAGGGTTTGTGGACATGTGTGTGCAACACATTCCTTCTCCTGCTGACAATGCCCAGCTGAAGGTGCAGCACATCTATACTGGACCTCCTGATACAGACTTAGCTGATGACATGCGTAACTGTGATCCAGATGTAAGTACTGATGCATTTTGTGTGGTGCCTACCAAAACACATCCATCCTTAACTGCCACTGGAGTGCACTGAATGTTGGAGTGTAGTAGTGGACACTCCTCTTTTGTGTTCATGAAGTTCTGAGTTTGAATCTTTCTCTATAGACAGTGTGTTCTAGCCAAATATATTTGTACTGTTTTGTCATTCCTCTCGTAATAAATGCTGGGATAGTAGCTTAAAATTAGGCATGTGCAAGTGTCAATTTGCAGGAATGAATAAAATAAAATCTTGATCCAAACAGTGATTTTTTCACTTCCAAACTTTGGATCTCTGTGTTTCTCTATTTGTCTTCTTTTTTTGGTAGTCTCTGCAGATATGATAGCATTTAGTGTGGTAGTCAAAAAAACAATTCTCATTCTAAGAAGAATTGTAGGAGATATGATCAAAAATGTATATTGGTCTTCATATAAAGTA
>Ga0123357_10005263_pt1 | contig 15434 bp, 3 predicted proteins | sample TergutEmb28metaG_FD_89873 | JGI IMG/M metagenome (GOLD analysis project Ga0123357, IMG submission 89873) | Embiratermes neotenicus P4 segment gut microbial communities from Petit-Saut dam, French Guiana - Emb289 P4 | ecosystem: Host-associated > Arthropoda: Insects > Digestive system > Gut ... | reverse complement strand
CTATGAAGATGGAACCGATAGTGAGTTCCGAAACGTCGGCAATTAGAACTCAGACGCCGGGGAATTACCCAAAAAGGAATAATTTACATTTAGAACACGGCGAAAGCTTAAGAACAAGTTTGTAAACTGATTTTTCTGATAAGTAACGTTATGTCCCATAAGACCGAAATCCTAGATTATATGATTTTTTGTCGAAACGTCTAGAAGGATGTGCTGAGAATGCAGGGAATTTGTTCGTGCCTCATGAACAGAATTCAGAACAAGGTCACGACACAAAGTTAAGTAATAAATCCTTCGAAAACTGTGACAAGAGTTCGAATATTGGGGAACAACCATACAAATCAAAATTGAATTCTTGAGGAAATTAAGAGAAGACCGATCTTAGAGCATGCTTGCTACAGTTCGGTCCACAGTCTTTTGTGTTCCCGTTTGCTACCAAAAAAAAAAAAAAAAATTATACATTAAAATAGACAGAACTAGAATTTTGCCTATTATTTTATATTGGCGTGAAACGCGGTCCCTCACATCTGGCACAACGAAGAAAGGCGTATGTTCAGGGTGTTAGGGAAGAGGGTGTTGAGAGAGAGATAAGGGCCTAAGAGGAAGGAGACAGCAGTGGACTGGAGAAGACTGCATAATGAAAAGCTTCTTTACCTTACTCATCAAACATTCTTGTGATCAATTCAAGAAGAATGAGATGGGCAGGACAAGTAGCATGCATGAAAGAGAGGGGGAGGTCCATATAAGAGTTTGGTTGGGTAACCTGAGTGAAAAAGACCACTTAGAACACAGGCGTAGGTGGGAGGATAATATTAGAGCGGATCTTAAAAATGAATCATTTGGGAGAGTGTGGACGTGGCTTAGGATAGGGACAAGTGGCGGGCTGTAGTGAACGCGGTAATGAACCTTCGGTTTCGAAAAAAAAATATATATATTAATGGGAAAACTATTAGTTTCTTAAGAAGGACTGTGCTCCATGGAGTCAGTTTTGTCGAAGTATAACACAATGTACATCAGTTTCATATGTAAATAATTACATTAATAAAAATAAACATGTGTAATCAAAATTATTGTTTAGATTCTGTTTACTGGGCTGTAATGAAAAAACTGTGTTCTGTATGTCTCTTTTTAAGAATAATGTCACAAGGTCAATAAGTGCTGCCGTGTGCTTTGGCAGTCTGACGATAAAACCAGGTCTCTCGGCAGTCACAAGCTGTATAGTTGTGACGTCATATCTAAGAGTGGCAGGATGTTTTATAAGAAGAGCTTTTCTAAATAGACTTTTTGTCGTAAGCCTGAGGGTGAGTGTGGGTATTGGTGTGGAAACTTCAGGAAAGGAAACGAGATGGTTCTCCGAGTGTTTGAAAACAGTGGTCATTGTATATCAGGGTAAAAAGTGACTTGGTGCAAACCGCATGAAACAAGATGAGAAGCTGTGGACTGTGGTCGTGTGGGTCAATGTAAGGACCTTGGTCGTCTTTTGTGAGCACAGTAATCAAACATCGGCTTCCATAAAATAGGAGAAATGTCTCGACTAGATGAGTAACTATTAGCTTCTCAAGGAAGCGGGTGCTTCAGTGAGTGACGTACAAAGAACGAGATCCTCCATGTAAGGAGCCTTTTTTGGTTCTCCGTTTGCACCATAATATCTGTGATGTAACTTCGCTTAACTTAAAAGAGAAACAACACTCTCATAACTTTGCATCCCAGTCCATTTTGTTCTAAAGATAAAGTATTTTAGTTTCTAGAAGTTGAGGTATCTTCTACACCTACCGGTACAGGAGGTTCGACTAAGTGAAGTGAAGTTGAAGTTGAAGTAAATTAAAAGTAGTGTGTTTTTGAACACAATCATGTGATCACGAAAGAATTTTACATATACAGCGGGAATAAACAAGAGCAATCCACGTCGGAACAACGCCCTTCTTGAAAATCCATCTCTTTCTCAGCTAGGTTAAGAAATTTTATGCATTCTATGGAAACTGAAAGTTCATTACCATCTGCACAACAGCCCATCAATTGTCCGTATCCTAAGTCAGATGAATTCAGTCCACGCCATCCCACCTTATTGCTTTAAGATCCATTTCAATATTTTCCTCCCATCTATGCCTAGTTCTTTTAAATGTCTCTTTCCTTCAGGTTTCCGCACCAAAATTCCATTTGCGTTTCCCCTCGCCTCCTTTAGCAGCTAGGAAATCAAATCACGAAGCTCTTCATTATGCAGTTTCCTCCGTTCTACTGTTATTTTCATTCTCTTGGAATCAGCAAGTTTCAACTCCACATAAACAAGACGCGAATTTATAATTCTCTAAGCAATAAACTGTTAGGATTCCGATATGATTTTCGTAATATTTTGATTTTTTTCGATAAGTCTTTGGCCCTCAGCCCAAAATCTACACTAGGGAAACATTCCTGAGAATATAGTTATAATTATAGGAGGGAGAGTCAACTACAAACCTTAAAAATTAAGACACAATTATATTACAATATTTAAGGGTTTCATTTGACAAATCCTCTTATTTTCTTTTCACTTAACCCTCATATATGGATGAGTGCTGTACGTTTAGTACACACGCTTTTCCCTAAACTCAGGAGAAAGTTGCACTAACACACTGTTGTGGTATGACATATAATGAATCTATTTTCCGTCATCACTGGAATTCCTGAATTTCCAATATATGCGCAGAGCAATAAGGGGCAATAACGTATGGAATACAATACCTGCCCGAAACAGTAGTGTCAGTTTAACAACTAATGGTACGCAATGTTCGTGCGGAATACTATTCGCTAATAAACAATGGTATGCGATTTTCATGTAAAGAAGTGTTGGAAACGTAACAACTAACAGTACACAATATTTGTTCAGGACAGTAGTGATCATTTAACAGTTAATGGTGTACAATATTTGGGCAGAAAAATAGTGGCAGTTTAACAATTAAGAGTAAACAATACTTGTTTTGAAAAGAAACAGTAGTGTAAATTAACAACTAATGGTAAACAGTATTTGTGTAGAAGAGTAGTGGAAATTTACCAACTAATAATACATAGTACATGTACAGGAGAGTAGTGTCAGTTTAGCGACTAATGTTTAAAAATATTTGTGCAGAACAGTGGTGAAATTTAACAACTAATATTGCGCAATATCTGGGCAGAACCGTTGCGGCAATTTACGGAACAATGTTGTATAATAACCCAAAATTAAAAGGAAGTGGACGTACAATATATTTCACTTAAACCGCCGTTGAGTTTATAAAGTCTATTGAAGACAGAAAGTGGAAACTCAACGGAACTTGAATCTAAAAAGTACCATTTGTGGAGCTCAAATACGTGTGTATGACATGGGCGTGAATTGTGTATTTTTCTACGATTTTTATAATTGTATGTACAAATAACCGTTTGTCAGGGGTTAGGATGGAAAGACGGAACATTTGACTGCTGGGGAAGTTACTTAGCTTGTGCAGTTTGGTAAACTGTGTGTACAGTCACTAATGTGCCTTGTTAATTAAACTACCACTGTACAGTATTTGTGCTAGAGTTACTCCGTTAGTACGTGGTAACCGTATTAAACTCGAAATCCTATGTTATAAACTGGGTAATAGAATTACACGTCTAAGTGAAGAACAACAGAAGCTTGTTGTGGCTTATGTGGTTTCAGTCTGAGATGCTATAAGCAGGAACACTGGCCTTTACACGGCGCTGCTACCGCCAGGTGCCTTTGAATGAAAATTAGCTGTAGATTCAGACAGGAGACCATTCGGTGAATAACACATTGCCTGTGAATAAGTAATGCACAAGCGAAGTATCTGAGATGCCGCGTCTTCTGTTTCTAGGCAGTTGGGAGAGCTCAGTCGGCATAACGATTAGCCACGGCTTGAATGATATGGAGGTTGTTTCTGGCTGGGTAGAGAGACCCTTCTCTTGGCTTCGGAGCCCACCGAGCCTTCCACTTATTGGTTAACGGGGATTTTCTTCCGGTGTTAAAGCGGCCGAAGCCTGGGGCTGACCACTGTATTTCTAGCCGAAGTCGAGAATGAGTGGAGCTTTGCTTCCCTTAGAGGCCTTTGTGTCGTGAATTGGGCTAACTTTGCATTTACCTGTGCCTGTTTGTTTTCTGTTTCTATTTGCAGTTCACGTATCCTGATTGAATTACTGTCGTTGCCCCGCAGTAGATATTAGCTGCATCGAAAGGATTCAGTGTAGCTGATTTAATGATGTTTCTGTTTGGCCACGTGAAGGAAGCAGAGTCAGGTTTCCAAGTATCGTATTCATTTAACAAAAATTAGATAATGGTAAATGCCAAGTATCTGTTTTAATTCAATAACGTGTCTTTGCCACAAAATTCTTGAATAATCCGTCAATAACGTAAGGAAAGGTGGAATTTCATGTTTTTGTTACAAATTATCCACCATTAGTAATCGACAAAATAAAAATTTCCGTGACCGTGGTAGAGTTAAACCACAACGAAAAAGGAATATATGTACGTGTTTGTGTCTTGTTGAAGAAATGCAACTGACTCAATGGGGCAAACTGATACTTAAAAATTTGGTAGTCAGTCGCTAAAGAAATGAACCGCTTGCTACTCTATCCAACTCGATGCAGTTTGAGTCCCGTCTAAACATCACTCGTTCTTTGTTGCTGGGATAGTAAACAAGAATACAATTGAAGGATTCTTTGTAACACTTAACAATACGCTAGTTTTCAAGCAGCGGGTTTTTGCGATTTTGTCAAACACAGGTTGTGGTGAACCATCCTTTGTAGACTTGCTGAGACATCATGATTTACATGTTTGCATTTACCCTCGGCATTTACTCGCATCTGTAACCTGATGTTGTCATAGATCAGCTTTTCATGCCTGACATTACGTGTGGTATTCATGAAAATGTAATTTTATCACAGGCATAATACTGCCTGTCTTATTGTCATATTCCCATCTATAGTTTGAAATTATTATCTTGTGAGAAGTTCAAGGTCAATTCCAGTTCATAGTTTTGTACTGAAGCATCTAGATGTTATTGTGACTGGCAGCGATTACTCTCTGAAAGACGGTACAGCGCTTGTCATTAAGACAGGGCCCTTCCTCGAAGTAACGATTGTTCATGAGTTCTAAACACTACAGCAGCTACTCAACCTGTGCCTGCCTTTGTGACGACTTCCTTGTACCAGCCGGAAGAACTCCATCTGTTCACACGCATCTTAATTATAGCTCCCAGAAAATTACTTGTTCTGCTGTCTGAAATAATTCTTTATCTACTTCTACGTGTCGCACCTCCGTCTATCGCTTCATTTGCTTTAAACTATGAATTTTTGTCTATACTTAGTTTTGTTGGCATCCGAATATTTCCTTACGGCAGATAAATACTTTTGGGTAGATAAATTGCTTGATGAAATTAATTTGGAGTATCTGAATACTTTTACAACAAAATCATCTTTGTACGAAGCAGGAATTTTGGAAGAAATTGTGAAGCACCCTTTCCTTGAAATGCTTAAATTTATATAGCGAATATAGCACGATTTTATATCAATTATTATTTTTACATTTGTGTGAAAATTTCTATTGTCCTCCTATTTGCACTCAAATGTGGCACGCACAAATTTTCCAATACTTTAGGAGCCACCTCAAAATTCTAGGCCTCAGAAGAGCAACATAAAGCAGATTCCATACTGAGGATCCAAAACTCTTAGGTACCACCGTACTAACATTGAGTTCACACGGCGACCTGGCATCCTGAATGGGTCCACCCCTGCCGTATTTAGCATTTTAACACGTACAGAATTGCTAGCACGAAACAGCCTCACGTATTTGCTCACGATGTTTCAAGAATTTTCATGTGTTTGACAGTAAATGGTTCTTTTGTAGGTTCGCTGTTTCAGATTTGATTTACAAAACGTACCTAAAGAATAATATCATGTATTTCGAATGACGTTACTAGTTGAAATTTCGTATATCTAAGCTGTAGAAGGTGCACGTTAATAGCTCTTGCCAGCTTGAAGTTTGAATGATCACTGAGTTCGTACTGTTGACACGTAATACAACTTAAAGAGCAGGAGTAGCTTCTGATGGCAACTTCAAATTGTGCTCTTTTCTGTCTTACATCTTTCATGATTCGGGGTGACGTGCTGCTTTCATCTTTGGGGTAGCCGAATTGGTTCAGCGTCCGTTTGACAGTTGAAACAATTCAGTCAACCTGAAGATGAAAGCAGTAAGTTACACTGAAGTGTCGGACCATTTAAGACTGAAGAGAAGACCACCTTTTGATCAAGGACCGCCTGAAAAATCTGGAGCTTCTAAGGGCATCATGTTTGCACAATATCAACATTGTTGAAAATTGATTATGAACTGATTTTAACACACGTTGGTATTATGGATAATGACGAAGTAATTTGCTAGTTTTTGCACATAAATTCAGAATGTGTTTCTGAAGGACGTTGGATTAACAGACTGCCAGATGACTGTAATTAATACAGAGTGTTCAAAAAGAAGTGCAACCCAACTGTAATGGATATGTCATCGTAACCAATGGCTTTTGGTTTCGTTTCAGTGATGAACTGAATACAATAATGGCGTTTAGGGCTGCATTTCTGGACGGAATATGCTCCAGATTTTAGCCCACCCTATTTATTTTTATGGGGATTTGGAAAGGGCACTCTGCATTCAAATGATCTTCATGCACTAGAAGAGTTACAGTCAACACATCTTACAGCAGACGGTATATAAAGTGATATGTATATATATATACACACTGGGTTATTCGAAATGATTTTCGGGGTTTTAACAACTGCCACCTCGTTCTCCAGATGCAAACCCATGTGATTTCTTTCTATGGGGTTACGTCAAGGATCAGGTTTATGTTCCTACTCTTCCCGCAAGTATCCCGGAACTGAAGGTACAAATCAGAACCGCCATTGAAACCATCACCGCTAACATGCTGCAAACAGTTTGGAACGAACTCGATTATCGTGTTGATGTTTGTAGAATCACAAAGGGTGCACATATAGAGCATCTGTAAGGTATGTAACAAAACCTTGGAGTGTTGTTCTATTAAATGAAAAAATACATATACTCCTATCTCAAGTATATTGTTTATGACAAGTTGTTACTACCCCGACAATCATTTCGAATAACCCTGTGTGTGTGTATATATATATATATATATGTATATATATTTATATTTCGAATAAACCTGTATATATATGTGTGTGTGTGTGTGTGTATGTGTGTGTGTGTGGTTTGTTAACACGTTTTGTCGTGTATACATGCAAACAGTATGACCAACACACAACACACTGGCCAGTTTTTATAAGTTCCTAATACACGTGAGCATAACACGGTCCGGAATAGCTCAGTCGGTGTAGCAACTTGCTAAGGGCTGGGCGGTCCGAGGATCGGATCCCGGTGGGGGACGAGATTTTCCGCACCCGTGCAAACCGGCCGTGGTGCCCACCCAACCTCCTGTACAATGGATACCGGGTTTTTCCCGGGGGTAAAGCGACCGGGGCGTGGCGTTGACCACCCACCCCCATCTAGCGCCGAGGTTAAGGAAAGAGTAGATCTATATCTCTACTCCCCCTTTGGACCTTCGTGGCCTGTTCTAGGGTGAACGTTAACTGTACCTTTACCTTTACGTGAGTTTAACATCAGAGTGCACGTATCTTGCAGTGTGATTTAAAAAAATCGTCAAATTTGATTGCAGATTTACTTCAGCTAATTTACGTTGAGTGCACGGACCGGTCCAGATTAATATGTAAGGGGATATTTCTGCATGGCGGAAGGGAAATCCGTTAGCCGACAGCCTTGGCAGTTCGGCGACTTTCACAACGCCGCGCCAAAGTCCACCGTTGTTGCGAAGCAAGTAATCATAAAAGAGAGATTTCATTACCGGCTTTGCTGGCAAATAGTCCGTTTGCAAATACGACAGCGCGCTTCAAAATGTGCTTGCCTGATATAACGTGTTATGTTTAATGTAAAATTCACTTTCGTGTACATTATATGCAGTATAAGACTATACGAGCTTAATATTTGTCAGCGACACTCCCCTACACATAACGGTAGAACTCTGCAAATATTTTGATAAAAGAAGGTACTAATACTAACAAATGGTACTATTGGCTCAATAGAAAACATTATGGAAGTGTTAGTTACACGCTACAAATAAAGGAAATCAAATGAATACGGAGTAGAAATCTATTGAATGACATCCAAATTAAAGATAAAAGGACGGTCCAGGGAAAGGAAATATTCTACATGGCAATATGAGGCGTCCCCTAGTTCAGTAACACCACATACCAACATATAGGTTAGAAGTATCTTTCCAACATTGATAGTGTATGTTCGTATAGGAATGACGTATTCAAAAACCAGTATACCGATGGAAATAAATACATCCTATAAGCACATAAATAATGTAATGTAATTAATTATTATTACCCATATAAATTTAATTAATTAGATGTGTTCCATTGAATATGATACATGAAAAATCTTTAAATTATATTAAAGTACGGTATGTCCAAGAAAGTGAAAAGGAGGAACCTATATAACAGTAAATACGAGGTATACCATATTAATTTCTAATATTTTCGAAGACAATTGTCTATGCAACTTGTTACAAGGATCAAAACCCATATATTTTATCTATAAATTCTTATGTCAGGAATGAGTTCTAAATTCACTACTGACATGATATATTGCATTTCATAAAAACTTTGACATTTTTTTATTTTTAAGACGTTACCCTGCTGATGACTCTTTAAAAGTCGAAACATGTTGCTGGAGATAATGTAATATTTATTTTCAAATAATGAGTTATGTTTGAAGGTGTTATAGTGCCGTCTGTTAATGCAGATAACAAAACAGGATGCATGACATCAAAGATCCTAATTAATTTTTGTACTGAAAATACAAATTTTGTAGACATGACTGAGCAACCTGGTCTAAGCTGCTAAGTCTTCTGACTTTTTATACGGACATTGCCCAGTTCGAAACCCATTGCGTATACTGGCTGCTCTGCGTGAAGGTGTTTGTGGATTTCCCAAGTTCATTCATGCAAATATCTAGATATTAACTTAAAGTAACCATTACAACTTTTTTTTCTTGGCGTTTCTACGTAACACTTCATTAATAATCCGAAAATTAGACACTATGCAGGGTGGCGCGGAGACACGTTACGTTAGAGACTACATTTTAACCATACAGAATCAAGTGACTTTTGCGCAACCATATACAGTCTGAGGGAGTAATCTGTGGCGCAGTTGGTTGAGGCACTGCGCTGCAAGCCGGAAGGTAGCAGATTCGATTCCCGGTGGTGTTATTGGATTTTTTTTCCATTAACGTACCTTTCCGGCCGCACTATGGCCCTGGGGTAGAATCATCCTCTAACAGAAATGACTGCCAGGAATATTTCCTGGGGTGGGGGTGTATAGGCGGCCGGTGCGTAGGACTGACAACCTTAACACCTTCATGGGCCAAATGTCTTGACATCTGGGATCCTCAAATTCCTGGAACCTTTACGGCCTATCCAGGCCTCGAATGGGATTGCTTTATATACAGTCTGAAATACTCAGAGCGTCGTTAAGTTAACCCTAACTAAGTGGCACAAAGGGTCCGTCATTAAGGCCAGGTACATCAGGGCTGTGAGGCCCCGAACCCAAATGCTAATCTAACTATAAATAAATGTACTTCATAAACTAACCACCGGTAATAGAGCTGGAGTCCACAAGTTTTCCAAGAATCTGAGAGCCACCTAGGAGCCATAGTGGTGATGCGAAGCAGAGGGGGCATCATACAAAATGTACGTAGTCTGCCGGGCGACTTGGCGCACAGGGCTTGTGCGCCCCTGTATGAAGGATAGGTAGCTTTGTGCTCTATATTAAACTTCAGGTGTTTATGTGGTTAAAAATTCACCGTTATTTTTAGGAACCTGTCAGAATTCATGCCTCTCTGATCTCTTGTTTTCAAGAGATATGCATGCAAAATTAAGTTGATTTTTCTGTCAAATCATATTGGCAAAATGCGCTTCCGCAAGTCTGTATCGATTCAAACCTTGTTGAAAATAAATAGAGAGCATGGAATTTATATATTAACTGTTACTGACATGAGTAACAAAGGAACGTCTCATCATACCTACGTATGATGAAATATTTTTGATGTGTTGCCTGTGTGCATTATCGTAAGCTGCAAACTTTAAATAAATCCATATGCCACAGTTATGCGAATCATCTAAATTACATTACACACAGTAGAGACGTTCAGTAATCTGATGTTGATATGCCGAGCACTGGATTGCGTACCTACGACTTTCACTTATTAGGTGATTTGTATAACGATTTCCCATAATTTATATAAGTATATATTTATATATAGCATAGTCAGTATAGCGACAGTGTAGTGGGCTGGACGGTACGGGGACCGAATCCCGGTGGAGGCGGGATTTTTCATACCCGTCCACAACCTGGGTGCCACCCAACCTCCTGTGCAATAGATACCGAGTTTGTTTCTCAGGTAACGCGACCGGGGCGTGGCGTTGACCATCCACTCCTTCTAGCGCCGAGGTGAAAGAAAGAGTAGAGTTATACCTCTACTCCCCCTCCGAGCCTTCATGGCCTATTCTAGGGTAAATTTCACATTTGCCGTTTGGTATGCATGTATACACACACACACACACATATATATATATATATATATATATACACACACACACATACATACATATATAGACACACACACACACACTATTAATCCTGTCATTTGTCTTTTTGTACTTCTTCCTTCGTTTCTTTAAAATTTTCTACGGTATTTGGGCAAAGGTTGCAGTATGTACTGCAGTCCGTTTCTCACTTTCGTTGTGACCTCTAATTTTCCCACCTCTGTGTAAACTAAACCCTGCCAACGTGCTTTGAACTGTACATAATTAGAGTCAGTCAGTCATTCGGTCCGTCAGTCGGAACCATTCTGTGCGCAGTTATGGAGGATCGCTGCCCGCAGGACGCACTAAGGTGACAATTATCTGTTCGCTTGTTTGGCATTGGGACAGGTGATAAATTTTGGAAGTTTCCATCCCTGTCAGTCCACTTCCGTATGGTTAGAGCGCTGCTTGCTTTCTCATTGTTCAGGCCGTTGTGATTCCAGGAATTTCAATAACACTGCTACAGGAGTGCCTTGCTTTTAACATATCTATAAAACAACTCTCCAAGATTTTATTCGTGTTGTAATTGTAATAATTTTATTAAAGATCCGGCGAGGAATTTCTCACAAGCTGGTACGTAGAAGAGGCCAAAGTTTTTCGTAGTTCCCTCTTCTCTTATTTGTTTGTTATTTATTTATTTATTGAGTGAAAGTCCAAATACGGAAAACAATACACGGAGGCTGTATTAATTGCTGATAAGAAAGTTCATCTGGAAGGAGCTACTCATAAAAATAACTGTGTCCATTCTTCGTGACCAGAACGTAGAAGGGAATTAGAGCGTTGTGGTAGCTAAATAGAGCCTTTGAAAATATGTCGAATTTGATGACGACACTAAAACGCGAAGTTGTGGTCACGAAATAAAGTAATAGCAGGTTAAATTCGGAGATTTACTGCTACCATTCAATGAAATGTGACACAGTAATACCCAATACACGGCTGTAATTACAATTGAGCAAAAATACGTTATTAGCCCATAACACTACAGTCATGATCTGAGGAATGTGGCTACATGATCCTGTTACTTCCTGTAGCCATTATCAAGCCGTGCCGGATATCTTATATTAGCTACAATATTATAAAGGCAAGGCAATCCCTGTACAGGCCTCGGCAGGCCCTGAGGGTTCTGGAGGTTGAGGCTCCCGGATTTCATGACCATCGGCACATGAAGATGATAAGGTTGTCAGCCCTACGCACCGGCCTCCTTTACCCCCAGGAAATAATCCTGGCACTCTTTTCCGCTAGAGGCTGAGTCGATCCCAGGAACACATTGCGGCCGGAAAAGTTATGTCAATGAAAAATTCCAATGAAACCTTCGGGAATCGAATCCGCAACCTTCTGGCTGGTAGCACAGTACCTCAACCAACTGCGTCACCGCGTGCCCCTACAACATTATAACTAACACTAATTCTGAACATACTTTTAGTACATTTGATGTGCTAAACTTTCACTTACAATTGTACAGTTCCTCATATATAAATAACATGACCTTAATGTTATTATCTGTAGTGTATATTTGCTGAACTGTAAATACAGTTTTGTATGTCGCAGATCTAAGATTTAAAGTTTTGACGTGCCTACAGTTTCTTCAGGCGACTGAACACAGATTGTGCTGTGGCTGTGGCTGTCGGTGCGCTCAGCTACTTGACTGCTTTTTAAAAGCGTGTTTAATGATAAGTTGGTGTTTACGGTACTTTAAAGTGACAGATTGCGGTTAAGCTGTTGTGTCGTTCCTTCACTTAAGCTAATGCAACTCGTTTTCTGTCATTTACTTGTGCCTCTACTTATACTGTAGGACTGAAAAGAGAGGACTCCAAAGTCATATTGCACTGTTCTTGAGAAGCAGTCATTCAGCTGTGATGGAAATTTTTGTGTCTTTCTGTGTATTGTTTGTTTTGTGTCGTTCTGTGTTTTGTTTGTTTTGTGTCGTTCTGTGTATTGTTTGTGTGTAAATGTTTACTTTACTACTGCCACCGGGTGACAACACAATTGCAGTTTAACAAATATATCGTATATTATATCGTAATCATATCATATCATCATATCGTATATCATATCATGTCATATATCATATATCACATCATATATCATATCATATCGTATATCATATCGTATAGCATACCGTATATCATATATCATATCGTATATCGTACCATATATCATATATATCATATCATATATCATATCATGTATCATATATCATATCGTATATCATATCATATATCGTATCATATATCGTATCATATATCATATATCATATCATATCATATATCATATCGTATATCATATATATCATATATTATATCGTTTATCATATATACCATATATCATATCTTGTATCATATCATATATCACATCATATATCATAACATATCATATCAAACATGAATCTTTGACGGAATTCGAAGCTGTATTACCGAGCGTGTAAAAAACTCACATCCTGGGAGCGTAATCTGCTTGCCAGTCTCATAACTTCGGTAGTTTCTTTCCGACGTTTTGAGGCAACCTGTCGGGTCTATCTTCTACGGTCAAGCAGCCCAAAAAGATTTTGACCCTTGCAGTTGGTACCAATAGGTTATCCCGAAACGCCGTTAAGAAACTACCATTGTAAAGGTAAAGTTTTCCCGTTACAGGCCCGGTGTGGCCCAGAGGGTGGTTAGAGGTGTAGCTTTACTCTTCCATGACCGCGGCACTAGAAGGGGGTGAGTGGTTAGCAGCACACCCCGGCCACACTTTACCCGCGGGAAAGACCCGGTACCCATTATACAGGAGGCTGGGTGGCCCCAGGGCCGGTCTGGACGGGTGGAAAATTTCGCCTCCACCGGGAGAAACTACCATTCTACGCCGCGTAAAATTCCAACAGGGCGTAGATGTCATTTTCACCGCGGCGAAATCCTAAAATCAAAACATAATAACTACAAGAATCAAACTGTAATAGAAGAAAAGCCGGGAACATTTAGTCAAAATAAGCATTTACAAAGAAAACGGGAACATAGCTGCACCCCCGACTAAACACAATAAGAGTATCAAGGGAAGAACCATAACTTGCAGTGCAGTGAACCAGAAGGAACCAAGACACAAAATTTAGAGTTAGGGATATTATCTTATTTTGTTTTGAAACAGATATTACCTAAGTTTGCGTAAGTCGAACAATGCAATTTATATGTAAATGTATATGCAAATAGAGGAATAATTCAGTTCAATTTGGTTCTTTATTATTAGCATACTGGCCCAACAATCGTACTGCAAATTACATAGGCAGCACAGGAACACAAGAATAATACACAATAATAACATTATTAATAATGATAATATTACATGTACCATAAATTGTAAATACAGAATAGTTGCAACATCGTCTAACCTGAAAATACATGGTTTGTTTGAGGTATATAGTTGTAAATACCCTGAATAACGGTATAAGAACTACTACTACTACTACTACTACTACTACTACTGCTACTGCTACTACTGCTGCTACTACTACTTCTACTTCTACTACTTCTACTACTACTACTACTACTACTGCTACTACTACTACTTCTACTACAACTACTACTGCTATTATTACTACTACTACTTCTACTACTATTACTTATTCTACTACTACTTCTACTACTAATACTAATACTACTTCTACTACTACTTCTACTACTACTGCTACTACTACTACTACTACTACTACTACTACTACTGCTACTACCACTAATTCTACTACTACTACTACTAATACTACTAATAATACTTCTACTACTATTACTACTACTACTACTACTACTACTACTGCTACTGCTACTACTAGTAATGGGTTGAATACTCAAAGTGTTCGCTCACCTTCGACTAGGATAAGAATGCGTGGCGCTGTCCCTCCACTTACCAAGTCTTTATAGTGCCTGTTTGTGGATGTTAAGTTTATATAGGCGCCTAATGATGATATTATTATTATTATTATTATTACCACATGCACCAAGTTACGAAAGTCACCGTTACTCGTACTTAACTACTGTTCGAAATCCAAGCGCTAATCTCCGAATTCTATGAATTGTATTAAGTTCATTACTGTCAACTTGAAATAGTCAGAGTAGACTGCTGACAAGGCACGGCACACTTTGTTCATAGCAGTCTTCATTCTTCATAAGAAACGTAACAAAATCAGGATATCTTTGTTTATTCGTGACGCCATATCCGCGAGGCTTTTTCGCGTTATTTTTTTACCACACAAATTCTCGCTGAAGGTTTTTAATATAATTAATTTTTTCTGTCATTTGTCTGCTTCTCTTTCTATTCTTAAGAGCAGAATTTTAATTCTAAATAATTTTCTTTCTGTTGAATTATAGCTTTCTGTGAAGAAGGATGCCTCTTTCAGTTACTCAGAATATTATTCATAAAATTAAATTGTGCTCCATGTACTAATAATGGCTTTTGTGGTTCCTGTTCGACATAAAATTATCAATAATTCAGTGCGCTCTGAAAGTTATTTTCTCTGGTCTTAAAATGGAGTGATTGTTTCTTAGTCACACTTTTTGTAACCTCCAGCATGTCCGCTTGAAAGAAAACGAAAATCAGTAGTGATAAAATAGGCAACCACATGTCTTCCAAATACGTGTCCAATTTTCACTTAATAAGCTGGGAATGGTTGAGTAAAGAGAAACCAACTTGATGCCACTTGTTTTATTATTATTATTTATTCAGTGCTCAACATGTTTCGGACGTCAATACGTCCATCTTCAGGAGCTTGCGACTAATTCGTAGTTATTT
>Ga0123357_10005262_pt1 | contig 15435 bp, 11 predicted proteins | sample TergutEmb28metaG_FD_89873 | JGI IMG/M metagenome (GOLD analysis project Ga0123357, IMG submission 89873) | Embiratermes neotenicus P4 segment gut microbial communities from Petit-Saut dam, French Guiana - Emb289 P4 | ecosystem: Host-associated > Arthropoda: Insects > Digestive system > Gut ... | reverse complement strand
TTAGGCTCATAAATCCGTCATGACCAGTGCTCCTGTCCGATCCCTTACTGTGACTCTCCTTGCGCAGTTTTCTCTTCCATTTCCCATTTCAGTGAAGCTAGATGGCTCTGATTGTAAACTTACAGAGGGAGAGTAAGGACCAAACAGTTGATTAAGCGTATTTTTTACGCCAGTATAGGCATCCTTCTTGCCCCTTTTTTATGTGGTAATGTACTGAATACAATAATATAAACAGCCAACTAGATGCATCAATAACAAATTTTATTGATAATTACAATCAGCTCAACACCGGCGGTGCTACCTGCAGGCAGCACCGCCGGTGCATTGTACCACAAACTGTAAACACAGTCTAGCGCTCCTGCGGATGGGCGAAATTATCACCCGAAACATGTTGAGCTGCTTGTAATTATCAATAAAATTTGTTATTGATGCATCTAATTGGCTGTTTATAATACTGTATCAATGACGCACGGTCACACAAATTTCAAATTTATTGTATACAGTTGTGCTCTGTTTTACTGACGAACTGAATTGGATCGAAATTTCAAAATACGTGAAATCTTCTGGTCCCGGTAAATTTAACCATTTGGTACAGTAAGAACGAAGCAAGTCATATGACCTTGGTAGCTGGTTTTTGCTTTTTAAACCTGATGCGTATTTTGACTTTCAGGTTTGACCTCCCCTCCGCCCAGAACCCCCCAAGAATCTCTTGAACATATCATAGCACATGTTTGCCATGATATAATAAGGCTGTTAGCATCACTGTGGCCATTTTACAACAGGAACATTTGTATGGGGTAGGGGGGAGGGGGAGTTACACAATAACGTGAAGGGCAAAATGTAATTTGGGCTATTTTTTTTAGCTGCAGAAAAGGCCACAATGTCAGGTAGAAATATAATAAGAGAAGAAGCCTTTCAGACTGATGAAAGTTCTTCGAAGAGAAACAAAAAAAAACAAGAAAGAAATGTCGCGTTCCAGTAGTGTGTCCAGAGTGAAGTGTCAGGGTTCACTGTGTTGAGAAGTTGGTGCCGAGAGTTGTAATGTGATGTGTTCCGAGCCGCGCGTGTGTGTATGTGTGTGTGTGTGTGTTAATTTCATTATAGCGTTTCCATCGCAAAATTAGATTTTACAGCACAAACTGGGAATGTACAGATTTGTAGATACGACGGTCGGAGTCGGTGTGTTACTCTCAGTAGAAAGTAATCCACAAATCAAAAACGTTTTTTATGCACTCTTAATCTCGTTGTGTAAATTGTTGATGCGTCACAAAGTGAGGAATTATTGCTGTTCTAGCACCGTTTGAAGTCTTGTTAACGAATTATGTCACTGTGTTATTGAGGCTAACTTGTTTCTTTTAATCAGGCTTCAAAAACTTATAAATCATATTGCGTTTATTCATGGACGTGTGCTTATCGACATTTTGTGTGCAGGAATTTTATCTGAAACGCGTTTACCATTCTTCAGTCAGATCTTGTGGCATGACGGCAGGCAGCACAGCGCCGTGAGTCAGGCTTCGCACAGTTTGGTCCAGTATATTTCGGTCAGTATTAAGTTATTTTGTTACCGCATTGAACGAACGTGCTGGTAAAGTTTTGCTTCGTCTTTCAAACGCGCGTCGCTCTAATAATACGTTGTTCTTTGCACGTGATAGATATAGAATTTACAGCGAGCCAGTGGGAAGTGGCTAGTGACAGTTGTCAAATAAAATAATGTATCTGTATTGTATCACATCCACAACTTAATAATTTATCACTCAATTACACAATGGACAAAAAATATTGATTTCAAACGACTATTTTGGGTTCGTTGTTTCCATAGTATACAGCGCCCCTGAAAATGATTCGGTGTCATAGTCGAAAGATGTTGGATGTTTCAGATGAGTCAATAGACATGTGTTCTTAGATGATAAGTGTATTACTCATTACGCAGTTATGTTTGTATGTACCACTAAATTTTTACTGAGAATAAGAGGTAAATGAGGTCCTGTGACCTCCCGTGTAGGCCGAGAGGGGGAAGTAGAGGTATAGCTCTACTCTTCCTTTAACCTCGGCGCTAGATGCGGGCTGGTGATTAACGCCACGACCCAGGCGCTTTAGCCCCGGGAAAGGTACCCGGCTGCCATGGTACAGGAGGTTTGGTGGGCCGGTCTGGACGGGTACGACAATTCCGCCCATCACCGGGATTAGAACCCCGGGCCGTCCAGTTCGTACCAAGTCGCTATACCGATTATACCACTGAGAATATTAAATTTACATTTCTGATAGTCTGCTTAACATTACAGCCCTCTGGGATGCGACACCGTGTTGTTTGGTAAGTTGGTACCGTCGGGTAACTTGTGGGAAATTATCAATCGAACTATACGGTGCTGTATTCAAGAGGATTATTACGTTAACATTTACGACAGTGGGTACTTCATGTGCCTAGATAGCTCAGCGGGTATAGTGACTCACTACGGGCTAGACGGTCCGGGGATCGAATCCCGGTGGGGACCATATTTTCCGCTCCCGTCCATGCCAAACCAGCCTCCTGTACAATGGATACTGGCTGTCCCGAGGGAAAGCGGCCGGGGCGTGGCGTTCACCCGCCCCCATCTAGCGCCGAGGTTAAAACAAGAATAGAGCTATGTATCTACCCAAAGTCTGAGCCTCTGGGTGAATTTTACCTTTACCTTTACAATGGGTAATTCAGATCTCCAATGTCGTGGAATCAGCACGTGTAAAAGAAATGTATTATCTTTGTTTCAGCCGACAAGCTGCCAGCCGGCTTCCCACAGATAACGCAGGCCCCCAGCACAAAGGTAGTAGAGATTGGCCACAGCGCTGTGTTGCAGTGCTCTGCTGTAGGTAGTCCCTCGCCCCGCATTTCTTGGGTGCGGGACATGCTGCCAGTGGATCCCAGCAAAAACTCACGATACAGTATTCTAGACACAGGTACCGGCATGCCAGGTACGTTAGGCGTAGTGATAGTAACTGACACCAAGCCTGCAACCATCCGGTCGGCTGCTCGTCTTCTGTATTCCATATTTAGTGTGACTGGGTGACGGTCTTGCCTGATATCGAGGCAAATTAGTTATTATAGAGGGTGATGTCCTCTGAGCACGGCAGCTGTCGCGGGATGTCCAGGCAGATGCAGGCTTTCTATGCGATAAAGCTGCCGGTCTCAGGGACACGATAAAAGGAACACTATACTCTACTTGCCATACGTCATTCTTGGGTAGTTGGCACCACAGATTCATGTATTGTAAATGATTTCAATCAAATGGCATGGAAGTAATCCAGATTTTGGCCTGGCCACTTTCTGCCACATCCCTTCCAAGCCATCATTCATCCTTTGACGTCATATGTAGTGGGATGCTGACACCATTGCCAAGTAGACAATGAACAGATACTGTATTGTTTTGTTATATTTGTGGGTAAACATGCATATGGTTGCAGGCTTACTTTAACAAGATCTTTGGATTATGGTAATGTAGTGTGTCGTTGAAGAATTCTGTGTTCTGCTGTGTGTTGTCAGGTAGTCTGATAAATCCTTTACCAAATTACACGGCATCACGCCCCAGAAGACAGAATTTTGCATAGCCACCGCCATGAGAACCTCAAATGTCACTTTAATTCCATTAGTTATGCAGTTACGTTATTTGCACGTGAGCTCCACAGTGGCAGGAACTGTTTGTTCGCTGGCGACAGTACAATGTGCGGGAAATATCACATGGAAAAAATATAGCCACTTTTTATTATGTGATTCAGTCAACACAACTATATAAATTAATAGCGTAGGTTACAGCGACATTTTTCAAATTAGAAGGTCATCATCAGGTTAAGCTAAGAACCATTTTTTTTACAATGTGGCTGTGCATATCTGGGATCCCAAAATACGCACAGCCACATTGTAAAAAAAAAACAAATGGTTCTTAGCTTAGCCTAATGATGACTTTATAAGTCGAAACATGTCGCTGTAACCTATGCTCTTAATTTATATAGTTGTGTTGACTGAACCACATAATAAAAATCGGTTATATTATATCTTTACACAACAGGATGACTGCTTGCAAATTTACAAGAAAAAAAACCGGGTTTAAATCCTAGAATAATATATCATCTTCAATTTATCAACCAACGAATGCACATATAATTTCACATAAAACACTTTTAAAAGTGTTTTATGTGAAATTATATTTGCATTCGTTGGTTGATAAATTGAAGTGATTTTACGAAAATGCACAGTGCTACAATAAAAAAAATATATCATCTTATTTACGTTGTGGTTTGGTTTTCCTCATTACACAAGAGTAGAGATTTGTGGGACACTTGGTAGATGGCACGCCTTAATAGCAAAGCGCAGATCGAAAGGGAAACTTATAACTAGAGACTAGAAGTTAACATTATATGAAATGAGTTTCGCGGTACAACAGACTGTAAAATATGAAGCTAATAAGGAGTGGAGTTATGCCCGTGCATGCCTTGAAGGCATGTAGGAGGAGCGGAGGTACAGCTGCATTCATTCTTTAACCTCGACACTAGATGGAGAAAGTGGCTGGACAACTTCATGCCCTTTCCGGCAAGGGAATAGCATGGTGGACAGGCCCCAGAGACGGTGTACACGTTTTGGAGAAGACGACAATCTCTTTCCCCTGCTGAGAATCAAACCCCGGACCATCCAGCCCATATACAACAGACTATACATCTGTCACAAAGCAACGCTGTATGCAGTGGCCGCTTTGATACGTGCATGCTTGTTCAGCACAGAAGAGTGTAAATGAGGAGACAAGGTATGGAGAAGTTTGCACAATGCGTACAAACACAGATGGCAGCTCTGTGTTTGAAATGGTGCCAGTGGGTAAAGATGTACAGGCGCCCCTTCCTATGCCCAGGTTAACGAAATCCTGAATTGCATAAACTCTTGGACTACTTGACGGTGGTACCGGTAAGTTGTCCCGAAACGTCGGTAACTGACTGCCAGTCAGCGCTGAATAACATCCCAGAAAAGCGAAGATCTACATAAGCTGAATGTTACGTCTGCTTGTCCATGAACCATTTTTGTTTAGTGTCTGCTCCTAGAATAATTTTCCGCGTTGTTGTACACACAGTTATTTTCAAGGTTTTAACGCAATTACACTTGGCTTAGTGTCTCAGTAGACAGTCATATGATCAACAGCGCACACACGTGTATACTTCGTAAATAAATATTGTGGTATATGGCACAACGGACGCTAGAAGAAACATGTTAAACATCGAATGCCAAATGACTTTTGCAGCACTCTTTATATGTGTTTGGTGGGTAATGGGTCGAATTCCGACATACGTAAACATCGAGTACCTCAAGGACTTGTGGAACTAACCTGTGTGTACTGGAGGGACTGTATGTGATGTGAGTCACTTCTAATGTAACGCAGGTTAGCGTTGGGAGTGAATGGTAGATGATCATAGGACGGCCAAATCGAAGATGTGGAAGAGGAATACAGGAGAAGTGAGGGAGATGAAGATATGAAAGGGATAAAAAAAAAATATACAGAATAATATCCTGTTGAATTTAAACAGTTCAATTACTAGTTGGATGGTCCCGGGGTTCGATTCGCGGCAGGGACAAGAAATTTTTGCCCAAAACATCCAGACCAGCTGTGGATCCGACCCAGCATCATATTCAGCAGGTAGCAAGGGTTCCCTGAGGAAAATATCCATCTAATGTTGAGGTTAAGAATGAGTGAAACTACACGTATGTTCGCCTATAGGCCTACACCTTCTTGTTGTGTACAGGGACAGCTTTACATTATTTTTTACCGCTTCCTAGTGAAGAAATAATGACTTAATTTATATCTCATGAACAAATGATTTTATACATTCCCGTAGAAGAAATGATAAGAAAGAAACTTAGTGAAATAATGAGTTCTGATAGGACTTTAAAGTGCAATATAATGTATAATTACAGAGAAAGAGTGTCCTTATGATAGCCTCTAAAGTAATATGGGTCCTGAATTGTATAGTAGTTTTGTGACCTATTTCAGTTATGTTATAAGCAGCGTTACTTTGAACAACATTATTAGAAACTGCCTTCTACAACATATTATTGAAGCAAGCATAGAGGGAAGGACAGAAGTGACAGGAAGACGAGGGAAGAGATGTAAACAGTAACAGGATGACCTTCAGGAAAAGAGAGGATCCTGGAAATTGACAGAGGAAGCACTAGATCGCATTCTGTGGGGAACTCACTTTGGAAGAGACTATGGATCTGTCACAAGGCAGACTATGGAATGAATGGATAGATGAATGAATGAATGAAGGACTGAAGAGGGGAATGACACCAGACCAGTATCTGAGACAATGTTGATGAATTAAGTGGTCATTAAATTAGGATGACTCCACGTACCATGTAACTTGTTGAGTCATGTGGTATTAGAGGTTTTTATGGCAGTAGAGGTTTAGATGCTGGTCTTCTGGGTTGTTACACTGCATGGTCTGATGGTTAGTTACTTCAGTTTATATCCCAACCTGAAGATGGAGGAAGCAGGCTCCTATAAAGTTTAAGGAACCACTGTATGACATCATAACCCAAAGATCCACAGTCTAAACCTTTACTTATGTATGTACAAAACATTACCATGGTCTTAGGATGATCTTGAACTAACCTCTCAAAATCTTTGAATCGCCTCTCACTGCGCTTTGGCTTGTCATGAATAGTAGTGATTGTGGTGATGGGATCATGCTACGACTGCACGCACTTCACCTTAATGAACCACTTTGCTGTATTAAATTGTACAGTTCCCTCTCATCTAATGCACTGTTACGGACCAATTAGATTTCACCTGCTTCATTTAAATATTGAATACAGCTGTATACTTGTACTTCCTTATGAACATAATTTTGAGACTCTTTATGAGACTTGTGCAATTAATGTAATTACTTATTTCTCACCAGGCATTGTAATGTTGGGATTATTCATAGGGAATGTAGGGTATGTGGTGTATGTCGATCCTACATTTAAAGTAGATACTGTAATGTTGCCAGCATTTATTCTGGTGGAGGGAATACACTGAATTCACTTACAACATCTGTTTTTCATTTGTAGCATGCTTTTATGTTCTGGATGACTATAAATGCATTTGTTTTCTATTTGTTTTTGATTTGTTATACCTTGTTACATAATTCCATCTTCATTATACAAGTATGTAATGGTCTGGTGTTGACATGCAACTTCTACTGAAACGTGTAACCAGAATTTGACGTTCAGGTGACCGTGCATCGTGATAAATTCTTATAATAAAACCAACTAGTTGCACTGATTTCTCTAATTTATTTTTGGAATAAAACTCTACATGTTTCGGACAGTTCCTCTGTCCATCATCAGGAGTTTTTCACTGTACACACAGCGATGGTATATGTCATACAGGTTTGCTGACAGCTCGTGAGCATGCTATCAACAAACCTGTATGACATATACCATTGCTGTGTGTACAGTGAAAAACTGCTGATAATGGACAGAGGAACTGTCCAAAACATGTAGAGTTTTATTCCAAAAATAAATTTGAGAAATTAGTGCATCTAGTTGGTTTTATTATAAGAATGTAACCAGAAATATTGTTTATGAAAGACAAATAGATTACTTCAGGCAGTTTTATTGTATGAGGTTCCACACACATACAGATCAGGGCAGCATTGCTTCAGCTGGGATGGCACTGTTTTTGTCTTATGAATGTGTATAAGTATTGGTTGTTTGAGGACATGCACTATCCTTTGATATATACAAGTATAAAACATAAAATTACTGCCTTGTCTAAGGGATGAGTTGTAGAGCTATGAAGATAGTGCTCCGTGATGTGGCAATAGATGTAGAGATGTTGGCAGCATCACATCCTGTACATGAATTAAGAGAACCCAATGAACACAGGATGTAAGGCTGGGTGTCCACCCCCCATAATTGGTTCTTTCTTGAAAACTGAAGAAGAATGTCACTTTGTTATGGGCAAATTATATAGCAATGTGTTTTCTAAATGTTATGTTGGGTTATGTAAGACACTAATATAACTTGAATATCCCATATGCACACTTGGTCAGTAAACAGACGTAGCAGATATTATGTTCTTCTTGCCACTGCATGGATCTTTACCTCCATGTCACCTGTATCAGTCAGACACGCGATAAATTTTACGTTTACTTGTGTCTATGAAAGCTGTCATATGTGACAGGATGTTGCTACAAGAATGTGTTCCAAACATCCCGTGAACGTCACCGCTGTACGTATTCTGTGTTTCATCATACATTCTGTTACAAAGTCACATGTCAAAACATTCCCTGCTTTTTTCAAAGAGGAGTTCTCTTCCAGATTCCATTTCCTGGACACATCCCACGGGACCATTATCATTGTTGTCATTCTGTAACTGAGGGGTTGTGGGTGAATGCCCTCACTGTTGGATCCTTCAGTGAATGTAAGCAAGGGGGAAAGGCATATGCCACTTTGCTTTTAGCTGCCATCACTGCTGTTTCCTTTCCCTCAAAGTTTTGAGCTTTCAGTTTTATGTTTTAGTGTATTTCTTCTGTTGATTGTCTTGACTTTAATCAAATTGTGGCCTTTCTTATATCTGAAGGTCTTTTGTGGCACGTGCAGATCTTTGTATTTGACCATATTGCAGAGTCTCACAGTCATGTGATTAGTTGAGCGCTCCTGTGTTGTACTGGCTTGGTCCCTGGTTCAGATCCCCACTCATGTAATGGCTGTTCTGTCAGGTTCTTCATGAGGATTCAATTGCCTGGGATCCTCTTAAGCAAGCTCTGAGAACCTCATTTCCCACAGATTCTTCTTGATTTTTCTCATTCCCTCCAGGCAATGCCAAGATAGAACTGACTGCTTTCTTCTACATCCTTTCCAGTTCAACACTCGCTGCCTTGAAACTTCACTTTCATCTGTAATCATGTAATTTCAAGGTTACAAACAAAACGAACAACACAAACTGCCAACGTGTTGCCTGCTGAGGGCTGCCACACATCTCAGGGTGTGGTGGTATGTGAATGCAGAACTGTGGTGGAATTCCTAATCATCCTTCCATATGACATTATAAAGCTGAGCTGCTGATGTAAACCATGAATATATAAATTTAAAAATATACAAGTATAACTCATTGCTATAGTTTTTGAAAATGATGGTTTATGAAATAGATGGACACTTTGGTTCTCAGTTTTGTGAGTAACGTTGAACATACCTGAAAGCCATAGAATTCAATATAAAATTAGATACAATTCAAAAAATAAATCGACATTAATCATAAATGTGGAGTTTGCCATCTTCTAGAATGTGATGCTGCGTATTGGGATAGTAGTTCGCCGATGTTTCAGGATAAACCGCTTTCAGTATGGTAGAGTAAGGTATGTGAGAAAAAGTCTCGTTAAAATACATCTTATGCCCTTGTCGCTTCTTGTTTTATCATGATGATGGAAGCAGTTCATTCCTTCAAAACATGGGTAAAGTGCATGGTATCACATCCAATAGGACAATCGTCACTGTAAGAACCTCACATGTCTCATTGTAATAGTGATTTGTCACGTTCCTGTGGATTGCGCTGTGCTCCATCTTCTTTAGCATCCTCACGGTTCTGCTGTGTTGACAGGAGCCCTGCAGATATCGAGCAGTGAAGAGGAAGACCAGGGCAAGTACGAGTGTGTCGCCGAGAATGTTGTTGGAACAGAGTACTCCCACGCTACAATGCTCTATGTCAAAGGTGAGTCAGATTCCATCTTGAGAATGTAATTTTAAATTCCATTACCATGTTCACAAGGGCTTACTACTGGTCCTTATCCTGAACTGAGTAATTCAAAATTATGGATTAAGATTTTGTGTGCATTTCTATATGCTACATGATTTTCCCATGCCATTTTGGCCCATATTGTCATAGAATTATTCCATTGCTGTGAATCAGTGTTTGATGTGAATAAGCTTTTGAAATTGAGGATTGGCATCTTGGACAGTCTGTGTAGTAACAAAACACTGAATATTATGATCAAGTGGATGTTCCACTTGCTTCATATTCTGGAAGTCCAGGGTTAAAATTGTGGCACACAGTCTAAGTATCCTAAATGCAGCTTTCTGTAGTTTTCCTCAATTCTTTCATGCTACTATCCCAGATACTATCCCAACATCAGAGTAGGCCACAACCACTTCTGCCACATCCTTTATGTTTCATTATTGCTTGATCATCCAGTGTTAGATGCTGCTATTGTAGTCTGAACCGCTGACACGTTTATGAAATAAATCTTGAGTAAATGAGTTAATAAATAAATGAATAAACAAATAAATATGTAAAGATAACAAAATACAGATAAACATACATGGCAGTTGTTGGCATAGCATGTAGGTGTGGGTGTGGCCTGTGGTAAGAGCATCTGAAGTAAGACAGGCAACATGGAATACAAAGTTTTTGTTCACACATAAAAATGCCCTTGTCACTCTATAGGCCCGTATTATGTATTGGAAATTAAATTCAACAAGACTGAAGACAAGTATCATCATCATCATCAACAACAACAACAACAACAACAACATCATCATCATCATCATCAAGTACCTTGCTGGGTTTTGGGCCTCATGACCTGCTGTGGTCCCATTAACAGTTGAGAAGTTTTGCTGGGGTGTCATCCTTGGCTTCGTTTCCCTAGTATGTAGATTAGAAATATATGCAAACGCACAGATGTGAGGGCAGTCATATCATATCATAGCATTTATTTACTTTCTGTTGATCCGTACAGGATTACAAAATCCATATGGACTTAGAAATAGACATATTTTTGGGAATCAAGAGATGAAACCCACACAAAGGTGTACAACAATCATGTGGTCCAGTACAATGTTTGAGGTTTCAACACAATACAAATTATTTAGTATAGTAAAGTATAATAAAATAGAAGCAAGCGTAAGAACATTTGAAGGTACTTACTAAACAGAAGTTAGTTCACTGCGTTAAAGATAGCCAGTGTCACATGCAAAGACAGGTCTTTGGGGTGGTAATTTTAGTTTCTATACTGCAAGAATCAAGAAGGGTGATAACGTTTGCTGAAGTTGACAAGTTCGTCATGTGCACATCTCCTCTAGAATCAGAGAGTGCTCCTGCCACTGCCACTGTCACTTTAAACGCTGTGCGTCTTTTTTAATTTTTATAATGTCACATGAAAACTGTAATTATATGAAAGTGTTCCTGGAATGTGATGTATTTGTTCTTCAACTTCAGTATTAGAATTTTATAATTTCATTTATCCTGACATGTTCCAATCCTTGGACCATTAGCAAGGTGCATGTTGCATGTTATATAAGCTATTGTAGGTTTTCATTGTACAAATAATATTTGTTTTGCTTATAGGAATATACAGTCATTTCATTCATTCCATCGGCATGTGCAGAATGCGACGATTCCTTGCTGTTCTCAGGAGCTTCTTCCATTCCTCTCTGTTATGTAATTTTCCTGCCACCCTTCCCCACCAACTATTCGTCCATCCTCCCTCCTCCTCATCTTGCCATCTACTTCTTGGTCTACCTCTCAATCGTGTTGTTCCCAAATTCCTTTTGGGAATCATATTTTCTTCCATTCTCTGTACATGCCCAAACCAACCTAATCTATTTAACATTATTTTCTCTATTATAGTAGGTTTTTTAATGCTTGCATAAATTTCTTTATTGGTTAATATCCTTCATTTTTCTTTTTCATTGTCATATACTGGGCCTAAAATTCGTCTACACACTTTCCTTTCAAAAATGTTCAATTACTTTCTGTCTCTCTTTGTTAGTGTCAAAGTTTCTGCTGCATATATTAACGTTTTGTCTATTATTGTGTTCTTATACAGTCATACGAAATAAAAATGTTCTTTTTATGTTACTACATATATAATCCTTTAAATATTTTTATTCGCAGTTTTTGTAATGCATTCTACCTGTTAGCTTCTCAAGGACTCTGCACCACGTAGTTGGTTTGTTAGTTGTTTGGTTGGTTGGTTAGTTAATTAGTTGGTTAGTCAATCAATCATTCAGTCACTTAGTTGTTCATTTAGTTATTTAGTCATTCTGTGTATAAGACAACAGAGAATTGTCATCTTATGTTCATTATATTCTAATCTTGCATATGAACATTCTTGCTAGACATGTTCTCACATACACTTGATTCTCAAGACATGGCAGACAGGTAACAAGATATCTTGTACTTCAACATAAGGTTTGCTAATTGCATAGTTTGATCCCAAGTTCTAAAACCCCTGGGTGAATCAGTGAGGAAGTTGCTGTAAGTTAGTAATGAAATTCCTCCACTTCTAATTCAGAGGGGTGAAGTGGGTGTACTTGAGCTGAAGGAGCTGTTTCCTGTGCGCTGTGCTGGAAGGGCTCTGTTCCTCTGTAACAACACTAGGACAGCATTTAGTTTTTTTTTTTTGGCAGTGAAGATTATAGTGACCAAAAAAGTGACATATGTAGTGTGAGTGGTTGTCAGAAAATAAGGGTTGAGGTTGCTGTAGCTCTGTTTGTTGTGATTGTAGCACTGCAATTTTATCAGTGAATAATAGTGTTTTGAGGGAATGTGTGTCCCCCGTCTCCAGGTTTGAAATACTGTTCTTCACTGATCAACATAGCTTTGACCTTCACATCGTGTGTAGGGTTTCCTATCTCTATGCAAACCCTGTAAGGTAAATCAGTCCCGTTAGAGGCCCAGAAGGGCCCAGAGGGTTCCAGGAAGTTAAGGTTCCCAGATTTCGAGACAATGGCCCAGATGGTGGTAAAGTTGTCAGCCTTATGTACCGGCCGCCTTTACCCCAGGAAATACTCGTGGTACTCATTTCTGTTAGAGGCTGAGTCAACCCCAGGGCCATAGTGCGATCGGAAGGATTTTATGTCAATGAAAAATCCACTGACACCAACTGGGATAGAACCAGCAACCTTCCGAATTGTAGCACAGCACCTTAACTACTGTGCCACTGTGGTCCCCCATGCAAACCCTGTAGAGAAAACATATATGTATATATATCCTGTCAAAAACAAATCTGTCCTTGCATCTGTCACTTACCACTCTTCACCATTTGTTTTGTGTTCAGTTTGTAACAGACCTGAAGTAATATGCGCAGCTCTAATCCTATAGAGGAACAGAAAATAATCTCAACTCACATGCACAAAACACAACTTCATGTCAGTCTCCATGTACTTTCAACTGGAATACGTTGCTTACTGGTCATGAGTATCACATGGTCTGATTTCTCCTATGCCTCTGTTACCATGGTCAAAGCTGTTCTCATGAATCAACAACAGGAAGTAGGGTGAAGATATCCTTTGATTCTGTCTCCTTTTCCCCTCCTCAGAATCTGAGTGATCACCTTTATTGCAAGCTGACCATGTCCGGCCCTGGGGGTCTCTAGGCGCGATTTACAAAAAAGGCTCAGTTGCTGGTTGACCAACCAGCACGGGGCCCAATGGCGAGGCCTTGGTGACACCCAAAGGCAGGCACAAGAGCTCATCTCGGGACCTAGTCTGGGTACCAGGGCAAAATTTATGACCTTCAACAGGATTCAATCCAGGGCCGTTATAGGCCTCCTCATGGGTCATAACACCCTGCGGAGACACCTCGACCTACTGGGACTGCATGGTAGCCGCTTGTATAGGAAGTGTGGCACGGGAGAGGAAACCTCAGCTCACATTCTATGTGAGTGCAAGAGTCTAGCCTCTCTCAGACATGCACATCTGGGCTCCTTCTTCTTGGAGCCGGAGGATATTAAAAGTTTGGGCTTGGAGGCCATCTGGAACTATTGTAGGGCTGTGGGGCTCCCATGATTTAATATGGGGCACAAAGGGCCTGTCCATAAGGCCTAGGTGCATCGGGGCTGAGAGGCACCGAACCCAAACGCCAATCTATCTATCTGTCTATCTAAGCTGACCACGTTTGCTTTAACCTTACGGCGTGTTCCTCTGAAATGCTAGTATAAACCAACAGGACTACACAATGTCAAGCCATAAAACCAGAGTCTGGCCTGAGAAAGTCAATTTGCAGGTTCTGTAACTTGAAAAGTTGTTTACTAAATCTTAGTACAGTTACCTTAATCCAGTGTCTTGGAAAGTCAGATGTGGCTTGTGGCAGGTAATACAGACAGTATAGTAGATGATACTAGAATGACTGGGAAATGGTCTTATTTTGATCAGAGTACTGTCCTAGTTTACATTCTCTTAACCGTTCATTGTGATACGTGTACACGAGAAAGACCAATATGATGCACCTTTATGTGGTTAATTTATTTCAATTAAATTATCCTCTGCATGTTTCGAACAAAGAAGTTCATCATCAGGAGGTTATTTCTGTACATGCAGCATACAGTATTTCTCATGCATCTATAGGTGCCTAGCCACTAACACAATGCGACTGGAACTCATATCGTGTTAGTGGCTAGACACCCATAGATGTGTGAGAAATACTGTATGCTGTGTGTATAGAAATAACCTTCTGATGATGAACTTGTTTGTTCGAAACATGTAGAGGATAATTAGATTGTTATAAATTAATGAGATAAAGGTCCATGTTGTTGGGCTTTCTCACGTATACTGTCTTGGTATTTGCCTGCAAAGAATGAGTGAAACCATGAAAACACCAGGCAAGACAAATAACGATATAGGACTGAGCCATTTTGATGTAGGTATATAGATCTGTCTTGCTTTCAAATTGTGGAATAAAGACACTTGGCATTGGAGAGCCTCTCGCTGTGGAAAGGCCATGGCAGAACAGTTTTCAGTTGGAAACGAGAAAATGGGGTGAGATCAGTAATCTCATTAAGAGAGTGTGCACACTGTCTCAAGTGCAGGAGAGCACAGAGACAGTTCAGGCAGGCAACAGTAGCAGGTTATGGAAATGAAGGAGCTGTGAACCTGGGAGAAATGCAGGTGGGTTTGGAAGTATGTTCCGTAGACCAGAATGGGTGTACAGTACTGGAAAAGTACTGAGGTCTTGCATGTGTGGGAAGAACATAGACTGAGAGTGTTTTGGGGAAAGTAACAAGGAAATGGGGAAAATTGCATAATGAGGAACTTCATGATTTGCATCTCATTGTATGTTATTATGAATATCATAAAATATCTTATGTTTATTGGACCGTGCATCATTGTGATAGTTGAAGAATAAAAGGCCAATTTGATGTAACTTGCTATTTTATTTCACTTCTTATGTGCTCAACATGTTTCAGACATTAATATATCCATCATCAGGAGCTTGCGACTATTCTTGGTTCGATGTGTGTTGGAGTTTCGGTGTGGTTGGGTTGTAGTGGTATCTGTGTTGCAGGCTGAAGCGCAGCTTCAGCCTGCAACACAGATACCACTCCAACACACATCGAACCAAGAACAATACGACCAATGTGGTAATTCAACAGAATAGTCGCAAGCTCCTGATGATGGATATATTAATGTCCGAAACATGTTGAGCACATAAGAAGTGAAAT
>Ga0123357_10005260_pt1 | contig 15436 bp, 11 predicted proteins | sample TergutEmb28metaG_FD_89873 | JGI IMG/M metagenome (GOLD analysis project Ga0123357, IMG submission 89873) | Embiratermes neotenicus P4 segment gut microbial communities from Petit-Saut dam, French Guiana - Emb289 P4 | ecosystem: Host-associated > Arthropoda: Insects > Digestive system > Gut ... | reverse complement strand
TTTCCGTTGTCGCCGACTTTCACCTTCGCCGAAAACTCGGAAGCTTCAAGCTTTACGGCAAGTTCTTTTGCGGCGTTTATAATATCTTCCCTCTGTTTCTCGAGCTTATGCTTTTCCCTTTCCCAGATTTTCATATTCTGGGCGGTAGCTTCCATCGCGAGACTCTGCGGTATGAGATAATTTCTTGCAAAACCCGGCGAAACTTCTTTTATTTCGCCTTGGCGCCCGACATTGGTGATGTCGGACCTTAATATAACTTTCATTGTTTCCCCCATTAAAGACAAGGTGCAAAGTGGAAAGTGAAAAGTGGAAATAACGACAAATATTTTTGTTTTGCTGTTTTTGCTTTTATTTGCACTTTGAACTTTTCACTTTTAACTTTTTATTTCAGTTGACGGTAAACGGCAGAAGCGCGAGCATTCTTGCTCTTTTTACGGCCGTATCAAGCTCTCTCTGGTGCTTTGCGCACGTACCCGTAACGCGTCCCGCGAGTATTTTGCCTCTTTCGGTTATGAAAGCGCGCAGAAGGCTGAGATTCTTATAATCTATTTCAACTTTGTCGGCGCAGAAACGGCAGACTTTTCTTCTTACCGGACCGCCCTTTCTGAACTTTCCGCCCGGACGCCCCCCCTGTCCTTCGCCGGCCTGGGCCGACTGGGGTTTAGCTCCTGCGGATTTCTTCGTAAATGCCATATTTTTTTCCTCCACTCGTTTAAAACGGAATATCTTCGTCTTCTTCTCCGGAAATGTTCGAAACCGGCGCTTCCGAATCATCGGCGGCTTTTGCGCCTATTGCCGCGGGCTGCTCCTGTTTCGGTGCAACCGAAAGGAACTGGACTCTCGAAGCTATCACTTCAAGGCGGCTCCTTTTTGCACCGTCGTTTCCTTCCCACTTGTTTGTCTGAAGCCTGCCTTCGACATGGACGGGCACGCCCTTTTTAAGGCGCTCGCCGCATCTCTCGGCCATTTCTCCCCAGACTACAATCGGGACAAAAGTCGGATCGGCATCTTTCCATTCGCCTGTAGCCTGATCCTTGAATCTTCTTCCTATAGCTATGTCAAAAGAACAAACGGCTTTTCCGGTGCCGGTGCGTCTGAGCTCCGGATCCCTCGTAAGTCTTCCTACCATTACCACGCTGTTTTGTTCAGGCAAGCGCAGGCTGTTCTGTTGCTGGTTCATTTTGCTTTACCTCCGCTGCTGCAGCTTCCGGCGCCGCCGGCGCTTTGGGTTTTGCAACGACTTTTTTCTTTTCGACTTTAACCGTAAGAAATCTTATTACGGAATCGTTGAATTTCAAAAAGTTTTCGATTGCGCTTATAGTAGAGCCTTCTCCGCTCAATTCCATATAAACATAGCTTCCTTCGCGGAACTTGCTTATGGGATAGGCGAGTCTCTTTTTGCCCAGCTGCTGCACCGTCTTTACCGAGCCTTTGGAAGATTCGATGAGCTTTGTTACTTTTGACGTAATTTCTTCGACTTTTTCAGCGGGAACTTCCGGGGAACAGATAAATGTGGTTTCGTAATTCATGGTTTAACCTCCTTTTTGGATTTCCCTCAGGACAATAACCCTAAGGGTTGAGCCTTGCCCCGGCTTCAGGCAAAGCAAAGTGACAATTGTTATATCAAACTTTTATTTCTTTTTCAATCCGAGGCGGCAATTGCCGTTATTTTTACCTCATGAAAGGCGGTGTGTCGGGGTCGTAGGTTTTGCCTTCTTCATCTTTTCCGCGGTTTGCAAAGAGCGGGTCGAAAAGCTCCTTATCGTCATAATTCCTCATGCCCTTTGAATACAAATATATATACGGTATGAAAACCAGTGCGAGCACAAGCACAAAAGCGTGTCCGCCCACTTCGGCTATCGCCATCGGCTGGTTGGCCGTGGCTCCGCCGTACCCTATGGCAAGAGGGAGCAAGCCGGCTATACAAGTCAGCGAAGTCATTGTGATAGGACGTATATAGTTTATGGTGGTGTCCACAACCTTCTGTTTCATTTTTACCATATCCGGCATCTTTCCGCCGTTTCTCTTTATTTCATTTTCAAAAAGTATGTTGAATCTGTCCACAAGCAGAATGGATATGTTAACGCCGCTTCCTATGAGCATGATAAACCCGAGCATCGAGATGGAGTTGATGGACTGTCCGGTAACAAACAAAGTCATAAGCGCCCCTATGAGTCCCATCGGAACGCCGGTGATGACCAGAAGCGGCTGGAAGAGCGATTCGAACTCGGACGCAAGAATCATGAATATTATTATGGCGCCCAGCATCATGGCAAAAGAGATCTGCGCGAGAGCTTCTTTCATCGCGAGCATTTCGCCGGAAATAACGCAGTGCACGTCTTCATTGTTGTATTTATCGTTGAGCACTTCCTGAATGGCGCCGACGGCGGCCGTGAAATTGCCTTTTATGTTGGCGGAAAGCAGATACGCTCTTTCGCCCTCTATTCTTTTAATTTCCGGAAGAGTTTTGACAAAAGTGGCTTTTGCGATCTGCTTGAGCTGTATGGTTACGCCCCACGGAGAGTAGGCCGTCATTTCCATGACTTTTTCCAGCCTGTCTCGGTCTTCGGGGCGCATTCTTACTCTTATGTCCATTTCGTCGTCTTTGAGTTTCAGTTTGGTGGCGACAAAGCCCTTTATGGCGGCAAGCGTCATGGCGGAAATATCCTGGGACGACAACCCGAACAACGACGCCCTTTCCCTGTCTATAGTAAGCCTGAGCTCCGGCACTTCGTCCGGAGGATCCAGCTTTATGCCGTAAAACTGCGGCATGTCTTCCATTATTTTTCGTATATCGTCGGCGGCGTTTTTGAGGATTTTCAAATCCTTGCCCCTGATTTCTATCATAAGCCCCGAAGCCGCGCCTACGCCCGAGCCGAACAAGCCCTGCTGCGTCATGAACTCGGTGTTCATGCCTTTTATGCCCCACTTTTTTATCTCGTTGGATATGTCGGCTACGAGATCGTCGGTAGGCTGGCCTTCTTTGGTAAGCTCGGTGACAAGCCTTATCTGGTAAGTGCCGAGCGATTCTATGGCTGCGACGCCGGAATCGTCTCCGGTAGAGCCGACGCTTACCGCCATGCTCCTTACTTCCGGATAACCCTGTATAAGCTTTTCTATCCTTTTGGAAGTCGAATTCGTAATTTCAAGCGGAGTATCCGGAGGCATGGTGACGTTCAAAACGAATCTTCTTTCGTCTATCTTCGGCATGAACTCTTTCGGTATGAGGGCAAAACAAATCGCTCCCGCAAACGTGTAGACGAGCATTATCAGAACCACCTTGCTCATTTTGAAATCAAGACACCTCTTGAAAAACGGCGTAAAGTATTTATTTATGGTAGCCAGTCCCGCGGTTATGGATTGCTTGTCCAGATCAGCCGACATAGCCATTCTGGGCACCAGAAACATTGCGGCAAATATCGACGAAAGCAGCGAAAACGTTATGGTCAGCGCGAGCTGCTTGAACAACTGCCCTATCATGCCGGCGACGAAAACAAAAGGTATGAAAATAGCCACCGCGGTAAACGTCGAGCTGATTATCGGAGGCAGAAGGCTTTTTGTCGCGGCGTATATGGACTCTTTTTTGTCGCCTGCTCGGAATTTATGGTATTGCAACAGTATGTTCTCCAGCACCATGTTGGAGTTGTCCACGACCATTCCTATTCCGACGGTCAGTCCTCCCAAAGACATAGTGTTTAAGGAGATGTCGTTAAAGTACATAAGGCTGAGCGTTGTGCTCAGAGCGACCGGAATAGCGATGTTTATTATTATCGAAGCCGTAAAACTCTTCATGAAAAAGTATAGAAGTATGAACGAGAGCAGTATTCCCTGTATACCGCTCGAATAGAGTTCGGAAAGAGAGGCCTTGATGAAGTCCGACTGGTCGGAAGTCACCTTTATATCGACATTGTTGGGAATTTTTGTCTGTATGTCTTTGATCTTCTTTCTTACTTCTCTGGAGAGATTTATGAGGTTTGAGCCCGATTGCTGGTAAATGCTTACGGATATATTTTCCGCGCCGTTATATCTGGAGAAGCCTTTTCTGTCTTTAAGCGACTCTTTCACGTCCGCTATATCTCTTAAAAATACGACTTTGTCTCCGGCATCCTGAGCCTGGTTCCTTATTCTCTTGGTGCTCATATTGCGCGTAATATTGTAGTCGACCTTTCCGAACGAAAGGCTTGACACGTCGTCTATGCTCTGGAACTCGCCGACGGTTTTTACCAGATACTCGTGTTTTTCCTCTTTTATGGTTCCGGCCGGATAAGTGATGTTGGCGTTTTGAAGCGACGTTATGATCTCGGTTATTGAAACCTGGTTGGCAAGAAGCCTTCCTTTGTCTATCTCTACGAGCACTTCCCTTTCTTCTCCGCCTCTGAGCTCGACTTTGGCCACGCCTTCAAGCCTTTCGAGTTCGTCTTTGATGTTCTTTTTCGCTATGTGGCGCAGCTCGGCCATTTTCATATCGGAAGATTCGCCGTCTTTATAGCTGACGGAAAGCATCATAGCTTCAACCTGCGTCGGATTATATTTGAGAACCACGGGCTCCAGCGCGTCGCGCGGCAGCGCTTCTTTTATGAGGTCTATCTTTTCGCGCACGTCCATGGCGGCAAAGTTCATGTCCGTGCCCCATCTGAACTCGCACGAAACTATCGAAACGCCTTCCTTGGAAATAGACGAAACCCTTTTGATATTTTTAACCGTGCCGGCCGTCTCTTCGACCATTTTGCTTATAAGCTTTTCCGCTTCTTCAGGGCCCGCGCCGACATACTTTGTGACTATAGTAATCTGCGGGTACTCCATAGAAGGAAAAAGCTCCTGCGGGATTCTTGTGTAAGAAATAAGTCCCAGCAGGGCCACCGACATAAATATCATGACAGTTGTAACCGGCCTGTCAACCGGAAGTCTTAATATAGGCATTTTTCTCTCTTTGCTTAATAATTATATAATTTTAATGATTTTTAACCTATCCCCGCTCGTCTTCACTTCGTTACGTCGTAGTTCAAACGAAGACGAACAAGGGGTGAGGAAAACAGCCGTCTGCCATAGCCGTTATTTTCACTTTTCACTTTCAACTTTTCACTTTGCCTTTTTAAATCTTCATCTTCGGAATTTTAGGCGCATCCGCTGCTCCGCCGTCCGGCAAAAAATCTCCCGTATCCGGATTTTTAACCACTATGCCTTTTACCTTTTTAAAATCCATATTTTTAACTTTTCTGCCGAGCGTCCCGAGAAACTTTATATTCGTGATAAATCCGTGAAAACTTTTTCTCGGATTTTCCATAAGATAGTATGCGGTCGGTATTATCAGAAGCGTGAGCATGGTGCCGGTTATGGTTCCGAAAAGCACCGTAAGCGACAGAGAACGCCACATCGAAGCAGCCTCGTCGCGGCTGAGCACCATGGGAAGAAGCCCGAGAGTCTTCATCAAAAACGTTATCAGCTCGGGTCTGAGCCTTTCTTTGCACGATTCGAAAATAACCCTAAGTATGTTTGTTCTTCCCACCCTTCTCTGGTTTATCTTATCGACTATAATAATCGAGCCGTAGACTATGGAACCGAACAAAATCATAACGCCTATCCAGACGCCGAGGCTTATCGGCTTTTTAAAAATCCAAAGCGAAAAGGCGACGCCTATTATGCTTAAAGGCAGGGCGAACATTATGAGAAACGGCTGCTTATAGGATTCAAAAATCGACGCAAGCACGAAAAAAATCAAGATGACGGTGAGAGCGACCGCCATCATAAACTGCCCCTGGTTTTCTTCGGTTTTTTCGTAGTCCCCGGAAATCTTAAAAGAGTAATCTCTGGGAAACGAAACGCCTTTAAGAGCGTTGTTTATCTGTTCCGCCGCTGTCGTAAGGCCTATTTTCAGCCTGTTTGCGCTTATCTGTATAAATCTTTTCTTATTTTTATGCCATATTTCCTGGGTCGACTTCTTTTCTTCCGCGGTGGCAACCTGGCCGACGCGCACGACTTCTTTCTTCGGATTTAAAACCGATAAAAACAGCACGTCGTTTACATTATTCACGGTGCCCGGAGCAAGCCTTGCTATGGTTTCAATCTGTTTTCCTTCCGTCCTGTACTGCGTGGCTATAAGTCCTCTGAGCTGGCAGTGGAGCGTGTTCGCGAAGTAGTAGGCGCTGAGTCCGAAATCCGAAAGTTTCCTGTTGTCCAGAATAAGATTTATTTCGGGCTCGTCTTCGCGCATTCTTATTTTTACGTCATTGAGGCCTTTTATCTGCTGAAGCCTGCCCGAAGAAGAAAAGGCAAGCTGTTTCAGTGTATCGTAATCCTGCCCGTAAAAATCTACGAACATCTCTTTTGCGCCCGCGCTGTTGGACTCCTGATAATATACAAAAGCGGGAGTATAATCGCCGAAATGCTTTCGGAATTCTTCTTTAAAAGCTTCCGCGTCTTTGTGGACCGTCACTTCGATAAACGTATGCAGTTTTTCTACTTTCGACGAGACTCTTTCCACCTGCTCCCTGTAAGACATAAGCTGTATTTCCATCTTTTTGACTATCTCGTTTGAAACCTCTATGCGCGTGGCCGGGGGAAACTGTATTCCTATTCTGAACGTGTTCACGTCTCCTGCGTCCATAAACTCCGAGTCTCTGGTCTGAATAATCTTTATCGCCGCAAAAAACAGCGCAAACACGAAAAGCCATACGTATGTCTGGCGTCTGAAAACGAATTTCAATATCCTTCCGTAAATATGCCTGATTTTGATATACCAGCGCTGGAACTCGAGCTCGAAGTTGTTCTGCCACAGGAAAATCTGCGGAGGAACAAAAATCATCGTGCTGATAAGCGACGCTATAAGAGCGAACGTGATAGTAAGGCCGAAAGGCATGTACAACTGCCTTATCTCAGGCTCTAGAAATATGAGCGGCAAAAAGACGACTATGGTCGTGACCGTGGAAGCGAAAATAGGCTGCCACAGTTCCTGCGTGCCTTTTATTACAAGCTCTTCCTTATCCTTGAAAGTTTTTCTGTGGTGATGGAACGAAATGTTTTCTATGACTACTATGGCGTTGTCCATGACGTTTGCCATTCCCATCGCAAGCCCGCTGAGCGTCATTACGTTGAAAGTCTGTTTTGTAAAGTACAGAAGGAGAACCGATATAAAAAGGCTCAAAGGAAGGGTCGTGCCTACTATTATTATGTTTCTGACGTTTCTCATGAAGAGAAAGAGTATGGCTGCAAGCAGAATCGCGCCTACCACCAGCGCCTCGCAAAGCGAATATATGGCTTTGCTTATGTATTCGGCGTCGTTTTTGACTACGGTGACCACTATCGACGGGTCGAGTATCGCGCCCAGGCCGTTTATAACTTTTATCGCGTCGTTTGCCGTGCTTATCGTGTTTGCCGTGGATTCTTTTTGTATGTAGAGCGAGACGACGGGTTTTACGTTGAGCCTGGCGAAAGACGTGGCCTCGTAATAAGAATCTTTTACCGTGGCTATGTCTTTGATTCTTATTATAGAGCCGGACTGCGTCGTGGCTATGGCGGTGTTTTGTATCTCGTCTATGTTATGGTATTCGCCCGTGGCCCTTATGACGAAACTCTTTTTAGATTCGTCTATCTCTCCGGCTGAAATCGAGATGTTTGAAAGGTTTATTTTCTGGACTACTTCAAGTATCGGAAGCTTGTAGGCGAGAAGCTTGGCATTGTCCACTTCTATAAGCAGCTTTCTTTCGCGGCCTCCTCCTATTTCCACGTTCGCGACTCCGGAAACGCGCATCAGTTTGTCTTTTATCTTCTCTTCAGCCACTTCCCTGAGCTGTTCCGGGGTCATGTTTTCGGAGCTCAGCGATACTATTATAATAGGAGAGTCCGACTGCTCAAATCTTGCTATAATCGGTTTTTCGGTTTCTTTAGGCAGGAGATTCCTTACTGTGGCAAGTTTTTCACGCACGTCTATTACTACAAAATCGGTATTTATCCCGTAATGAAACGTCATCATTATGTTGGATTCGGATTCTTTTGAGGAGGAAATCATCTCGCGCAGGCCGTTCAGCTCGGAAAAAACTTCCTCAAGCGGCCGCGTTACGTACTTTTCAACTTCGGTTGCCGCAACGCCTCCGCGCAGCCTTGTTATTACGCTCACCATTCCCGACTGCGTGCTTGGATTAAGCTCAACGGGAATTTTTAGCGCCATAATTCCTGAAAACATTATGAGCGCAAAAACGAGCATGAGTGTGGTGACGGGTTTTTTTATGCCTATATCAATAATCATATTGCAATTGCAGTTGTCGTCTTTACGGTTTAAAGCGGCTTAAAATACCGCATCATCATTCCACAGGCACAGCGGCGGCGCTATCGTCCTCTTGAATCTCCTGAAATTTGACTTTTATACCGTCTGAAAGCTGTCCCTGTGTTTCCGCGACGACTAATTCTCCCAAGTTTAATCCCTGAAGGATCACTGTTTTGTCTCCGACTTTTTCTCCTACGGCGCACGGCCTCATCTGTATGGTCCCGAATCCTGGTTTTGCATCCGGCACTACGACCGGAACGAGAAACGTAACGTTATTTAACGATATTACGCTGTCCGACGGCACGAGCACAACGTTTTGAAACTCTTTAAGGTACACCGTTCCTCTGGCAAACATTCCCGAACGCAACAGACCTTCTTTATTTTCCACGCTTATTTTGACGTTTGCGGTTCTGGTTCTCTCTTTGACAACCGGCGCTATTTCGGAAATGTTGCCCATAAACTCTTTGTCCGGATAAGAATCGCTTATTATCTTTGCTTTCTGCCCTACGGCAAGCTTCTGCACGTCTTTTTCCGGCACGTCCACTTCGAGATTTGTGCCGAGATTGCTTATAAATTTGCAGACGACGTCCTGCGGAGTCACGTACTCTCCGGGCTTTATTATTATCTCCGCGAGAATCCCGTCGTTAGGCGCGGCGAGATTCGCCTTCTTCAGATTCGACTGCGCAAGTTCCAGTTCCGAAAGCGCCGACTTTACGCGCGCCTCCGTCGACTGAAGCTCAAACTTTGCCTCGTACAGTTTGCTCTCCGCAAGCGCTTTGTCGTTGTAAAGCGCCTCGTAAACTTTGTATCTCTCTTTTGCGGAAAGATAGGCCGACTGCTCGCTTTTGTATTTGCTTTGCGCGTAATCGGCTTTTGTAAGCGCGTCTTTCGGGTCGAGCGCGCAAATGTTTTTGCCTTTTTCTATGGAATCGCCCTCTTTGAAATTGTACATGGCCAGCTGTCCCTCTATTTCGAAACGCATGTCGTTCTCGATTGCGCCTTTGACTGTTCCCATGACGGTGTACTTATCGGTATAATCCTGCTTCTTCACTCTTATTGTCTTGACCTGAACGTAGTCGTTCTTCTCTTCCGCAACGTGTTTCTTGTTGAAAAAAAGAAGATATACGACTATGCCCGCAAAAATCAAAAACATGCTTATGGCCGCTATATAGGCCAGCTTTTTAAACCGCTCCGGCGACTCCGCCCTGAAATTTTCGATGCGGTGCATGGTATTGTCTTTAAAGTTGAAATAGTAATTTTTAATACTTTCCCAAAGATTTCTCATTTGTTTTTTTCTCCGTTATCTTAAAGGCATCAGCGTAAGCCTCTCCATTTCCGTTACCGACGCGTGGTTTTGGTATACCGTCCTGGTGTAAGAGCCTATCGCTTCCGCATATTGCCACGTCTCCTGCATAAGGCTGACCGTGGGCACCTCGTACAGATCGTTTCTTTTTTTCATCAGGTCAAGTTTTCTTTCCCTGAGAGTAATCTCTTTTCTCAGCGTGCGCGCGCTGCTGAGGGAGTTCAGATAATCGTTATACGCTTTCTCGACTTCAAGCCTTCTCTGCTTAAGCGTGTCCACATAGTCGGCGTTTGCCTGTTCGAGACCTACGGCGCTTTCTTTCGTATCCACAAAAAAGCTCATGTCGTCAAGCAGCGAGAATTTTACGTCATAAGTCGTGGTATCTATCCTTTTGCTCGCGTCCACTATGGTTGAAGGATCCGTATTGTCCTGGCTGTACGAAGCTTCAAGCGAATTGCCCCATAAACTCCAGGACATTCTCGCAATCATGCTCCACGCCGTTGTCAGTTCGAGAGGTTCCGTTGTAAAAGCTTCGCCGCTTTTGCCGTAAAAACCTTCAATGTAAAACTTCGGTATGACTTTCGACCTGTTTATCTTTATCTTCATCTCCGACATCATTGCCTGTACTTTTGCGGTCTGGACGTCCAGATTGTTTGTCAGCACAAAACTGAAAAGATCCTGCAGCGAAAACGTTATCTCGGGAACATCGTCGGGCAGCTCGGCGGAAACCTTTGCGTTTATATCGTCAAGCGACTGTATGTTGACGGTTTCGAGAAGTTTCTTTATCGAAAAGTCCAAATTTATTTTCGACGCATTAAGCATGTCCGAAACTTTATCCCTGAAGTTTTCCGCTTCCACCATGTCCAGATCGGAAATGGCTTTTGCTTTGTATTCGTTTTTTACTTTAACAAAAAGTTTATCGACTATATCGTACGCTTTGCCGAGCGCTTTGTACTCCTGGTTGAGAGTGAGATATTCGTAGTATGCCAGCTTAATTCTCGCAAACAGTTCCTCGCGCGTCTTTGTGTAGTTGAACCTTGCGGCGTCAACCATCATAGTCTCGTACTTGTACATGCCTTTCGTTCTGTAACCTTCGTAAATCGTCTGGGCCGCTCTCACTCCGTAGCTCTGCGAGTTGTACTCTTCGTCTGAAAAGCTGGAGCCGGTATCGGTCGCCAAAGCCGTCTTACCTTTGGACGTAGTGGCTTGAAGCATTATCTGAGGGAAAAAGGCCCTCGCGGCTCTTACCGACCTGATCTCGGCCAGTTGTATCTGCTGATAAGCGACAACCAGCCTTCTGTCTCTGGACTCAGCCAGTTTCATGCACTGGCTAAGAAAATCGTCGTTCATATCCGCGCAGGCTGAACCTCGGAAAAGCGGCAGCAGAAACATAACCGCCGCAAACAATCTTATAAATGATGAGAACTTCCCTTTTCTTAACAATTTTTTCTCCATTCCGTCATCAAAACGTTCAAAGTGAGTATATATGAAAAGTGTTAAAATGTCAATCTGTTTTTGCATTTTACCGCATGCTTGACCGGCCATGGCGAAATTATTATAATTCCAAATTAACAAAATACATTTTCGGAGCTTTATTTATGAATAAAATCGATATACGCGTTTCTTACGCAGACACGGATCAGATGGGTATGGTTTACTACGGAAATTATCTGACATACTTCGAAAGGGGCCGCACCGAATGGCTTAGGGAATACGGGATAGCCTACAAAGACATCGAGGCAAACGAGCTGTATTTTCCGGTGATGAACGCGACCTGCAATTATCATTCTCCGGCGAAATATGACGATATGATAACGGTTGAGACAAAGCTTGCCGAGCTCGGCGCCGCTTATCTGGTTTTTTCGTATGAAGTAAAACTGGGCGAAAGGCTTTTGGTCTCCGGAAGCACAAAACATCCGCTTGTAAACGGATCTTTTAAACCGGTGCGCTTTCCCAAAGAAATGCGCGAACTTTTGGAAAAACACATTGAGAACGGCAAAGTTGAAAGTGCAAAGTGAAAAGTTTAAATAATGAATACTTCATGGAAGAAGCTTTAAAAGAAGCTCAAAAAGCGGAAAAGCTCGGAGAGGTTCCCGTCGGGGCTGTAATAGTAAAAGACGGCAGGCTGATATCAAAAGGTTTCAACAGATGCATAGCAGATAAAGACCCGACGGCGCACGCCGAGATAGTCGCTTTGAGAAAAGCGGCGAAAAAGATTGGCAACTATCGGTTGAACGGCTATCATATATATGTTACGATAGAACCGTGCTCCATGTGTGCCGGCGCTCTCGTAAACGCAAGAGTAGAAAAAATTATTTTCGGAGCCGCGGACAAAAAAGCCGGCGGCTGCAAAAGCGTCTTTAAAATAGCCGGCGGCAAAAAGCTTAACCACAGAATAGAAGTGAAAGGCGGCGTGTTAGAAGAAGAATGCGCTTTTATTCTCAAAAACTTTTTTGAGAATAAAAGAAAAGTTCAAAGTGCAAAGTGAAAAGTTCAAATAAATACTAAAACTATGAAAGAAAATATAGCAAAAATTAAAAGCAAAGAATTCGCAGGCGTGTATAAATATTTGTCTGAAAATAAGAAAGAATTTACACTCTCAAAACAAATATTACGTTCAGGCACAAGTATAGGGGCAAATATCTTCCATCGGCAAAAAAGAATTTTTAGCTAAAATATATGTCGCATTAAAAGAATGTTCGGAAACATAATACTGGCTTGAATTATTATATGAATCCGGTTATATATCGAAAATTGAATTTGATAATCTTATGTCGCGTTGTAAAGAATTATTAAGAATTCTAACAGCAACAACAAAAACTTTAAGAAGCAAATAATTTTTGCAGTTCTTTGAACTTTTAACTTTGTACTTTGAACTTTGCAGTTCACTGGGGGTGAACAGGGTTCGACGGGAATGGTCAGAGGTATAGACAGCAAGCCGGAGTTGGCCGATGGCTCCGTAAAAATCGGCTAAAAAATAGACAACGATAAAATCGTTCCTATGCAGAACTTCAAGCCCATGATGGGTATTGGAGTAATGCCCTTCGCAGCTTAATGCCGCGACGTTTTACCGCAGACGCCTGCTATGCGGATAAAACGACACGAGCAGGTTAGTTTCTGACGGCTTGTACCGTCGGTCAGGAGCGAAACAAAAACGGTACTGGTTTGTAATGTAATCCCGTCCGGAGACGGCATTACGAATGAGATAAATCTTCCGGGCTAAGCTTGTAGCGGTCTTGCCAAAGCATTTTCGGACGCGGGTTCAATTCCCGCCACCTCCACCCGTCTTCGCTACGCTGCGACGCGGCAGGCCCATATCGTTTACAGAAAGCAATGTTGATTTATTTTCAAAGCTAAGGGTGGACCGCGCTGTAGTGCAACGAAGGCGGGTATTTTGCAAGTGTCGTAAAAATGTAAAAATCCTTTGCAAAATTTATTAACGACAATGTTCATTTATTAAAAAACATTAAAGGGAAATTAGTAAATAGGGAGAGGAGACAGAAATGATTAAATCTTATTCCGCGTTCACAAGCGAAATTGACGATGTTGAACTTGCAGTATCCGAAATAATGGAACAGCTTAATCCGGAAAAAAATTGTTTAAAAAGCACGGTAGCCGTTGTCCTTTGTTATCATGAATTCGCAATAAACGGCATAGTTGCCGAGCTTTATAAAAAGCTCAAATTTCCTATCATCGGAACCACCACTACCGCGATCTCGACAAACCGCGGCTTTGGCCAGCTTGATTTCTCGATACTTATGATCACCTCCGATGACGTCGTGTTTACCGCCGCTTGCTCCCCGTCTCTTGAAAAAGGGTTGGAAGAGCCGTTTGTGCAAATGTATAAAAACGCCCTCTCGGGACATACCGAAGCTCCGAAGCTTATTATCAGCGCCGCCCCGTTAATGCTTAATTACGCGGGAGATCATTATGTCGATATGCTCAATAAGGTTTCCGGCGGAGTGCCTAATTTCGGCACGCTTGCCATAGACAACACGGCGAATTATTCGGACAGCTATGTCATCTTCAATGATAAGGTCGGAAAAGATTTTTACGGCATTATTGCCGCAAGCGGAAACATTAAACCGAAATTCCTTTATGCGTCGATTTCACCCGAACACATTTTTGCGCAAACAGCGACAATCACCAAGGCCGACGGAAACATTTTAAAAGAAGTCGACGGTTCTCCGATCATTAAATATATGGAAAAGATCGGGTTGGCTGAAAACGGAAAAATCAAAGACATACTCCACTCCATACCGTTTATCCTTGATTACGGCGGCGAAGGTGTCCCTGTGTCGAGAATCTTATTGTCATGGAGCGAAGACGGTTACGGTATATGCGGAGGCCTGATGCCGGAAGGAACAAAATTTAATCTCGGAATGTGGGACAAAAAAGACGTTCTCGGAACTACCGCGCAGACTATTGAGAATATATTGCAAAACGAAAACATAAGTACTCTTATACTGCACTCATGCCTTGCAAGAATCTACGCGTTAGGCACTGATATTTTATCGGAAACCGAAATAGTAAATAAAACTATTGCAAAAAAAATTCCGTATATATTCGGCTATTCAGGAGGAGAAGTTTGTCCTGTTAAAAATGCGGCAAACGCAAACAGCTTCCATAACAATACGGTTATCGCCTGCATATTTTAATTTACTGAGCCGGTCAGCGGAGGTGGATCCTTGGAAGAACTGTTCGGTACGATTGAAGTTGAGAAATTAGTCGAAGAAATTAAACAGCTCAGGCTGGAAAATAAAAAACTGATTCGCCAGTTTAATCTGGCGAATATCAATATGATGAGGTATAAAAATGCCGCAAGCGCTCAGGAAAACCTTAGCGCGATTATTTCAGTAGAAAAATCAAGGCAGGAAAAGCAGCTTCAAGTCATTATGGAGAGCTCTCAGGACATCATCATTCTCATTGACAGCGCGATGAATTTTCTGCTGGCCACAAAAAGTTTCTTAACGCTCGCCGGCATATCCATTCTCGGATTTTTGCAACACAAATCTTTCAGGCAGGTATTTTCCTTGTTTGCCGACGATGTATGGCTTGAAAATATGGAAAATATCTTTAAAAAAGTCCTTAAAACAAACGAAATTTATTCCTCTTACGAAAAACTCTATATCGGTTCGTCGCGCAATGCGCGAAACTTTTCGGTAAGCGTTATTCCGTTTGCTTATGACAGCAAACTAAATGACGGACTTCTTGTAAGTTTTCATGATATGACCGAGCGTATAGAAATGGAGGATAAACTAACAGAGGCGCTTAATAACGCGACTTCCGCGAATAAGGCAAAAAGTAATTTTCTTGCCAACATGAGCCACGAGATACGCACGCCGATGAACGCTATCATCGGCATGACAAATATAGGCCTATCCGCCGCAGATATAGAGCGGAAGAATTACAGCTTTATAAAAATTAACGACGCTTCAACGCATCTGCTTGGCATTATTAACGATATTTTGGATATGTCTAAAATTGAAGCCGGAAAATTGGAACTCGCGCCGGTAGAGTTTGATTTTGGAAAAATGCTTCAGCAGGTCGTCAATGTCATTGATTTTCGCATGAAGGAAAAGATGCAGAAATTTACCGTAAATCTTGACGGCAAGATCCCGCAAATCATGATCGGCGACGACCAGCATCTGGCACAGGTTATAACCAATTTGCTTGCAAATGCCGTAAAGTTTACGCCTGTAGGAGGGGCTATCGGCCTTAATACTTACTTTTTAGAAGAAGAAAACGGAATCTGCCGTATAAAAATAACCGTAACCGATACGGGTATCGGCATAAGCGAAGAGCAGCAAGTCCGTCTTTTCCGGGCTTTTACACAGGCTGAAGCCGATACGACGCGCAAATTCGGAGGAACA
>Ga0123357_10005259_pt1 | contig 15436 bp, 7 predicted proteins | sample TergutEmb28metaG_FD_89873 | JGI IMG/M metagenome (GOLD analysis project Ga0123357, IMG submission 89873) | Embiratermes neotenicus P4 segment gut microbial communities from Petit-Saut dam, French Guiana - Emb289 P4 | ecosystem: Host-associated > Arthropoda: Insects > Digestive system > Gut ... | reverse complement strand
TTTCAGTATTTCGATGAAATGGGCGGCGTTTTTTATATGGTGTGTAGATTTCCCAACTAGTTGGCCTAGAAGTCCAGATAGGTGCTTAGATAGTAGGTAAGTGGGGGCTCCAATGTTGCTGACCCAAAAGAAGCTAATCTACATTCAAGACACGGCGAAAGCTTGAGAACGAAAACACTATGCATGAATTTATTACTTATAGCAGTATGATTCTTTTTCTTCAGTGAAGTGCTTCAAACACTCTGAAATTGATTAAGTGTGATTAAGTCTGAAACCTTGCTTGGTGCACAGTGTCATGTTGCACTCCATTTACTACGTAACATGCATAATGCGCAAGTCAACAGCGTCCAGTACACAGTGCCATGTTGCACTTAAGGTACTAACATGCACAGTGGCATAAGTTAACGGCATCCAGTACACAGTGCAGCGTTTCACTTAACTTTTTGGTGCCGGAATTATTTTTTTAATTTTAGCACACTCTGTATATAAAATGTGAATAATACGGGAACCAAATATGTTAGAATTATGAAACAAACTGCGTTTTGAAGAGGAAGAAACGGAGAGTATTTACCATGTTTAAAATATTCAGTACATATATGTGTTGAATAAATATGTAAAATGCAACGTTTAGAGGTTAGCGGTGCGGTACGACCGCTATAGTCGTCATTAGGCGTCAAAAGGTTAAAGTACTATAACTACTACAGTAACTTGTTGCACTTAAGTTACTAACATATGTAGTGCACAAGTAAACTTCTGAGTCTTGAGTTGTGCCATAGTGCGGGAAGGAAAATCTTTCCAGAAATTAAAGTATTTTGCATTTGAATTTACTGTATTTACTGGAATATAAGATGATTCACCCTCCATAGTATTCTCTTTTCAGGAAGATACAATGCAGAACATGTTTAACTTTGTGCATAATTGTGCAGTGACACTCCATTTTAAAGGTGATGAATTGCGACAAAATTATTGCCTTTAATCAAGTGCAACCTGTACTAATAATTTGTTGCATTTCAGGAATGAATAACCTTTTCCTGAAACAGTTATTTTTATACTAGTTGAATACTTCAGTGTACTTGCACATAAACTCTACTATAATATTTCAGCAAGAATAGTTGCAGTGCCTTTTTTTCCTTCTTCTTCTTCTCTCTCTCTTTTTTTTCTTCCTCCTCCTCCTCCTCCTCCTCCTCCTTCTTCTTTCTTTCTTCTTCTTTCTTCTTCTTCTTTCTTCTTCTTCTTCTTTCTTCTTCTTCTTTCTTCTTCTTCTTCTTCTTTCTTCTTTCTTCTTCTTTCTTCTTCTTTCCTTCTTCTTCTTCTTCTTCTTCCTTCTTCTTCTTTCTTCTTCTTCTTCTTATTCTTCTTCTTCTTCCTCTTCTTCTGCTTCTTCCTCTTCTTCTTCTTCTTCCTCTTCTTCCTCTTCTTCCTCTTCCTCCTCTTCTTCTTCTTCCTCTTCTTCTTCTCCTCCTCCTCCTCCTCCTTCTTCTCCTCCTCCTCCTCCTCCTCCCAGTACTACTACCATACTAATCAAAATTCCCGAGTCAGAGTTCTCCCACCAGCTCTATAATGCAGGGAATTTAAATTACCTGTTCTCACATGATAGAGGTTAAAGATCAGTGATTAATCTTTGTTAAGGAATGTACCTGTATATCAGGATGGAGCTGCTGCATCCAATGGAGACATTTTACATCCCAACCTGTGGAAATCAAACGCGAAACTGGAGAGCAGTGTTACTGCACTGGACAATAAGATTGGTTCTATTGTTGAAATATTGCAGCAGCAGCAGTTGGAAATGAAGGTAATTTGTTAAGGGTAGTTAGTTACACAGGGTGCCATGCAAGAACATGGTAGTCTTTCATAGTCTACTGTGAGAGGCTAGACATCAGTTGAAGTGAAACTCTGTAAGGTTTAATTGACATAATGATTAGAGTTGACTGTTCACATCTTACTTTTTGAGATTGCTTGTACCAGATGACATTGATAACATAGTTGTTTGCACTTCTGCATAACTCACTGCAAGAAAGCACCATTAATTGTTCCAGTTCTGCCTGCAATGGTTTGGTCATTTGCCACAAAGAAATAAGGCCTTATAGTACCACACCATCTTTTTACTACAGAGCGAGACAACTGTTTGGCATGTTCAGATCTTATTTCTTCAAGGAGAACAGTTGAGTTGTTGCCATAGATTCTGAGTTCTATTCCACTGAACTGGCTATGGGACTGTGAAGAATGAAAAAAGAAGATGAAAGGTTATGGTGTGAAAAGCATGGTGCATTGACCTATATGGCAAGGCAGGGCATGACTTTTCTTGTTTCCAGGTCATTTAATTGCAAAACTTGAAAATATTGTGTAGCCAGCACACCCCCAGACTTGTTAACCCTAAGTTTCATCCTGTGACAGCATCTGTAGTCTACAACATGTTCCCACTACACCCAAGCACAGGAAGTCGTCAGCATTGTAGTGGGAAGTGCACCAATTAATGATGATTTTTTTTTTGCAGGAAGTTACACAAAATGTCAGACAACAGTTACAGCAGTATTGAATGTCATGGATATAGTCTGGAACAAGTAATCTTCAAAAACTTTAATATTGTACGTCCTCTGTGCAGTTGCTTCAAAACATTATTTATGCGTTCTAATTAGCAGTCATGATGCTAGTTGTTCCTAAAACTGTTTCGCTTCATTTGTTGTCCAGCCTGTCTGAGTGATCTGCAGAAATGTGTCACACCTACACACTCCACGTTGTATTTGATAGTCTCAAAAATTCTGAGAACATATGTGAACATATGTGAACACAACAGAATGTTGGGTCTTAATGACATTCATATCTGTCCACTAGTTGTTAAATTGAAGAAAATACCAACACATGTGCCATATTGTAATACAAATTTTTAAAAATTAAACCCTCAAATTGGGTCAAAACATGTTGCAGTTCTAGTGTTTTAATTGTAAAAACTTTAGGTTATAATATAGTGCATTTCTCAAATTAGTGTTGAATGGAAGGTAATTGGTAAGGGGGTGACCATAACCAATTTTAAGGGACTCTGCCATAATTTTCATGGGGGCTCTGAGGACCACTGCTCTTGTTAGGGTAGGTGGCCTCTGAGTTGAGAATCAAACAGAGGGCCTCCTTAACGCAAACCATGCTTGATTATCAGCAGTGGGATTTAGTGCTGGATTAGTTGGTCAGTCAGTCTTCCGTGACATGGTCCAATGGATGGATGGACGGACGAATGGGTATATTATTCAGAAAGTGATTTGCAGAGTGTTCTTGATTGTAACAGAAGTTGCATGAGGAAGTACGTACCACCCAACAAGCTGGATTCAGAGACCGTAATTCACCATCACTTAGCCCCCGCATGGAGGCAGTGATCATGTCGCACCTTGACAAACTGTTGGTGAAACATCAGCAGCAGCATATGGCTCTGTTGGAGGAACTGCTGCTGCAGAGACAAGAGGCCCTCATGTCTGCTATCTCACAGGCTGTTGGAAACTTGGTGACAGCGAAACTTGAAGATATTGTTACTGCTGAGATTAAAAACAGCATTATACCAGGTAGGCAGCTGTCACCACAGTGAACTGACTGGTTGCCAGTTTTTCCGATATGTGGACAAGTAATACAGCCCTGGATTTCTGAGTAACCCACACCCATTGTGAAACAGGCACTGGTCATCATAATACACATCACTACAGAGGTACACCAAAGAAGCATTGTATTTACAGTATGCAGAGAAATCATATCTTGCAGATAAAAAATCTCAGTAATGTGATGATTTAGTACAATGTGTTTTACACTCCCTTTGTGTTTGAAGTAACATACTTCTTTGGTATATTCCTGCAGTGATTTTTGTATACCAGATATGCAAAAATAATTATAAACTAGGATATAAGATCATGACAACTTAGATCTTTTATGTGTTTGTTTTATTTAAATGGTATCCATGCGCTGTAATGTTAAGTGACAGTTTGAATCCTGTCTTATTAATCTAGAACCATTACTTTTGTAACATCTTTTTCAAATGAAGCCAACTAGGTGCACACTACTTCATAGTATATTTATTTCAACTTCTCTACATGTACATTGTATGGGTAGCTGTCTGGTCTGCAGACCAGTGAAAAATACCAGTGTCGCATAGATACAGTAAGTTCTCCTGATGATGGGCACATAGTTGCCTGAAACATGTAGAGAAGTTGAAATAAATATACTAAGAAGTAGTGTGCACCTATTTGGCTTCGTTACAAAAAGATTATACAGGGGTGCATGGTCATCAAAACATAAAATACTTTTGTAACAGTTTAAATACAGAATGGCAGTTGTTTTCCCCAAGGCAGTTTAATATTTGGTTTGCTTTAGGAAAAGAACAGGTTTGGAGAGAAGTGGTGAAGCACATGAAATAATGTGCATGACACAGATGGAGGTTAATATGGCTTTAAATGTGGGTCTCACCTAAGGTCCTCACAGAATAATGGAGTGCAGTTCTCTCATGATACACTCACTGTTACGCAGTCCGTCCTGAGCTGTCCACCTCCCATGCACACTGTTACATACCAGTAAAGTTACTGCTCAACTCCCTCAGTCCTTCCTCCCAAATGTCACTGAAGGAGTCTCCCTCTTGTTATACTGTCTGTTATTTACTGAAACTGATTGAGAAGAATGTATTTTTAATACAGACAACATTGAAATTCTGGCATGATGCAAGATACACAGTCAGTAATATAGGACATGTTATATTAGAACAGCTGTGATGTAAATTTACCAAAAAACCCCCCAACAGATTTCCCTCACTGATGGTAGTTAACAAATAACAAGTGTCAGTTTATGTCCATTGTTCCACAGTAGGTCATATGCTAAGAAACTGAAGTACAATCAGTGAATAATAAATCTTTCATCATAGGCTCCTGAATGTTTTACTGTAGTTTGAAGTCAACAGGCATATCCATCTTCAAGGATATGGCATTGCATTATAGCGTAGCCTTCTCATTTCTGAGTGGTATGGCAACCTACCTCAGCTGTGTCCTTACCACTTACCACTTTGTCATGTGCATGGTTATCCCTTTGGTGCCTAAGGTCAAGTATACTTGTCATGCAGTGTGATTCTTAACATGCCAAATGTCAGGTTTAGGTGACAGCATTTAATGGCCTTTGTTATGCAGATCTCATTTAAGTTTGGACTTCTTCACCTGTCACTGGGCATTTAATTCCTTTTCAGTAGTGTTGAATATTTCAGGAGGAAGAAAGGGAGAAAAGGTGGTTGGTGAACACACTGGTTAGTGGCCTAAAAATCAGAATGTCATTACTTATAAAAGTGTTTTTAAAAGCTGTTTTAAAATATACTACATCTAAACAATAACCATATCCGGTCATGCCCAAGGAAACCCAAAATGCTGTTGCCGGGATTTGGAAACCAGACAGACAATGTACATGTAAGGTAACACGGATGCATGTGTGTGCAACCATTGTTGCAGTGGAAAAGCAATAAGTGTTACATATTTTGAGTGTGTGTGTTTGTAGCCAAAGGTATTCAGCAGGCAGTGCACATGCACCGTATTGTCATCTGTGGCCTGCCCAGCTCTACAATATTTTTCCACATTGTCTCATAAACAGCACAATTTTAGGGGAAAAAAATTTATTGAACATAAAATGTGTGTTTTGATTTTCTCTACAACATTTGTCTGAAATATTCTCATTCTAAAAAGAATTTAGCAAGACGTGATCAAAAATGTATATTGGTTGTTATGTACAGTACCCATTATTCTTGTCCTGTTTTAATGAAACTTGAATTTTCATGACACATTTTCGAAGTGTGTGTCAGTATCAGATTTCACGAAAATCTGTCCAGTGGGAGCCAAGCTGTTCCATGTGGGCAGATGGATAGACGTGACGAAGCTAATCGTAACTTTGTGCAATTTTGTGAACATGCCCAAAAATAAATTTGCAGCAACTTCTGTTGTGCTTAAGGGGAAATCCCCAGATGTCTTCATTTATTGCTCAGGTATGGGGTAAGGGATGGTAATGTGAGGGACAAAAGTGGCTGGGAAAAGAATTGTGGGAGAGTGGAGGTAAAGGTGGGACAGTTGAAGTAATGGGAGTTATAAATGTGAAGTGATGAAGTGGAAAGGAGGAGAGAAAGATAAAACAATAATACAAACAAATAAAGGGGATTGAAAGCAATACAGGAAAAATGAGATAAAGGTTTTAAATTGGTTGAAGGAAAAATGAAATAATGGTATTAAATTGGTTAAAGGAAAGGGAGAGATAAATTATTTTCCCTGTCACTCTTTGTATGTCATGAAGTAGTATGGGTAAAATAACTTACTGAATTCATGTAAAGGCAGCAGCATGTAGACCACATATGGAGAACCACTGACTTGTCACAAACCAATGGAAACAAAAGAAATGTTTTGTGTTGCACTGAATTTGAAACTTTTGTACTTACTGCCTCTCTTTGTTGTTAGATGTCAGTAGCCAATAGCTCCACAGAAAGCAAGTATGTTAGGTGTCGTGACAAAAAAAAAATTGGATCGTTGTTCTTCTGGGATGTTAGGCAGGGTAGATTGGTAGTTAGTTTCTAACCATTCAGGACAACCTGTCCATCCTGTCTGCAAGGGTTGTCCCAAAACATCAGTAACTAATTACCAATCTATGCTTCACAACGTCCCAGAAGATCAAAGATCTTACTTATGCCATGGCAGAAGTCTGCAATCATGCAAACAATAATTATCATAGTTCAACAGGAACAAACAGGGGAATTTAAGTGGGTCAGTTGTTTGACTTGATGATTACGGTAAGAAGACAATATAATCTGGAAATTTATGCCACCTTGCATTCTAAATCTCTCATGGACCTGTGTTGTGTGTAAGTTGTATAAAAAGTAGAGAGAATATTTTTTATCGTCAGATTGAGCACTGCAGACCTTGCATCATCAGTTGCTTTGTGGTATTGACTTCACCTGCTCTTTGGTGAGCCATCTAATGATAAAAATATTCTCTGTTTAAAGCAGTAAGTTTGTCAGTTGTTTAGACAGTCTATAGACACAAGGTCTCAAACTTTGAAAGCAGAACAGTATCATGTTTTTTTACCTTAAGTATAAGGAAGATACAGAATAGAGGAATTAAGGAATTGGGTAGTTGACAGTACTGCAAAAAAATATTTATGTATATCACATGTGATATTGAAACAGGAGATTATATTGTGCTGGGCATGTGACTTGAGTGGGGAGTGCAAGAGATATATACGTAATCATGGTGGAGAAATGTGTTGGGAAGAGGCCACTTGTAAAGTTGAGGAGTTGAAGAATACTATTAAGATGGACCATTGGGAAGTAATTTGTTAATGTCTGAGGGCCATGATTTTGGCTTTAGCAGCATTAGATGTTTGGGCTCTGGTATGATGCTCGGTGCTTTTGTTACAGCTCTGATATCAACATTGGAACCACTAAAGCACCAGCTTCATGTAGAAATGACACAGAAGCTGACATCTACTGATCACCTCCTGAAAGAAAATATAACAAAATTAGTTCATAGCAAGGTAATTGTATAAAATCTTCTTTTTCACTGACAGCCCAGTTGATGGGTGCATACACGTTTCCATTCCATATTTCTTGGTCTCCTGCATCATTCCATGCTTCTCACCTACTTTCATGCCTTTGTACCTAAGACTGTTCTTCGCTTCTCCATGCAGTATCACAATTACTGTAAAAGATGTGTGTGTTTGTATTCTCAGACAATTTTAGCATGAAACACGAGAAAAATGCTCTGATGTGAAGTTCGGAACACGAACAACTGAAACTTTAGAATGAGCTGTAAACATGCTTGGACATTCTCTGCATCTCATTACAAGTTTTTGTAGCCATGTCCATGCATATTGGAATTTATTGGAGGTATGTACTCATTGTCAGCTGATCCCAGCAGCTGCACAGTCTAAGGTTTTGGTCTGCAGGCAATCACTTGCTGGAGTGGCAGGTTCAAATCCTGCTGGGGGCACGGATACGTGTCTCGTGTGAATGCTGTGTGTTGTCAGGTAGTGGTTTCTGAATCAGGTTGGTCACTCATCCAGAGGAGTCCTACTGAGTGTGGTGTGTCTGAGTGTGGTGGTGAAGCCTTGGTAATGAGGAGGCCTTGACCGACTGGGGGCTGTTGTGCCATGAAAAAGAAAAGTGTTCCGTGTCATTGTCAGTTTTATCACACTATATACTGTACATACAAAATTCTATTGTAACATTTTTCTAGTTGTTAAGAATTATACTGTAATAGTGCAAAATTTTATATTATATCTGTGAAATTTAACGAAGCTGAAATCTGTGGTAATGAAACTATATATGGAATGAAAATACTGAATTCTGCATGAAATTACATGAAGTAAGACTGTCATATGATGGAATTAACATTATATTTGTATCCTTGTTCACAGCATTTTTCTTCAGGCATTTATTGCTTCATGATGATCGATTATTTCATTACTGTAATGACTGTTAAATTATTTTTTTATGTTTAATGTAGCTTGGACATAGTATTTTTTTGAGCTGAAAGTGAGACACGTCTTACTGTTATCATAACTCTTTCATTGATTTTGTACCCTGAGCCTAGTTATGTATATTGTTTCCTTTTGTTTAGTCTGTGATGGAGGTGTTGAGTAACTCAGCTGTAAGTGCACTTCAGCCCGCTATGCAACATGTATGTAAGGATTTCTTCACCAGTCTTCTTGTGCCATCTTTTGAAAAGTCATGCCAGTCCATGTTTCAACAAATCAATGAATCTTTTTCCAAAGGAACAAGAGAATGTAAGTTACCATTTTGTCTGCTGACTTCATATGTTGACATCCCTGCTGATCCATTGTAACTCTGACTTTACAAGAATCTCAAATCAGACTTTACCAGTCCTTCACTTCCCCATGCTTATTAGTGTGTTCTGATTTGCACCGCACAGGGTATTAATTGTATCTTACAGATATCCAAAGTCTTGAAAGTTATTTTGACAAGCAGCGACGACAGCAGGAGAAAGGGCGAGATATGATCAACCAAATACAGGTCTTGTCTGATTCGTTGCACACAAACCACGAGCATCTTATTGTGGCCATGCAAGAGGGGGTACAGGAAGAAACTAAGAAGGGGTTGACAAGGTAAGTAAAGGAGAATAATTTCATGTTCTGTTTTTTGCCTTTGCACTAACTGCATAAAATGAATGCATAATGAAGAAGTTGTGTATGCTCAGGTTCAGTAACATAAGATATCTCAGTAGGCATAATGACTAGGCTGGAGGCTGGATAGCAGGGGAATTGGAGTTAAGTTTCCAGAAGGGATGTGATATTTCTCTTCTCCAAATCAGACTGGTTTTGCAGTCCTCTGAGCCTCATTGAGTATTTACTGGGACTCTTTCTGTGGGCATAAAGTGGCCAAGGTGTAAACCTAATGGTTGGTCGCCATCTGTTGCTAAGGTTCATGATTGGTTCTATGCCTCCACCCCACCATATGTCCCATGGTGCAAGTGTCTCATAACATTCATTACATGTAATTTAGGATCATAAGAAACACAGTTTTACCTTGAATATGCAGCCTGAACATAGCAGCTATCATGGAAGCTCTATTGTGGATGAGGCCTGCCTCTGCCAGGAATTTGTAGTTCACAATCCCATGCGTATCTACTTACCCAGTTTCATAAAACAGTCGCAGAGTGCTGACCTTCACCATATAAGCAGTTCTCACACCTCCCGAAAATATTTCCCATTGCACTACAGAGCTCTTGTTTTGTTGTACTGGTGATTTCTCATCGAATATTGTCATCCATTTCTTTCAAAGAGTGTATTTTTCACATAAACTCTATATTTCAGTGTCTTCCACGTATAATAATCATACAGGTTCAAATTTGGAGATCTGGGAAGCCAGAATCCACAAGTTATTCGCTGGAATACCTCTTCTAGGGCAGTTTGTTACCACAAAATGGGTATATGCCATGATCACATCCTATGGAGTCTTTTGTATCTGCTGTGTGTGTTCATCCTCTTGTCTTATAGAATAGTAAATAAACTGTACTGTTGATTATGCAGTATTAACCCTTTCCGCGCAACTTGGTATGGAATACATAAACATTTGGTAGTGATGGTTGTATGCATGACAGAAGTATGAAGATGACATATAAACTACTAAGTAAGTTCCTTATGTTGATAGTTATTCTCATAATCTTTTTCTTCCTTGTCCCCCTCCATATGTTTACCAGACATAGCAGTTGAGTAAGTAATATTCCTGCTTCATATTCAGGAGGCTCCAGGTTCATATCTTATCCCAGAGACTATCTTGACCTGTTTTTCAATGTTTTCTGCTTCATTTCTGGCAATTGCTGGGATAGTATCACAGATCAGGCAAATATCAGTTCAATTTATTATTTCCACATGAACTTATAATTCAGCATTATATAAACTCATGTTCTGAGAACATAAATTAGTAAATCATGAGTTAATAGGCCAACAAAGCCACCAGCTCCTGGTACTTTCATGTGGTAGACAAGGTTTGGCTACCTGTGTAGTATGACATAACACAGTTTGAATGCTTCTGTGTCATGATATGACAAGGGTCAGATGTCTTGATATTATGACATGACAAGGTTCAGATGGTATTTTTATGATACAGTGTGTTATGACATAACAAGATTTAGGTGCCTGTGTTATAACAAGACAGTAATTATTCATTGCACAGTTGGGTGTTCACAACTTGAAGAGGTAAAATAGCTATGACTCAACTAACAGTTTTCTTATTATTTCATCTTCTTTTAGCATTCAGGATAGTTTGAAGACATCTGTTTGTGAAACAATAAAAGAGCATATAGCCAAAGGTTTTCGTGTACAAGAAGACGTTATACAGAATAGTGTAATCACTGCAGTGCGATCACGTGCTGTAACACCTGCGCCCCATATTGTTGACGCTCATGTACAGCAACTGCAGATCGAGCAACTCATTGGACAAGGTCAGATCAATGCGGCTTTTCAGCAGGTAAGTGCACTGTGCACAATACATTTTGATTGAACCATTTTTTTCTGACATTTCTTTTTAACTTTTTAACTTATACTCTTACACAAAATGCAGACCATGAATGCTAAATAGGGTGGTCATAACTGTTCATCTGTTCAGGTACTTCCTATCTGAAAGTACTTGACTGATGTCAATAAAAAATGATAGTAGGGAGAGCTTTGCATAAATTGATTTGATTTTGGTCTTTAGCAGTCTTGGGTTTGAATATTGGCCTGCAGAACAGGTATCATGGATTGTCTGTTGTTTTCCTTAATACCTCCAAATAAATTCTGGGATATAGCTAAAAACAGGTCACAGCTGCTTCCACAACCAGATTCATCATTCAGATTTATCCAGTATCATCGCTTTACATTTATATACCATATCCCAATAAAGAAATTGTTTTCATCTACTCAGGCACATATACAAATAATATGGCATAAAAAATACTGATGTGCATTATTAGCAACAATTTGTTTGTTGTTTGTACATGTGTGCAGAATTTCTAATAGTATTATTTTCAGTTAATTTACAAGATCTGTTTGCAGTGGCCACCACGAACCTCGCTGCAAGCACTGTAGTGATGTGCCATGTTCTGGCACACCTTGTCCATGGTATGTTCTGAGCAGTTTCACATGCTGCTGTAATTCTAGCTATGAGATCCTTTTCTGTTTCCACAGGGGCTCATAAGTGAGACTCTTAAGATGGCCCCAAAGGAAGAAGTGAAGCAGACCCTTATGAGATGATTGCAGCAATCATGAAATGCTGCATCAAGATGGTGTCTCACAGCATTTGTAAAATGGGTGGGGATCATTGGGTTGGAACCATGTGCATGGGTTTGCCTCCTGATGTCGATTTTTGTATGAAGGAGACATTCCCAACCACATATTTCCTGCCTCAATTTGCTCCCACAAATTGCTCCTACTTGATCCCACTACAATTCCTGAAATTTTGTGACAAACTATTCTGCTACACCTTGTATATCAAGTGATCATGAGTTTTGTGAAAATCATTTCAGTGAAAGCCATACTTTACTTATGAATGTAAATGAATTTCTGTCTGTACTTTCTACATTTGTGGTCCAGTTTGGGTGAAATTCGGAGTAGTGGTCTGCACATCATTTTGTGAAGCATGTGTGACTTTTGTGAAAATCATGACAGAAGTAAAGCATTTTTAATTCAACCACAACTTCTCTTTCAGCTTGTCTTATTATTCCTTCAGTAGTCAACTTCCTGGTGTGAAGCCAAATTAAAGTTCCTTTAAATTTCTTGTACATTGTAGTTGTGAATTGTCTGTCCTTGAGACAGTCAAAAACTGGTGTATGTAGCCCATGTTTTTGTGCAGTGGACAAACAGCATTTTGTTAGGATCAACCAAATTTTTATGTAGAATTTTTAACGTCATATCAGAGCGAGCATCATCACAGCTCTCTCATCCAATTCAGACTTCGTGTCATGCTGTTTGATACATGCAAAACATGTGGTAATTTTGCATACCAAGACTGTTGACCAAGCAACATTCTTTTCACTTCTAGAGGAAGAAGTTTGACATTTTTGTTCTTTCAATTGCACCAACTCTGCAACTTGTTCCTGTTGCACATAATGTGGAAATGGTGTTTCGTTTACAATCTGCATGTTGTCAGCATTTAAATTCGTGATGCTGCATCAAAACACTGCCAGTTTTGATATGTCTTACATTACTACTTACCACTGTGGTAGTAGCAACTGTACAGTGACTTTGCAAATGCCACATATGTAGCAAAGGGAGCCTGTTTATAGACTTCTGGTTTGAACAACCACTGTCACTGCAGTAAGTTTAATAGACAGGACAGTGCCTCAGCTGCACACTTATGTATTTACCGTAAGAGAAACAGCTGTGGCCCAACATTCAACATAAACTACCAACAATTATTTCATGCCATGTTTGTGGACTGTTTATGAATAAATTAGAATTAATAGGGTCCGTCTAGTTACACTGTAAAAGCAAAGGTAACACAATTTCTGTACAATCTTAGAGAGGCTCTGATGGTTCCAGGAGGTTGAGGCTTTCAGATTCCATGTCAGTTAGCACATGAAGGTGGGAGAGTTGTCAGTCCTGTGCACTTTTACCCCCCAAGAAATATTCCTGGTACTCATTTCTGTTAGAGGCCGAGTCAATCCCAGGGCCATAGTGTGGCTGGAAGGATCATGTCACTGCAAAATTCCAGTAACACCATTGGGAATTTAACCCGTGACCTTCCAGCTTGTAGCTCAGTGCCTCAACCAACTGCACCACTGCATGCCCCCATAGTTACACTGTAGAGGAATGAATTGTACATGAAGGATATTGCAGCCATGGCGTGTAAACGTATGAAAACACTATTTTTAATATAAATGTACTTTCAGATCATCCTTGTCCACATTCGTCCCATGCCATGTTGCATACTCTTGAGCACTTTATCTCACCAGCACCTCTCCTATCTGTCTGTCTGTTTGTCCGTCCCCTCTGTCTCTCTCTATCATATAGTGGTCATAGTGTGTGCACACTGTTGTCTCATTGTGCATTGTACCATATTCGACCGCGGTAGCACAGTGGTTAAGGTGCCGTGCTACAAATCGGAAGGTCGCTGGTTCGATCCCAGCTGGTGTCATTGGATTTTTCATTGACATAAAATCCTTCCGATCACACTATGGCCCTGGGGTCGACTCAGCCTCTAACAGAAATGAGTACCAGGACCATTTCCTGGGGGTAAAGGCGGCCGGTGCGTAAGGCTGACAACCTTACCACCATCCTGTGTTGTCATGAAATCTGGGAACCTTAACTTTCTGGAACCCTCTAGGCCACTCCAGGCCTGTAATGGGACTGCTTTACCTTTACCATATTAAGTGTGTAAAATTATGATCATGCAGTAATATTTTTGTATAAATCGTGGTTCCTAATGGTATAATGATTGGAAAGAGTGACCTCAGGCTAATCACATCCATGGGCTTTGTCCACATCTGTTTCCATATACTGTAGTATTTCTGAGCCATGGAGATTGAAAAAAATAATAATTACTGTGGTTTGTGATTGATGTATGTATCCCACTTATAAGCTGTAACAGACACCACTTTTGTTTCTGCAGGCTCTGTCTGCCTCAGATTTAAGCCTTGTGGTTTTCATCTGTGAGAAAGTAAATCCACAGCAAGTGTTCAATCAGAGTCCATGTCCATTACAACAGCACGTGCTACTGTCACTGATACAACAGCTTTCAGCTGACATGTCCAATTATACAGAACTGAAGCACAAGTAAGTGATTTGCTTTACAATTTGCAAGTCTTATAAGACTTGGTAAATCTTTGCTATTTGAATGTTTCAGTTTTGTATGCAGGTTACTCATCAACAAATTTTCCAGGTAAACACAGTAACTGGTTTGCTGTTTTGTGATGACTGTGTAAGCTCATCTAAATGTGCAGTAGGTGAAGAGGAGTGAGGAGTCCTTATGTGTTTATACAAGGAGAGTTTTGAATCATGTCCTCGAACACTGCAGCTGTCACAGAAGCATTATCAATTAGGAAAAGGTGTGAAATGTCCAAGAATTCTTCCTGGACATTTCAGCTTTCAGAGATGAGGACACTGCATTACCTCAGAACATCAGAATTGAAGTATCCAGTGACACAGCATCATATCCCAGAAGACTGGAATCCTGTTATATGTATTTCTTCCAAGCAGAATAGCAATACCCTGTCCTGTTATGTCACAGTGCTATTAATGTTCTCTATTCACCAAAATGCTTCTGTAGGCTTTAAGTTTGGCAAGTTATTTGTGATTGGTTCATCCATTTCCATAGGGTGATTTTGCTATCTCTCCCATGTTGGTTGCAGAACCCTTCAAATGTTTGTTGTTCTCTCCACACAGCTGTTCCTACTCTGTTGTTTTGCGAGTGTCACAATGAAACAAGTCTAAAGATGCTACTTATCTCATCAACCCATTTTTAAGATGTTCTTGCTACTCTTTCCAGTCTTAAATCTACACTCACCCTTATTTTTATTGCAGCTCCTCTGATGACATCGTTGAGCTGGTCACATATAGTTCTCAGTTTCGATATTGAATCTTAATATTCCTATGTATAAGGTGTGAAGCTTTGCTGTGAACAGATTCAACAAATTGTTCTTGCATTATTGGCCACCAGTGTTTTGGGGACCTGCTTTGTCCCCATCATCAGGGTCCATGTGGTGGGGAACCACAAGTTGCTGACATATTCTGAATGAGGGCATCACGATGTGCTTAGAAATCAAATATTATAACATAAGTGTACGTCAGCACAATCTAAATTATTTATTTATAGTGTAGTTATAGTATTGCTACATGTTTCGACTAAAGACTAGTCATCTTCAGGCCTCTACAATTCTGTGTCAGATGCTACTGCCCACTTTGGGATCCCAGAGTGTTTACATCTATTACTTAATGCTATTTTTGGAGATTA
>Ga0123357_10005258_pt1 | contig 15439 bp, 5 predicted proteins | sample TergutEmb28metaG_FD_89873 | JGI IMG/M metagenome (GOLD analysis project Ga0123357, IMG submission 89873) | Embiratermes neotenicus P4 segment gut microbial communities from Petit-Saut dam, French Guiana - Emb289 P4 | ecosystem: Host-associated > Arthropoda: Insects > Digestive system > Gut ... | reverse complement strand
GGAAAACGGGGTGTGGGCAGAATATCTGAAGGCAAAAAAGTGTAAATGAACCCCATGAATATGGAAGGAAAGTATGAACCTTAACCTTAAAAAAACGGGGGGTGAAAAAAAGAAGTAAAATGAGTGGGGGGGGGGGGGCACTTCTTGGTTTGGGAATTAGCAACGCTGAATCGCAGGGTTAGTATTACCAGAGATGATAATATGCCCGCTGCAATAACAGGACACAATTATGGAAACTTTTAAGTAGGAAGTTACACAGTATCAGTGCCATACCCTAGTGATGCGTTTCAAATTGCTACACGGACCAAAGGAAGTCCTTACTGTCTCTCTTTTTTTCTTTGTTGCAGCGAACGCGAAATTAAATTGGAGGGAAAAACGTGTCTTCTTGAAGACAAGTTGGGACTCTGACAACATGAAATTGGTTTGGTTAACAGGCTTTGTCCGCGAACTGAAAGGAACGCTTACGTAAGTCGGCACCTGTACACACTCTAATCGTGTATCGGTGCCACTTTATTTCACTTATGTTATGAAAATTACTTAAGTACAGATTCTGTGTGCGTGTAATTTGTCGGGCACAACTTCAAAGTTTCATATCGTTGCCATCTCGGCTGTAAATTTGAAAATGTCACTTCGTGTAGGCCTATTACTTGCACGTGCGTTTTACCATCGATTTCCATATTAAATTTCCCCCCCCCCTGTAGCTACAACTGCTCACTACTATGTGCCACACGACCTAAACATAAAGAAAAGTTCTCAACGACAGCCACCTTGGTACTTGTTACCACAGAACAAGTTGTCTGTTATCTTCCACGACCCATTTTCGTTCTCATTCTTGGGTCTCAGAAGCAATTGTGTCAGACCCGCCTCACAGTCCGACGAAACTTAATGAATGTACGGGGCGGGTCTGTTACTTAACAACACTGTAACAACCCCTGGAATAAAGAATATGTAAACAGCCCTCGCTACAGTCCCGTTAACAGCACGGTCCCTACTTACTCCGCTCCCGCACATTACAGTCCACAAGCCAAGTTTCGGATTCCACGGACACCTCGCACAGGCACGTAGACACCAACAAGACGAATATACACGTATACATCTCTAACATTGACTCTAATCTTAACAGCATGTGACGGACGGATGGCGAGACAAAACCAACACAAAGCAGGCGAAAATAAACAGAAAAGGAGACGTTTCCGCCTATACCTTAGTTTCATCCACCTACTCAGCACGCTGCTAACTCAATGTAAGTTTGAAGGCGGGAATAAATGAGGGATGCGGTTCGGCTGACAGACTCTGTATAGAGGTGGGTAAGATTACCTTTCACTACACAGGTTACTGCGTAACTAATCCTGACATACCTGTGAACGCGGCGCTCGCCTTTCGTACATGCGACTTCCGTACAACCCGAACTTTCGTACATAACAAATTCTCACCCCTAATCCGTCTTTCGTACGCCGAATTCGGACTTTCGTACACATCTGACGAACGAACATTTCGAGCTATCGCTCAGTGGCACTGTAAAACTGAGCCCCGAACTTAGTTTGTAACTACTAATGCCAGTAAGGCCGATCCCAATGGCCGTGCGGACTAAGGCGCGGGTCTGCGGCGGCTCGCTTGCTGGGATCGAGGGTTCGAATCCCGCCGGGGGCATGGATGTATTTCTTGTGAGTGTTATGTGTTACCAGGCAGAGGTCACTGCGAGGGCCGACCACTAGTCCACTAGTAGTTTACGAGTCAGTGAACCCGTTGGCGACTAGCATATAGAGTAGCCTCGTGTAATCCAAGCATGACTGTGATCACAATGCCTCTCTAAAACGAGGAGTAGGCCCACTAGAGCTGTCGAGGAAGACATTACTCCGGGAAGTTTATTTGTATTGCTTATATTTTGTAACCCAATTGACAACTTTGATGTTGGTGTGGACGGTTGAGTTTTCATGCTGGATGGTTTTGGTGAGGCCCCGTGTTCTTTGTTGTTGGCTAACCTGACCACTTCCTCTGGTAACGCAATCTGGTGGAAGAAAGGGAACCTAAATCATAACGGTGGCAATATGTAACTTGCGTTTAGAATGTGACCACTGTACTGTAAAGCAGACGTATGGAAATGTTTTAAACAACAACGTTAAGGTAACTAATGGCTTAGGAATTCGTTGGCCATCCCTTCTACAGCCCTCAGAATTATGCAAAATATTGGCTGGCGTGATGGAAGGAACGTTAACTATTACCTTTGGTTGAATAAATGCCTGAATGTACCCGAATTATTGCTACAACTGTTTTGTTTTTTGCCCATAAACAGGAATTTTTATGTACTTTTTAAGCTACGGGAACGAAACACCCGTTTCAACATATAACGCGTTTTCTGGGATGAACTGTGTTCGAAAGTCGGCGACTGCCTGTATTCCAAATCTTGGGAAACGCTCGTTCAAACCCGCGTTCAATGTGCATAAAGTAGAATGAATCTTCTCATTACCTCCGAAACGAATAAAATCATGGATAAGTTTGTGGCTGGTACTCTAATGTAATATGTAAAAAACAAACGCCAGCCTAGTATGAAAGTACGAGTATAATCTTTGCGAATCTTATTCAAGAGTTACTGTCAATGAGAGCTGTCAGTAAATCCAATTATTACCCTATACTAGTAACCAAACACTAGCTACAATTTCATTAACACGACAAGATATGTCCTTTGTAAATACACAACGTACTGTATAAAACGCCACTCAATACTGTAAACTATTCATTTTATTTCATTTTTCAGAGATAACCAAGAATGTGACACATATGTGTGATTACAGCAGAAGATGAAAATGTCCCACACTTTAAGACAAGCATTCACCATTATGAAGTTTTTGTTTGTAACTTATCTAAGAGTTTGTAATAGGTGCCGGCAAAAGCCTATTCAATGCTATGTTAAAGGTCCTCTGGGCTCCTTGGGTTATTGCTGTAGACTCTTTGATTAAGAAATGCCACATAGAAAAAAGAAAAAAAGAAAAAGGTGAAGTGGCGTAAGATCTGGAGATCGTTGCGGCCAAAAGCGAGGCCCGACAGCGCGATAACCAAGCTTCTGTCGCTTTCGCAGTATTGGCAGTTGCCCCATACTGCTGAAACTTGCAATCCTGTTCATTCTTTTCCAGCACAGAAACGAACTGCGTCACAAGATTAGCATAATTTTCGGCAGGACAACGTTCCCAAAAATTTGTTTTCGGGAAAATGTGCACCAAAACACCAATCTTTGACAAATGCAGACGATCTTCATGCAGTGCATGTGCACTCCATATTCCACTGTTTTGACTCCTGGCTACCTACTGAATTCAGATTAAGTTTCGTCTGGAAAAAACACTGTCCAACGCATAAAACCGCCTGGCGGGGGGAAAAAAACCCGATTAGAGAATTACCGCGCAACTGATACCTAACAGAACTAAAGAAAGGAAGTGAACTTGTGCTCAGCGACTCGGCATGTCAAACGCAGCGGGGATGCAGGACTGCGTCTTATACGGTACAGCCTGTATAAACCACTGGCCTGGGCGAAGTCCTTCATTAATAGTAATAAACTACCTTCACCTTATTAACTTGAAGTCACGTGGTATGAACTGTCCATGAATTCAATCTGTAGTGGTGGTACTTAAAAACCCACTTCATTAATTTCGGACGATCGTAGCGCATTTAATGTGCACAACTGACGGTGCTGAACTCTGAAAACGGCAGCTTTATATCCCAACCAACCCCATTACTCACGGGTTAATCTGACATCTGCGCCTAATGACAAGCATCATCAGTCTTTCAACGTGACAATGCAGTCTGTCACTCAAATGTTCCCAGAACAGGAGCGGAATGTTCATGCATACGGATAAACACACCACAACAATTCAGAGAAAACTGTGAACTGTCTAATGAAAGGTGCATCAATTCGTGGTCTCTAATCACTGAAAAATAACACAAATAACTAGATTCAACATCGCTTTAAAAAAAACAACAATATTCAGCTTAAACTGCCAACCTGAAGGCAATTACAAGAGATTTGCTAACACATATTAAAAAAACCGATTTTTCATTCAAAATACACTTAAATTACTGTTGGCCTGAGCAAACGTTTCATCCATTTGTTGACGTTTAATACCGAAATATCCCCATACTGTTTGTCCGACAGATGCATGGGTGCACACCATATGCTTTTCAGCAAGCGCTCTGTGATCTCATTCCTTGTGTCAACAAACAGCAGTCACAAAATTCCTTAACAGGAAGCTGGTGTTATACAATGTAAGATGTAGAGCTTAATCAGACTTTCTAAAATGAAACCCCGAACTCTTAGGCGAGATCACAACCTACATATAACATTTATGTCTAAATAAACCATTTCTTGATCACCACCCAATCACCCAAATAAATATTTCATTGCAGACAGCTAAAATGCGATATTATGAACCACTTACCAGACATACGAGCACTTTACGACTTTCCTAACGTCATAATTTGCGCTAAACACTTTCCATATATTGTGTGTAATAATCAGAACCTTGTTAAGCATGGAATTCATCTACACATGCATTCCAACGTACGAAATGTTCAGGCCACCTTCCCGTTAGTTCAGCTATCTCGAATTCCGCAAGATTTACTGCCAAAGTGTGTAGGGCATGAAGTGTGTGCTTTACATCTCCCTCCGATAAATACTTGGCGAGCTGTGTTCGATTGGAGCGCTTACACGATACAGAACTTGAGTTGAAGCGATCGTTATTGGTAACCAAACCTGCCTCGGGTGGACTTGACCTTTGTCCACCCGATACAGCAAAAAAGTTACACGTAGAAAGGTATAAATGGCGAAGCTAATAAACACTGTTGCGAACACGACACAAAATACATGTTCTACTTCGCAGAAAACACGATGGATCTCAATTACAAATATCAGTCGACTTAGTAGTGAAACTGTCTTAAACGGAATTTGGGCATCAGATGTAAAATCAAAACTTCAAATACCTGTATTAAATGGGATCTTACTGAAACGGAAAGAAATTCTGGCCCTTGCGGTTCCGTTATAGGCAGGTTCTTCAGAGCCATAAACACAGGTTCTCAACACCACCAAAGATCTTCATTACCGCTAACGCGAAATATACATGGTTTACAGGGCGAACTTTCGACGAAGAATGCAAATCCACGTTCACCATTCTTTGACGCATAACATCTATTGCACCAGACATGTTTCCACGCCTTAAAACTGTACACTGTACTGCCTGCTCGCCTGCTGTTCCGTTGGGAAGACACAAGGCATGGGACGGGGCCCGAACACGAAATGCTGGATATGACGTGCTCCCGTTACAAGGCTTTCGTGAACACAAGCTACCGAACAGCACTTTCATTTGTATGAAGTAAACATATACTTATATTTCTGAAAACAGCTGCCACCTCCCTTACAAAACAGTAACATAACCACCTTCGAGGTCACCAGTACATTCATCGATCATACTGGGAGCAAAACATTCTACTGCGGGAGTTCAGAAATTGGTCAGTTACCTCATTCGAAACAAGGAACAGAGAGGAAAAAGGCGCATCTTCATAATAACAGCGTGTCTTATCGGTAGAGGTAAAGGCAAAGTTCACTCTACAACATGTCATGAAAACCCCAGGAGTACAGGTATAGTTCTATTCTTCCTTGAATCGCGGTGCTACGTGGGGGTGGGTGGTAAATGCCAAGCTCCGACCGCTTTTCCCCCGGGAAAGAAACCCGGTACACGCTGTACACGAGAATGGATGGGCCCCAGGGCCGGTTCAGGCTGGTGCGGAAATTCTCGCCAGGCCTGTACTCGATCCCCGGACAGTGAAGCCCGTAGCGAGTCGCTTTACCAGCTGAGCTATCCGTACCCATTTTTTGTCCTACAGACCTGAACAAAATGTTTTAAACAGTGCTACCAACATAGGCACTTTCCTTTGCCCATAATAGTGTAACTTGTGCAGATGGGGCTTCTTAGCTCAATCATCAACATTCCATATGACTGAAGTTCCAAACAGAAACAATGAAATGTCATCAAAACGGTTTACAGACTTTACACAAGTGAGATTAAAAAAACAAAAGCTGTGTAACCAAAGAACAACAACAGCTGCACAAGAAAGACAGCGAGCAGCAGTACAAACCACGTTCTTTCGGCGTATTTTAAGGTCCAGAACAAGAGGAAATAAAACGAAAGGTTACGTATCCTTGTCATTGTGGAACAAACAACCCACACGTCATAACGTAAACACATTAAATTACACACATATTGAAGAACGGGAAGTAAGAATACGCTCCGAACAGAGTGCGTGCTGGGTCACCTGCAAGGAATCTGGAGTCTTCACAGCCTGCATTAAAACTGGAGCCTCAGTTCGGCCAGTTCTCAAAGGTCCAGATTACGGCAAGAGGAGGTACCGCTCGGGGCTGATCCGAACCAGATCGCCGCATACTCTTCAGGTCTACGTTATCTGCCGAACGGCTGACAGTTAAAAATAAAGTAGGAATCCAGCACCATATGGAATGCCTACTGCCTAGTCAAAAATACTTGGAGCGCACGAACAGGTGGATGAATGCATGTGCAGTCTAGGCACTATTAACATGGAATACCCGTCTTGTTGAAGGCTGCTGTGAACACCGTCCATGTGCCTATTTTCTTCGTATTTCGAAAGGCCGCACGTTGGAAAAATATTGCGAAGGGGTAGGGGGAACCGGGTGCATACTGCCCATAATATCATTGAATATCGGATAGCATTACTTGGCTTCAATCCGTAAACGGGAAGCATTAGCCACTGAATACATCGCCACACGATAGACGTTTCAACTTCAATATCAACGTCAAGTTAACTGCTTTTCTGGTAAGACCAACCCCATGCCACCCTTGTAGAACTTCACCCAAGACGAGTACACGAAGATCAACGATTATGCGCATAGATTTACGAGTACCTCGTAGAGGAACAATTTGTTACACGATACTGTGTTTACATTTTCAGTAATTAAAGCCATCTCCACATTATTCATAACTTCTTCAAGAAACCTCAAGCCTAGTACAGCGCAATTACTTTGATGCTGTTGCTTGCCTGAGGTGCGACGTTACAGGAAGCCTCTCTACTCCCGTCTTCATGTGGATAGTTGTTACGGTACTGGCACATACAGCACTTTGTCAGCGACTAGGAACGAACTCAAAACCCCCGGAACTTATATTGTAAAGCAACACGATAACATAACACCTGAAGACAGCACCACAACGAATCATCGTAACCTATTTATACGAAATACAGCGCATCAGGCGACAGACAACATAAACACGATGTAATAAATCAAACATAAACACGGTGTAATAAATCAAACGATGTCAGAAAATTTCGATACGTGCCTGTCTTTTAAAGTGTCAGTTATAAAACATGGATGAGGTCCCATTTTAAGCCACAGAAGTTTACGAGTTACTATTTATTAGGATCTGGCCCTCATTTCCGGCCTCCGCACTTGCACCCTATCCTGAATGCTGACCCAGTGACAAGTCGACACGAGCAGGCCTGTATAACATGACGCACATTGACAGGGCACGCAGTCCTGCAACAAAGACCACAGTCGAACAATTTCACAACACGCGGAAACCGTGTTTCTGCGCCATCCTTAAAGGCTCAGAAGCTAAATAAAGTACATTAACACAACACAGAATTACAAGGTGGTTCAAATATGACCGGGACTGATGTCGCCAGATTTACACACAAATCAGTCCCGGTCATATTTGAAACACCTTGTACTACTGCAACCTATAAATACTAAGAGACTAAAAAGATGCCGACCCTTAGACTTACAAGGCACCTGAGGTTAAATAAACAGTACAGCTGTACCTATATTCTCCCTCTTGGTCTTCGTGCCCTGTTCTAGGGTGAACCTTTATCTGCCAACTAGAAACGTAAATACTAAACATAATTATAAACACTAGCCCGGGGTTTTGTACGGACACAGAACTTGGTCTCTCTCATGGCGCTGGAGAACAATGAGCCCCAAGATCTAGTAACAAAAGGCAGGACAGAAAGGAATAAGGAGTAGCTCTAGATCTGCACTTCTAGCCAAATGTGACATGATGGCCACACCAGGGATGATGAAATGGCCGGGAGGCAAGGGGGAAAGAAGCACACAGGTTCCGGTGGGAAGACACCACTTGAAAGACAGGGCCACAGACGAGATATTACAATGGCTCTTCAAGAAACAGGATGGTGAACGGGGGGTTTGGACAGTGGATGAGTCTGGTTCAAGACAGGGTCTAGCCACGAGGTCTTGTGAACACGGTAATTGGCCCTCGTGATGCATAAAGTGCAGAATATGTGGGGTGAGCCACTACCGGCCTTTCAGGTGGGCCTTTGCTCCAGAGTAATTGAATTCAATTAGTGTCTGCCATCAGACATCAAGCCATAGGGTATCACGGCGCAACTAGGTCGAGCAGCACTTTCCTCCATTTCTACCATAATGCGGCCAAGTAGGGACACTCTGGATGGTTTTGGTGGCGAAGCACGGCACTTTCTCCTTTCTGCCAAACGGGTTACAACACTTGTAACAAGAGAAGGTTGTCACTTGACTGCTGCAACTGGCATTCCATTGAACACAATGGCTAGGCGACAGAAGTGACATAGAGCGACGTATGCTGAAGTGTGCTGTGGAAGAGGTTGATCAGTGGAACTCTCTCCGTGTCCTCACAACTTCCTTATATGTTCTGCACATAAGGGAACATCCGTCGGCCACACGACACTATCGAGTGGCACTAAAGTATCTATTTTTTTTCCAGCGGCGTTTCAAAGCGATTAAAGTCACTGCTACCTACACCTGATACCAAAAGAACATCTTACGCGATTTATCACGCTAGCTTCTGGGCGAAATTGGACCACATCTAACGGCAAAATTCAAGAAGAGTTTGTTGACATGATACTGTTTCTTATTTTCACATTTTGTATTGCTCACATGTCACATTAAACATAAGATACCTTCATATTACCGCGATCTTGATTTATAAACCATAGTGTCATGGCGCATGACAAGGTCCAATTACCTTATTCGACGAACTACGTCAAAGAACTGAAGGAAGGTGGAAGAAGACAGGTACAAAGGATTCATCATCAATGGTACGTTGTGGGACCAGTTTCCGGAAAGAATTCATATCTCCAGCACTTGCTCGCTTCTAATGTCGACCCCCTCCAAGCAGTCTCTTTCCAACTTCACAAAGCGGTCACCGCAATCGCACTTCCGCTCCAATCATTTCTTGAAGCGCATTATTTGAAATTCCGCAAGTGCGTCCCAAGACTTTACTGGAATCAAGGTGATGCCACTAAATCTCCCCATCTTTAACGCCGTCTTGAGTTTGGAAAGATAAAGAAGCTAATTCGAAAAAAAAAAATAGCGAGCAGGAACAGCGAGAAACGACAGCCATTTAATGTGGCGCAACGTACACAAACTGCACTATTCTATACAATACACGCAACAAATCTATCCTACATTCGTAAGTACAGACCTACACAAAACACCACTGCCAGTGACGGATTTAATTATTTCCTGAGAAACTTCCAATACTTAGGCGTGCTTAAATGATGTCACTCAACAGACTGAAAAGGCAATTCCAACTTTCAGCTCACGCATTACTGTGGAATGATTAATTTTCAAACTTAATCCTTTGCTATCTGACATCTGTGGAACTACAACCTGGATCAAAGCTCTAGAATGGCGCCAACCAATTCGAACTCGGACTTATTAAACAATTCAATATTAAACCGAAACTTACTGTTGAGATGTTCGGACACATTTATTTGCACAAAAGGAACCCTTAAGTCAGCAGCAAAGCAGCTTCTCAAAAGAGGCCGACCTGACAGATTACAAACTTACAAACTGTCGTTTAGGAACCTTGGTATCCGTGAAAAATTCGCTGCCTGACAGTTGTACGTGGTCATAACTCGTCGTGCGGGAGTTGTCACTCGGCCCGAACCCAGCCGGTGGCGCCATACCAGGTCAGTTAACATTAAAACCAAAAGATGAGCTCGCAAGTTTGCCTGACCAATGCCACCTTCATATGCTGAACCGCTGTCTGACCACTCGGAAGGCAGAACAATTCAAATCATGTCTGCAAATCAGCGTTTTGAATTTGGCCTGATATTTACGCAAACAATTTTTGCAAGGCGGAAGTGGACGCCTAATACTGGAACAAGACGAGGCACACAAAGGCCTACTTGGAGTTTTCTCGAACAAACTGCACACATCCAACAGTTTCCAACTTCGGGATGCACAAAAGAATTACACTGGCAGTTTTGATAGTTACCAAAGAAATTAGTATGAGGAAACAAACACAAACTTACATTTAGACGACGCAGCTATTGATATGCAATTATTAGATTATAAAATTCATCACCGATAAATAATTTATTTGAATTTACAGGCAGACAAACTACAGTCAGTATGCTGATATTCACTGCAAGTCACCGACACAGCATAAGCGGATATGTACACGTTACCTATAGGGAGTGTTAGCCTGCCTGTGAAAGTGACAACTGCACATAACAAAACCTCAAGGGACTGATTGGGACAGTCACTTGTTGTTACCATCTGTCGAAGCGCTTTTATGAACAGCCGACCCAAATCCCTGTTAAATTGAACTTGTCTACCAGAGAAACAGCTAGCCGGATCCACCAGCTATTCCACAGATGAACAAATCCCGGGCACCATATAGCCGTAACGAATAAATTTTATACGGTGGTACCTAATATTTTTGAGTCCTAAGGATGGAATTTGTTTCGTGTTACCCTTCCGGCGCCAGAGTTTTTGAGCTGGTTCCTAAATTTCTGAAAACCCCTGCATTCCTGAACTAATCAACGCACAAGTCCCACCACCCGCCGCCACACATTCCAAAACCGATATACGCAGAAACTCCTAACGGCGCCCAACATTATATTAACAACGTACATCACGAAGGAGAACTGTGGTACGGCAGTTACGAAGTGCAAAGAATAATGACTGCCTCCACACACCAGTAGTTTTAATATGTGCCATTTATGGTCGCCAAGCTGCACAGCATACGGTTAACCCATTTGTCATATATTTGATATTCACTGCATTATTTTATGACGTAATGCCACTATTTTGACTGGCAGTTGTACCTGGCCACAGCACAACAAGCCACATCTATTTAAGGTCACTCGGACATGAGTATGTCAACTTCCCACTGAATTTAAGGCAGTGTGAGCAATGCACAGACATGATACATGCCTACAATTTCATGAAAAATGTAAGCGAATGAGATCACCTGAAAGAGGCGCTCCGTTCATATGTCATACCATGGAATCACCTCCTACACGTACCCATCCTTAAAATGGCGCATTCGGCCTAGCCCACTGCTCATAATGACTAAGTTGGTAGACAAGGACTAATTTAATGAGGCATGCAACAACTGGCTAAAACAAATATTTCTGTTTCTGACACATCGAAATCAACTGGCATGACGAGTTCAAGAAGCCACAGCGTTATTGTAGGCGCACAATCAACACTGGATAGTATCTTCAGACTCTTCACCAACCATAACATGTCTTGCGTGGCATTCCTGTTGTAAAATAAGGCAGTTTCACAGGTTTCATCAGCACTCGCCTATTATGTTCAGTAACACATGGGAACTCTGTTATCTTCATGCACTAACTAAACACAGGGTATTTAATATTGGCCATTGTTTTTATGCCAGTGTTTTTATAACATAAATAAGACAAACGTTTACTTACGGCTGCGGATTGGTTGGTCGCAAGTCGGCTAGTACAATAATGCCACTGCAGTCTCACGGATTGGCTTGTGACGTTGTCGTAAATCCTCACAAGGTGACGTACGGTCACATAAAATTGCAATCTACACGCCGACGTACCTTACTTATGCAACGTGACACTGGATGTGAATAACAAACCACCAGACACCACCCAAACCTCGTGACATACAAGTTAAATGAGGGGCACCGATACACCGTACATATTGCAGGTGACACGTCCGACATCGACAGGCCTTACATACTGCAAGTGACATGCCCGAAAACTTCTGAAATGAACGGCCAATGCTTAAGCTTCAAATAAACAAATTATATATATATATATATATATATATACACACACACACACAGATTAGATAGATACAAAGATACACAGACAGATAGTCTAACTCGGTTACAACGTCACAAGAGAGACTGAAAATGATGTGTCGTTATAAGCGAGGATTGTTATAACCGAGGAGTATAATGTTACGGTTAACAATGTGGAATGAATCGGTACCACAGAATATCGGAAACTACAGACGAGTTGTCGCATAAACCGATGTCGTTATAAACGGTTAGACTGTATACACATGTATCATACAAACACACAAACACACACACACACACCTGTTACCCCACTATAAAACCAGGAATTTCTTCAAAATTAAAATAGGCAGGTCCTGCCTAATGTAACCTCTGAAAGGCCTATGATTACAAACGACCCGTAGACTATAAAATATAGCGTTAACAGATGGAGTTTCAAGGCGTTCCTCCGATGCTTCAAGTTAACCGTGGGACGAGTACAATAACCACGACCGCTTCGCCGCTTCTCATATGCTTCACATCTCATATGAAGTCACACTCGTCATTACTTATGTGTATTCCACGTACAACTGCAGCCACGAGAAAATCCAAGGACGTATTACATTCCTTCAGTCAAAGGCGTTTTGGAGATAAGATCTTCGCTCCTCTTGCATATTGCTCCCGTCAATGGAAGTTCGTTTCCCAGAGTTTTGAGACGGTGTAGTGACCTCAGCTTCAAGAGTCAGATATTCATCAAGTGGGCGTCTCATCCTTGAAGCGCAATATATCTTGGGATCGAATATTTCAATGTGCCTCTTCGACGACCAGAAAACACGTTTTGTAAAACATTAGTCACGTATCTGTGACCACCACTGGGGGGGGATTCATTACGAGCGCAAAACAGAAACGTAAAATGTTGAATTATAAAACGGAAACTCTTCTGTCCCGAACTTTTATCGAAGAATTCAACAGCAAGACTAAAATATTTATGCTGTGGATATTTCACGGCAAGCAAATGGTGTGCGGTGTAAATGAATTACGTCCGTTCTTGTAATTCAGATGCCATACAGATAAACCAAACGTTGTTCATGACACTTACCGTGGAAAAATGCTAACGCTACCCTCTGTACTTGAAAATTCTAATACAAGACAAGCAAATACTTTTCCTCTCACAAAAGCGAACACGATTCAGAAAAATAACTAAGTTTTTTTTTGTTTCACATGCAGCATGAAAATAGCCCCTTCATATTATTACATCCATCTGATGAATTTTAATTTCTGCTACGAATCAATGCACGGTCAAAATCCATACACCCTGTTCTCGGAGGACTCACGTAACTCGATTTTCGAAGCGCGTTGTTTCGGTAACGCTTACACCAGATCTGCCAACTTCAACTCACAGCATGGCCACATTATTCGCTAAGCCGTTATTTACAAATAGTAGGTGACGATAAAAATACGACTGACTAACAAGGTAGCAGGACGCACTAAACATAGTAAAACACAATGAATGACTGGTTTACTGTGTGTCGCCTTCAAAGTGATGAGTTACAGCTTGTTAACACTTTCTGTGCTAAGAAAGTTGTCATATACTATAGACATATTAATACTATAGTTCTTAAACTGTCCTGCCGTAACATTTCGGTTGAATGAGGGTCGCAAATACTTTCCTCGGGGGCATGTTGGCCAGCCCTGGTTCATACAGTGGCATAATTTTCGTCTTAATTTATAACCTTACTCCTTATTTATCAAAACGGCATGACAACGTACATGAGCAATCCCTCGAATCTACCGCTACACGCATTTCAAACTGTGTGTACATCCTTGATACGAGAACAGGTGTTCCGTGGAAGTGGGTGTATCCGATGTAAAGAGAATTACAAGGCACGGAACAAAATAAATTCAAACAGAACAGAAAAAATTGCAAGTAAGAATAGTCTTCCAAATCAGTCTGCATTGTACTACCTCCCGATGCCAATGGAATTAACACTTCAGGGGGGGAGGGGGGGGGAGTGACAGGTGAAAGTAGGTTGATTGTGCCTTAATACGAAGAAAATCCATGCAGCAGTCTCCCTCTCTCTCCTTCACCCTGCAGCAATGCGTAATCGTTCAGCTAGCTGTACAATTCTCCACCTCCTATGACAACCTGAAGTTCATTATCGTATTCATAGTCTGCATTCGTCCTCCATCTTCAGCTCGGAAACCCAGTCATTATCACCGCTACTTGACATTCACGGTGGAACTACCCTGACGTCTGCGTCCACTTGCTACTACTGGTCTCGACACTTCAGGGTTTACAATTACAAGCTTGAACGAAGGATGGTCTCATTTTTCGAACGCCTGCCACTTGACCCACGTATCCCGCTATCAGGATCCATGCTATCTGCCCCGTCAATCCCGCCCACGTATTTCGCTGACAGGCCCACAGTTATTGTCATAGTTTTGTGTATTAATTACATTTTCATTGTAAGGGGATAGACAGGAAATGGGAAGCAAAGGCATTCTTTTTTGTCGCTCCAAAACGTCTTAACTATGCCACAGTTCCATAAGCTTGTTAGCTATTTGACGTGGTATCTGCTGGGATCTCGGAGACGTGTTCTGTCCACTCGCCAATGGAAAAACTTTCTGCACTGGTTCTACTGAACCAGTTAAACTCGGCGTCGACCCATGTCCATCAGCCTGTTCCTGAAGATCAATTGTGGATCTTCCCAAGCAAAGTTTCCCAACCTGTTAACTGCTTTCGGCCAACTACACGTCCCAACATTTCGGACAGCGGGGTAAATCAAACTCGGCAGGGACTGGCCTAGTACCCTTTTCTCCACTGCAATGCCGTTTGCCGTCCTTACATGCTATGCTTTGATATTCTATTCTGAACACTTTCTCCTTCGAATACCTTCAAATCAAGTTCCCGACAAAAACATTTATGAATAATGCTGTTCCTGCCTTCCCTCTTAATTTCGTAACAAAGAGAACTCTTTGTCGCTGCATTAACTCGCTCACGATAACGTAGGTTCCGTTCTGAATACTTAAATACACGACATGCTTGCACTCAGAATCCAACTGCACACCTGAAAACCGTGTACTCGTAGCTTTCTGTTATTCCTCAAAGCTATTCTGCGTTCCGTCCATCTACACGAGAATATGACCAGACAACGCCGATCCCTGTGGCCGCGTGGTATAAAACGTGGGTCTGCGGAAGCTCGCATGCTGAAGTTGTGGGTTCGAATCCCGCCGGAGGCATGGATGTTTCTCTCTTGCGAGCGTTGCGTTGTCAGGTGGAGGTCGCTGCGTCGGGCTGGTCACTCGTCCAGAGGAGTCCTACCGACTCGGGGTGTGTGATCGCGAGGCCTCGTAAGGGGGGGGGGTCATGACCCGGAATCGGTTCGAAG
>Ga0123357_10005257_pt1 | contig 15440 bp, 17 predicted proteins | sample TergutEmb28metaG_FD_89873 | JGI IMG/M metagenome (GOLD analysis project Ga0123357, IMG submission 89873) | Embiratermes neotenicus P4 segment gut microbial communities from Petit-Saut dam, French Guiana - Emb289 P4 | ecosystem: Host-associated > Arthropoda: Insects > Digestive system > Gut ... | reverse complement strand
AATTTGTTGTGCCTTGGTCAAATCTTTCAGTTGGTCCAGAAGTTCAGCAAATTTCTGCTTCCTCATGATGTACCTCGTGAGAAAGGCATAGCATGAATCAATAGTTAACGCAACTAGAGCCAATGATTTTGATATGGTATTTGCGTTCACGCGGGCCGTCAAACTCACAGAAATAGACGCCCTGCCAAGTGCCGAGGATTGGGGAGCCGTTTTCCACGATAATCGTTACACTCGAACCGACACAGCTTGCTTTTAGATGCGCTGCGCTGTTGCCTTCGGAATGGCGATACTCGTTACTGTCAGGAAAGGCTTTTCCAAGGCCATAGAGGAGGTCTCTGACAACATCAGGGTCGGCATTCTCGTTAATAGTAATGCCACCCGTAGTATGCGGGCAGTACACGATGCATACGCCGTTATCCACGCCGCTTTTCTTTATCGCGTCCCTGACGCTGGACGTAATGTCATGGCAGCCTTCTCTTCCGGTCTTGAGTGAGTATGATGATAACATAACTATTCCCGTGCTGTGTCTTCCACTATAAATCCGGGGGCATTGCCGAAAAGGAGATTATGGAAACATAGCCCCACGTTGCGGGTAATACAAGGGGTTGAAGCAAGGCGGGAGAGGGTTTACTTTGCCTGTGGGAGCAGTAAAAAGGGATTGAGGATTCAGCACATGAGGATACAAAGCGGGAAAAAAGCGATTCATGCACCTTGACGCCGCCAATGTGCTTTGACGGTTTGGGAAAAAGTATCCTTTCGAGCGGAAATACACACGGGAGTATTTACATGCCTGACATTAATGACAGTCTTGTTATCCGGGGACACCGCATTAAAAACAGGATAGCTATGCTTCCTATGATGACTTTTTCCTTTCGCGGTGACAACGGCAATTATTTCGGCACACAGCATATTGAGCACTACACTGAAAGAGCCAAAGGCGGCGCTGGACTTATCATCGTTCAGTCAACCAATGTCGTGGGGGTCTCCACCGCCACCGGAATGTGGACGCCAGGCAGCATGGACGCACTGGCGAAAATCGCCGCCAACGCCGCAGCCTACGATGCCACGGTCATGCTTCAGCTTTCCTGCCGCAACAGGGAAGATATCGACATCAATGCGCTGACTACAAACGATATACATGAGATGCAGAAGGAGATGAAACACGCGGCGGCGAAAGCTCACGATCTGGGTTTTCATGGCGTGGAATTTCATTGCGCCCACGGATTTACACAGTGCAGATTCTTAGACGCCGCCCAGAACAGACGAACCGATGCATTCGGCGCTTCAGCGATAAACAGGGCCAAGATCGTCACAGACATCCTGCCGGATATACGCCGCGATACAGGCAACTCATTTATCATTGCGGTTCGTATGGGTGAATACGCGCCCACACGAAAAGACGGCTTGGAGCTTGCCAAAATTTTTGAAGCTGCCGGCATCGACATGCTGGATGTCTCCTTTGGAATGCACATGCCGGAAGGCCCTGTGCCGGAAGATTTTCCCTTTAGTCCGGTGACGCATTCCGCGTATGTGTTTAAGCAGGAGCTTACGCTTCCCGTTATCGGCCTTTATGAAATCCGTACTGAAGAGCAGGCGCGTCTGCTCATCTCCAGCGGCTATGCTGATATTGCCGGCATCGGCAGAGGAATGTTCGCTGATCCGCATTTTGCGAACCATGTACTCAACAGCGAAGCCGTCAATACTTGTTTTACCTGTAAGGAGTGTTCATGGTTTACTGACCATACGAAATGCCCGGCCCAGAAAAGGCTTGCCCCCAAAACGGGCAAGCGTACACCCAAGGAAACCTTATGAATATCCTTGCTCTCAATGGAAGCCCTCGTCGCCGTTGGAACACAGAACTTATCCTCGAACACGCCGTACAGGGCGCCCTGTCGGCTGGTTCGGCTCACAGCGAGATTGTTCAGCTTTACCCTATGAACTATTCGGGCTGCATCGGCTGCTATGCCTGCAAGCAGAAAAGACAGCCGTCCAGTCTTTGCCGCCTCAAAGACTCGTTGACGCCTGTGCTGGAAAAAGCCCAAGAAGCAGATGTGCTTTTGCTGGCGACCCCGGTTTACTTCTTCGGGGAAAGCGCCGGAACCCGCGTCAATTGATCAGACGACGCGCTCCAATCAGGGAATTCTTCCAATATGCGGCCTCCAGGCTCTCGGTGCGCACACGCTCTCCCTGCCTGGGACTGTGGATAAAGTTGCCGCCGCCCGCATACAGGCCCGTATGCAGACCGCGCGGTCCCTGCCCGTTTTTGAAGACGAGGATATCAGCCACTTGCAGCCCTTCCTGCGGCGTGACCAGCCGTCCCGTGCGCGCCTGATCCGATGTGACGCGAGGCACGGCGATGCCCTGTTGTTGATAGGCCCAGTGGACAAAGCCGGAACAATCAAAGCCCTTGCCGGGGGAAGCGCCGCCGCTCCTGTAGCGGGCGCCTACCTGGGAATACGCGCTTTCCATAATTTTTTTCGCGGGAAGCGGCGCTTGCGCGGGCAGCCCGGACGAAGCGCGATGGGTGCCGCAGCCGCTCAGCCCCCACAACACAAGAAAGCATACGAGCACCAAGCCTAAACGGATACCCTGGCCCAGTCGTGTGGGCACAAAGTGCGCGATGAGTCTTGAAGCTATGTCTTTCATGTCACAAGGGGGCTTTGAGTTTATAGAAGCGTGGAAGAAAATTTTGCCCTGCCGGCAATACCTATTGCACAGACTGTTCCAACACCGAGACAGGCCGGACATGCGGGGCGCACACAAAGCGCAACGCGGAATGTGCAGGAAAAAGTTCATGTTGTGGGTTAAGTTGCGTTATTACGCTCTTGCTGCTGATACAGCTTTCGCATTGCGCATGCTGCTGCAGCAATAAAGACAAGCTGTTGCGCGCGGCCTGGACATAGCCGGGCGCGAAGCGCAAACAGACCGCATAGCGGATGGCGCATAGCACCCAAGATGCCGGGAACACAGGAATTCGAGTAGAGGGGCGCCTCGCGACGAGCAAGACGGGCCCCCCCGCTTGCATGGGCTGCGCCTTGTTTCTTCTTTACGCCAAGACGCGCCGACTGATGGCGTCCAGGTTCGCGCAGCCGGTCAGACGCATGGCCTGAGCCAATTCGTCCTGTATCTGCGCGAAGTACTTGACCACACCGTTCTGTTCATCGCCATGCACGGCCACAACCACAGGGCGGCAGATCAGCGTCAGCTTCGCGCCCAAGGCCAAGGCCTTGAGCACATCCACTCCGGTGCGCACACCGCCGTCCATCATGACAATAACGCGTTCACCCACGGCATCGGCGATGGCGGGCAGCACCTCGGCCGTGCCGGGACAGTGGTCCAGCACCCTGCCTCCGTGGTTGGACACAAGCACGGCGTCCGCTCCGGCGTCCGCGGCAAGCACGGCTTCATCAACGGTCATGACGCCCTTGACGATGAACTTGATGCCGCGCATATGGGCCAGCTTGATGACCTGAGCCAGTCCCTCCGGCGTTTGCGTTCTTACGGGCGTACCCCGGCGGCGCAACACGGTCAGGCCGGCGGCATCGACATCCATGCCGCAAAGGCTGACGCCGGCCTTGACGACCATTTCCAGACGTGTGCTGATTTCCTCCCGTGCGGCCCAAGGTTTGATGAAGGCGATGACGGAAGCGCCTCCATCGCCAATCACGCCGATATTGTTTTCAAAGGTTGCGGCGTCAAGACCGTCGCCCATGCCGGCGAGCGTATCGGCCGCACGGCAGCCCTGGACGAGAAAACGCAGGTAGTCCGCATCGCTCATGTCGCTGCCGAGGTTGACGGCCACACTGCCCACAGGCGCGGCAAGCACCGGCAACGCAAGCTTTCTGCCCCATAATTCCATGCCGGTATCGGGATCGTTGGCGTCGTGCAGCACACGCATGAGCAATCGCTGCTTCGCCAGCGCCGTCACATTGTTCTGAAAGGAGAGCCCCGTGCCGATGCCGCCCATGCCGGGCACATCGCCGGCACAGGCCACGCCGTTACAGACCGGACAAACCTTGCACTTGGCCTTCACACGCTCCCGGGCTTTTTTACGCACATCCTGCATACGTTGACTCCTGTTATGCCGTGTTTTGTTGGCGTCCGCCAAACATCTTTACAATTATTTGCCTTTTTTGCGTCGTGTGGTGACGGATTCGCCGCCTATTCCCCAATTATCCGTATCCACTTCGTCAATGACCACAACGGTGGTGGCCGGATTTTTTCCAAGAATGTCGACCAGCAACTGCGTCACTCCCGCGATCAGGGCGGTCTTCTGTTCCGTGGTCGCGCCTTCGCGGGTGATTTTGATATTGACGTAGGGCATGTTGTCCTCCTGATTCGCAGTATGTTACGCGCTTAATCCTCCAGCAAGGCCCGCAGGGCGGCGGCGATGCCGTCCACGCACAAGCCGAGTTGCGTACGCAGTTCCTGTTGTGTGCCATGCTCAATGAAGGTGTCCGGAATGCCCAGGCGGCGTATCTTCTGCCCCTTCAACAGCCCGTGATCGGACCATAATTCCAGCACGGCGGAGGAAAAACCGCCGGCAAGGCTGCCTTCTTCCACCAGCAGAATCGTATCGTGCCGCGCGGCAAGCTCCAACAGTTCTTCCTCGGGTAGCGGCTTAATCCAGATGGGGTCAAAGATTGTGGAGCTTTTGCCGTTTTCCTCGCGCACACGCTGTGCGGCCTCCAATACGGGATGCACACGGCTGCCGAGGGCGATGATCAGCGCGTCCTCGCCCATCTCCAGCATCTCGCCCCGGCCTGTGGGAAGCACGGCAAGCCGGGGGCTCATGGGCACGCCATAGCCGGCGCCGCGCGGATAGCGCAACGCGACAGGGCCGGCGCACGCAAGGGCTGTTGCCAGGGCATGACGCAGCATGTCCTCGTCCCGCGGGGCCAATATGCTTATATGCGGGATATGGCGCAGATAGGCGATATCGAAGACGCCGTGATGGGTGGGACCATCTTCGCCCACCAGCCCCGCGCGGTCAAGGCAGAACACCACAGGAAGCTTCTGGAGGCACACATCGTGCACAATCTGGTCATAACCGCGCTGCAAAAATGTGGAATAGACGGCTACAACGGGTTTGATCCCTTCCTTGGCCAGCCCGGCGGCAAACGTAACGGCGTGCTGTTCGCAGATGCCCACATCCATGAAGCGTTCCGGAAAGCGCTCCTGAAAACGGCTTGTCCCCGTGCCTTCGGGCATGGCTGCCGTAATAACCACGAGACGCGGGTCTTTTTCCGCCAGTTCGCACAGCGTGTCGCCAAACACGGCGGTAAAGGAGGGAGGAGCCGGCTTTCTGGCGCGCGCCCGGCCGGTTTCCAGCTCAAAATCGCCCACGCCGTGGAAATGCGAGGGATTGTTTTCCGCCGGGGAATAGCCCTTGCCCTTGCGCGTCAGCACATGCAACAGCACGGGACGGTCTTCCACCTGAGCTGCCATGCGCAGATGGCGCTTCAGTTCCTTGAGATCATGGCCCTGCACCGGGCCGATGTAATGGAAACGGAACGCTTCAAAGAGCATGCCGGGCGTGAAAAAACCTTTCAAACTCTGCTCGCTCCGCTGCGCAATGCTGGCCAGATCCCCGCCGATGCGCGGGATGGAACGCAAAAGCCGCAGCACATCCTTTTTGGTCTGCCGCACCCAGGCCTGCGTGAGCGTACGGCTTAAAAAGAGCGACAGCGAACCCACATTGGGCGCGATGGACATTTCGTTGTCATTGAGCACCACGATGAGCCGCCGCCGCATGTCTCCGGCCAGGTTCAATCCTTCCAGGGCCTGGCCGCCGGTCAGGGAGCCGTCGCCGATCACAGCCAGCACATGATGCTTCTGTTCATGCAGGTCGCGGGCCATCGCCATGCCGAGGGCTGCGGACAACGATGTGGAGGCATGTCCCACGCCGAAATGGTCATACGGACTCTCGCTTGGTTTAGGAAAGCCGGCAAGTCCGCCCAGCCTGCGCAGGGTATCAAAGCGATCAGCCCGGCCCGTGAGAAGCTTCCAGGCGTAGCACTGGTGCCCCACATCCCATATGATCCTGTCCTTATCAGGGTCAAAGACCGTGCACAGGGCCAGGGTGAGTTCCACTACGCCCAGCGAGGGGGCAAGATGCCCGCCGTTGCGCGAAACCGTCCCGATGATGCGTTCCCGCAGTTCCTCGGCCAAAAGAGCCAGATCGTCCGGATCAAGCTTTGCCGCGTCATGGGGCTTATCGATGCGCGTCAGCAGGTTTTTCGATCTGTTCATCATGCAATCCGCTTCACTTGCGCCAAGGCCAGATTACGCAAAAACTCCGCTTCCGGGCCGCTGAACATGTCCAGACCGGACTGCGCCAGCCGGGCTTGCTCCAGAGCGAGTTCACGGCTGCGTTCAAGGCCCAGCAAAGCCGGATAGGCAAGCTTGCCCTGCGTTGTATCCTTTCCCGGCGTTTTGCCGAGTTGTTCTGCTGTGCCCGTACAATCCAGGATATCGTCCACAATCTGAAAGGCCGCGCCAAAGGCCGTTCCGTAGCGGGCAAGCGCGGCGGTCTGTTCGGCGCCGGCCCCGGCCAGCAGGCCGCCGCACAGGCATGAAGCCCTGAGCAAGGCTCCGGTCTTGCGGGTGTGCATGGCGGCGAGTTCCTGGATATCCGCCTTGCCCGCGCCTGTGTATTCCATATCCAGCATCTGCCCGCCCACCATGCCGGCAGCTCCGGCGGCGCGGGCCAATTCGCCCAATGCGGCCAGAACCCGCTCCGGCGGCAGATCTGTGCCGGCCATACATACAAAGGCCTCTGTCAGCAGACCGTCGCCCGCCAGGATGGCGGCGGCCTCGCCAAAAACCTTGTGGTTCGTGGGTTTGCCGCGGCGAAGATCGTCATTGTCCATGGCGGGCAAATCGTCGTGAATCAGGGAATAAGTATGGATAAGCTCGATGGAGGCCGCAAAAGGCAAGGCCCTGGCCTCCTCCAGCCCGCACAAGGCCGCGCAGCTCAGACATAGCACAGGACGCAGGCGCTTGCCCCCGGCCAGCAGGCTGTATTCCATAGCGGCCAGCAAGCGCTCGGGAATGCCCCGCTCCCGCAGGCAGGCGTCCAGATGTTTCTCCACCCGCGCCGCCCTGAGGCGCACAATTTCCATACAGGCATCAGCCATGCCCAGCTCCGTCATCATCAGTTTCGCTTTCCACGTCAAAAGGCTGCGGGCCGGATTCCGAGCAGAGCACTATTTCGTGGCGCGCGCGTTCAAGCTGTTCACGGCAGGCTTTGGAAAGACCCATGCCTTCCTTGTACAGGGCAAGACCTTCTTCCAGCGGCAACGCGCCTGTCTCCAAGCGCGCCACGATCTCCTGCAGGCGGGCGAGCCGTGTATCGAATGTTTCCGGAGCATTTTTCTTTTTCATTGCGAAACTCTGCCTCCGGCATCGTGTTTCATGGCTGTTTCCCCGCTTCCATCAGAGAAAACGGATCCACAGCCGTGCCGAGCGCATAGCAGCCCAGATGCAGATGCGGCCCGGTCGCACGCCCGGTAGAACCCACCCTGCCGAGCATCTGCCCACCGGACACCTGCTGGCCGGGACGGACGTCAATGGCGGACAGGTGCGCATACACGCTGAACACGCCCAAACCGTGATCAAGATATACCACGTTGCCGGAGAAATACAGCTCTTCCGCAAGGACCACCGTGCCGTCCGTCATGGCCAGGACCGGCGTGCCCGCCGCGCCCCGCAAATCCAGTCCTGTATGTCGGCTGCGCGGTTGTCCGTTGAACACCCGGCGCAAACCGAACGCGCTGCTCATCTCGCCGGGAACCGGCCGCTGCATGGGCAAGCGCCACTGGCGCCGCAACGAAAAGCTTCCCAATATGGCGCGGGTGCGTCTGGCTTCTTCCGCAATGCGGGCTTGCACTTCCGGCGGCGGTTCCACATAGGCGCGTTCCACCTTCAACTCCTGCACCGGGTACTTTTTCCGCACAATGTGGATATCTTGCTGAACCGACGCTTTTCCCTCCACGCTCACGCGCAGGGAAAGCCGTGTGGCCTTTTCGTCCAGCGGCACGGGCAGCAGAACCTGGGCATAGGCGCCTTCCGGGCTCGTGACGGCCGGAACGGTCAGCGTCCTCTCCTTCCAGACAAAGACGAAGTTGCGGGCTTGCAGAGCTGCGGCGGTGACCAGCACGGCCTCGCCCGTACCCGCCGAGGGCGGCATGAACACACGGATGTCCTGCGCGCGGGCCGGAGCATGCGCCAGGCAGAAAACACACAGGGCTGCCAGGAAGAATGTATGCGTTTTGTTCATAAGCTTTCTTCTCGCACTTCTTTGACGGAAGCATCCAACGTGCCGTCGCGCAGGCGCAGGCGCAAGGCATCGCCCTGCTTTGCGTCATGGACGCTCCGCAACAGATGGCCTCTGCCGTCGTAGGCCAAGGCATATCCGCGTTCCAGCGGCGCATGCGGATCCAGCGCGCGCAGGTTCGCAACGGCGTGTTCCAGCGCGCGTTCCGGCGCACGCAGCATGATCCCCGCCTGGGCGCACAGACGCAGCCCGCTCTGTTCCAGCAGGTGTTCCCGGCGTTCCAGCAGGCGGATCATGGCCCGCCGCATCCCGGCGCGCGCCTGCGCCGCCGCCTCAAATTTGCGCTCAAGAACCTTGACGGGAGAAAGCCAGCGCAAGGCCTGCCGCAAGGTCTGAAGGCGCATGGCAACGGTCTCGAAGCAGCGTGCATGCGCGCGTTGCAGCAAGATTTCCAGTTCATCCACGCGCCGTGCCAGCTCGCTGCGCAAGGGCCAGAGGATCTGGGCCGCATGGCTGGGCGTCGCGGCCCGCACATCCGCCGTCATATCCGCCATACTGGCGTCCACCTCATGCCCGATGCCCGCCAGTACCGGAACTGCGGAAGCGAACACCGCATCCGCCACAATTTCCTCATTGAAAGCCCACAAATCTTCCAAAGAACCGCCGCCGCGGATCAAGACCGCCACCTGCGCCCAGCCTTCAGCATTGACCCGCGCCAGCGCCGCCGCAATGGCCGGCGCCGCCGCAGCGCCCTGCACGGGCACGGGATAGACGCCTATGCGCGCGCCATAGCCGCGTTCCTCCGCGATACGCAGAAAGTCGCGGATGGCCGCCCCGCCCGGTGCGGTAATCACCGCCACGTTCAGGGGATGCGAGGGGAGCTTTCTCTTGCGTTCCGGCGCGAAATACCCCTGCGCCGCCAATTTCCGCTTGCGCGCTTCAAAGGTCAGGGCAAGCCGCCCCATGCCGTCAGGCTGCGCCAAATCCACCAGCAGTTGATAGCCGCCGCGCGGGGCATAGACCGTAATGCGTCCCGCGCACAAAATCTGTTCCCCGTCACGCAAGGTATGGGCCAGGCTTGGACGCGGGCCTTCGGGAAACACCTCCCCGGTGAGCGGATCAAAACCCTCACGGTCGCGCTGGGCCGCTTTGAACCATACGCAGTTCAGCAGCGCGTCGCTGTCCTTGAGCGAAAAATACAGATGCCCGGACGAGGGACGCGCAAGGTTGCTCACCTCGCCCCGCACCCAGACGAAGGGGAAACGCGCTTCAAGCCCTGTGCGTATCTGGCGCGTCAATTCCCGGACTGTCAGTATCGTACTCATTGGGATGCGTATGTGCCGCCCCAGCCTTGCAGCACATGCGCGCGCCATGTCGCGAACGCGGCGGCAAAGCCGTCCAGGGGCAATTCCGTTGTTTCGCCGCTGCGGCGGTCTTTGGTCTCAATCACGCCGCGCGCGAAGCCCTTGCTGCCCAGGATGAGCTGGATGGGCAGACCGATGAGGTCGGCATCCTTGAATTTGACGCCCGGCCGTTCCTCGCGGTCATCCAGCAGCACATCCAGGCCCTGGGCCTGAAGCAGGCCGTACAGTTCTTCGGCTTTGGCGCGCACCTCGGCATTTCTGACGTCGAGGTTGAGCAGCGCCGCATCATAGGGCGCGACGGGAGGCGGGAACACAATGCCGCCGGCATCGTGATTCTGTTCGATGCAGGCCGCCAGCACACGCGAAACGCCGAGGCCGTAACAGCCCATAATGATGGGCCGTTCCCTGCCCTGTTCGTCGAGTATCACGGCATGCAAGGCTTTAGAATATTTCGTGCCGAGTTTGAAGACATGCCCGACTTCAATGCCGCGCGCCAGTGCGATGGTTGCGCCGCACAGCGGACAGGCATCCCCGGCGGCAATGACGCGCAGATCGGCAAAGGCCGTGATGGCGGCATCGCGCATCAGGTCCAGATGGCGCACATGCGTGTCGTTCTGATTGGCCCCTGCGATCCAGTCCGTGTCGCCGCGCAACTCCAAATCGGCATACAGGCGCATGGCGGCGTGCAGACCCTGGGGGCCGGCAAAGCCCACCGGCGCTTTGGTCCATGCGCGCACCTGTTCGGGGGCGGCGATCTCCAGCTTGTCAACGCCCAACAGATTCTTCAGCTTGACGGGATTGACCTCGCGGTCGCCGCGCACCAGGGCGGCAACAGCTTTGCCGTCCGCTTCGAAGATAATGGTCTTGATTATCTGTTGCGCCGGCGCCTTGAGAAGATCACAGACCTGGGCCACGGAGTGCGCGCCGGGCGTCGCCGCCGGTTCGGCGGGCGGACAGGGCCGCGTACAGCTTTCCCCCCGCCAGACAAGCGGAGCGCGTTCCACATTGGCCGCGAACGAGCAGGACGTGCAGGAAGCGATCGTGTCCTCGCCCGTCTCCGCCAGCACCATAAACTCATGGGAAAAAGAGCCGCCTATGGCGCCGGAATCCGCTTCCACCGCCCGAAAACGCAAGGCCAGGCGGGAGAAGACGCGCCGGTAGGCGTCGTACATGCTCCGGTAGCTGGCGTCGGCCCCTTTGTCGTCGCAGTCAAAGGAATAGGCGTCCTTCATGATGAACTCGCGGCAGCGCATCAGGCCGAAACGCGGGCGGATCTCGTCGCGGAACTTCGTCTGGATCTGGTAGAGGTTTAAGGGCAGTTGCCGGTAGGATCGCACTTCGCCGCGGATCAGGTCGGTGATGACCTCCTCATGGGTAGGGCCGAAGCAGCAATCCCGATCATGCCTGTCCTTGAAACGCAACAGCTCCTTGCCGTACACATCCCAACGGCCGGATTCCCGCCAGATTTCAGCGGGTTGGACCACGGGCATGTGCAGTTCCTGCGCGCCGGCGCGATCCATTTCTTCCCGGACGATGGCTGCGATTTTGTTGAGGCTGCGCCAGGCAAGCGGCAGATAGATGTACACCCCGGAGGTCAGCTTGCGCACAAAGCCCGCCCGGATGAGCAGTTTGTGGCTGATGACCTCGGCATCCGCCGGCGCTTCCTTGAGCGTGGGAATATAAGCTTTAGTGAAACGCATGTGTTTTCCTTGTGGTCAGGCGGGCTTCGTCAGCCAGCACATTTTCCAGTTCTTCCATAAAGGCGCTCAACAGCGCTTCCTGTCCCAGCACGGAACGGACGATGCGCCCCTTACGGAAAATGCATCCCTTATCACGTCCGCCGGCCAAGCCGATGTCAGCCTCGCGCGCTTCGCCGGGCCCGTTGACCGCGCAGCCCATGACCGCGATCTTGATGCAGGCTGTTTCATCCGCTACACGCGCTTCCACGGCATGGGCCAGGGCGGGCAGGTCGATTTCGGTTCTGCCGCAGGTGGGGCAGGCGATAATGTCCGGGCCGCGTTCGCGCAGGCCGAGGCAGCGCAGCAATTCCCAAGCCACGGTAAGTTCCTGTACGGGATCGCCGGTAAGGGAAACGCGCAGGGTGTCGCCTATGCCCTCCCAAAGCAGGATGCCGAGCCCCACGGCGGATTTGACCGCGCCGCGCGCCAGGGTTCCGGCCTCGGTGACCCCGATGTGCAGCGGATAGTCGCAACATGCGGCAAGCAGGCGGTAGGCGGCGATGGTTTCCAGCACCGACGAGGACTTGACGGAAATTTTGATTCGGCTGAACGCGCGCTCCTCGAAAAGCCGCACATGGCTTATGGCGCTTTCGACCATGGCCTCGGGCGTGGGGCCGCCGTGTTTGGCAAGGAGGTCTTTTTCAAGCGAACCGCTGTTGACGCCGATACGGAGGACGGCGTTTGCGGATTTCGCGGCGTCAATGACGGCATGTACCTTGTTCGGCCCGCCGATGTTGCCGGGATTGATGCGCAGACCCTGCGCCCCGGCTTCGAGACAGGCGATGGCGAGCCGGGAATCGAAATGAATGTCCGCAATGAGCGGCAGCGCGCACTGCCCGACAATACGCCCAAAGGCGCGCGCGGCTTCGTCGTCCGGCACGGCAAGGCGTACGGCTTCGCAGCCTGCGGCGTTGAGCCCTTCGATCTGGGCCAGGGTGGCGTCCACATCGCGGGTGTCGGTATTGGTCATGCTCTGAACCATGACGGGATGGCCGCCGCCGATGGCAAGCCTGCCGAGATGCAGTACGCGGGTGGCGCGTCGTTGTGCGGGCATGGTTTTTTCCTTACGCAAAGGTTACATAGAATACATGATTTTTGCCTGCAAGCCAAGACGGGTCTCGCAGCTTTTTGAGGCGGACGCATACGATACGCTTAAGTTTTTTCAAAGACGTCCGATAGGCATGATGACGGTGACAGACACAGGGATTTTGTCGTATCAGGAGGCAGCCATGTTACGGTTTTTCCAGTATTTTGTTCTCATCCTCGCTATGGCCGTGTTGGCGGGTTGCGGCGCCGCGCAGACGCAATACAAGGCCGTCGTGCCCACGGATCCGAATTTCATTGCGGCGCAGGAAGTCAAACTCAAGGTGCGCGAGCTTGCGGATCAACTGATCGCCAGTCTCCCCAATGATGCGCTGACGGGTTTTGTGGCTCTGCCCACATCCTTTGTGGATCAGAACGATTTCAATGCCAGCAGCCCGTTTGGCCGCTACCTGGCTGAAGGGCTGATCTATGAATTTAACCAGCGCGGCTTCCCGGTGCGCGAATACCGCACGGACGGCGGCATCACCCTGCGCGAGGGCACGGGCGAAACGGCGCTTGCGCGCAAGGGCAAAGTCGCCACCGCCAAAGGCAAGGGGAATGCCCTGCTTATCGGCACCTATCATCAGGATCCGTCCGCCATTTTTGTCAATGCCCGGCTGGTGCGTTCTTCCGACGGCCTTGTGCTGCGCACGGGCCAGATTATCCTGGCGCCCAACGCCGTCACCCTGCGCATGACCAATGCGGCGCCGGACAGCAAAGCGCCGAGCGTAGCGGTAGCGGCCGAAAGCAAGAAAAAGCCGGCAGACCAAAATAAGCCGGGAGAAATGGTCTATCCCGAACCCGGCAGCGGCCCCTTGTTCACTCCCGCGTCCGCGCCGAAGTCCGGCGGCATGAAGGTCCTGCAGGCGCCGCCGCGCAAACCGGCAGCCGTGGCGTCCACTTCACGGGGACTTATGGGCTATGTCCCTGAATAGCATGGGGATGCAGTATGAAGACCACAAGCATACAACGAAAAACGAAGCGGCTGTCCGGCTGGGCGCTCTGCCTTGGCGCATGCGCCCTGCTCTGCGGGTTTGCGTTCGCGCAACCGGGCCATGCCCAGGCAGCCGATGCAAGCCGGTCATTTGACCGCCTTGAGGGTACCGAGGCCACGAAGTCTCATTGGAAGCTGGCCCGTGACTATGAGCGGCAAATGCGGTATGAGTTGGCACGGCAGCATTATCTGCTGGCGCTGGCCTCCTGCCGATCGGAACCTGCCCAGACGCAACTGCGGCGGGAGCTTGAAAGCATTGACCTCCAAATCCGCACCATGCGATGAGGACGTAGTATGTCACGCAGGCTGATTTTTCTTTTCCTGGCGCTGGCTATTCTGCTTATCCCCCTGGCTGCCGCTGCGGGCATGATGACCCGGGGCACGGTGCCCATTGCGGCGGACGAGATGGCTGAGGCCATGGACAAGCAGATCTTGGGCTATTTCGGCGTGGAGCAGCCCGGCGGGCTGTTCTCGAAGTCGGAACAAAAGCATCATCCTCTCGCGATACGCAAGGCGTTGAGCATTTCCTGCACGGTGGCGGTGGACCTGAACAACCTGGAAAACAGCAGCCCTGTGGGACGGCAAATCAGCGAGGAAATGGCCCGCTGGTTCGTCCAGGCCGGATACAAGGTGAAGGAAATCCGCAAGGGCAGGGATGTGCAGATCGATGCGCAACGCGGCGAAATGGTGCTGACGCGCGACGTGCGCAAACTGCTCAGCACGAATGTGACCACCGAGGCCGTGCTGGCCGGAACCTATGTGGTGACGCCGGAACAGGTGCGCTTTGCCATGCGGCTGCTGCATGTGCCGTCCAACGAGATTTTGGCTATGGCCACGGCCACGGTGCCCATCACGGCCGACTTGAAGCCCCTGCTCCAGGACATGAAGGAAGGCAAGGTCATGCCGTCCATCGGAACGAAACTGCAATAGAAGCCGAAGGCATCAGGTTTTCCTTGGTGCTAGTACAGTTCCGGCCTGCGCATCTCAAACGCTTTGAGCTGCTTGCGGATATGATCCGTAACGGCGGGGTCAAAGGAGACAAACGCGCCCTCTTCGGCATCGGCCGATCCTTGGTAGAGCACAAGGCCCCACGGATCTATCACCATGGAGTTGCCGCCGAAACGCGTTTCCCCGGAACTGCCGACCCTGTTGCAGGCAACCACAAACATCATGTTTTCTATGGCGCGCGCCCGCAAGAGGCTGCTCCAGTGGTCGATGCGCTCTTCAGGCCACGCAGCGGACACGAAAAGCGTCTTGGCCCCGTCCAGAGCGCAACGGCGGATGAATTCGCAAAAACGCAGGTCATAACATACGATGCAAGAGGCCGTCGTTCCGGCGATGGGAAAAATGCAGCGGGAATTTCCGCCCGTAAGGTGCAGAGGCTCATCCATCATGGGCACGAGATGGACTTTGTCGTACCCGGCGACAAGCGCACCCGAGGGATCCACAACCTGCGCCCTGTTGACGATGCCCCCCGCAGTACGCGCCAGTACCGAACCGCCGGCGAACCAGACCTTGTATTGCCGGGCCAGACCGCCCAGAAAATGCGCGGCTTCCCTGCCCTCGTCATCCGCCAGCTCGTTTTTGCGCTCCAGCGCATACCCGACATCCCACAGTTCCGGCAAAACAATCACGGTCCGGTACGGGCCGGGTTGGCAGTGCCGGGCCATCCATGCACGCACCCGTTCCTGGTTCCGGGGGCGGTCTCCGAAACAGATGTCGATTTGGGCGATGCCTGTGCTGAACAAGTAAATTTCTCCTTATCAGACTGTTATCATGCTATCTTGCATGCATGCAAAAGGGCAAGGCGCTATCCATTTGGGCGCATGTCCGCCTGTCTGTCAAGTTCCATGCAGGGCGTTGTCGCGAGCACATGATATGGCCGAGGTAAGTAACACATGATTTGACCGATGTGACCTCCCAAAAGGAGGTTTCCCTTGCGACCCAAGGCGGCATTTCATGAGGTACGAAAAATGCGGTTT
>Ga0123357_10005256_pt1 | contig 15440 bp, 10 predicted proteins | sample TergutEmb28metaG_FD_89873 | JGI IMG/M metagenome (GOLD analysis project Ga0123357, IMG submission 89873) | Embiratermes neotenicus P4 segment gut microbial communities from Petit-Saut dam, French Guiana - Emb289 P4 | ecosystem: Host-associated > Arthropoda: Insects > Digestive system > Gut ... | reverse complement strand
TGGCGGATGCTTGTGAGTGCGGTAATGAACTTTCGGGTTCCGTGAAATGCGGGGAATTTCTTGACTAGCTGCAAACCAGTTAGCTTCTCAAGAAGGACTCTGCACCATGGAGTAAGTAAGTAAGTAAGTAGTGATCATTAAAAGCAGAGCACGGTTAAGTGCACCATACACACTATTAGTGTGTGATAAATAATGTGCACAGTGTTAGTGCAGTAATAACCGCCAACAAAGGGAAAAACAATGCGTAAGCAAACAATACCAAACAGGCAGAACAGCTGGGCGACACCCGGAGTTAATATTCATTTAGCAAATTAAGTCAGGGCAAAATAGCTTGTTAGTCTTAATACTAGGTGTTACTGTAATTAAGCACCGATATGTCGTTTAATAATAATAATAATAATAATAATAATAAAGGGGCGACTGGGGCTATTTCAAGGTCATTCAGAAAATACGTGAACAACATACCAGGAAAACATGAAGTCAAGGAACTACAGAAAACAGCCATATTGGGCACTGCACACATACTGCGGAAAGTACTGATGTAAAAGTGCAATAGATTCAACACTGAAACTAACGATATAAGCACCATGAATAGCAACAACAGAATAGCTGCAACATTGTATTCCCTTGGGATATAGTTTGTCTCAGGAATGTAAGTATAAATACCCTGCATAAAGGAGACGATGATGATGATAATAATAATAATACCTTGCGCTGACAGTACAGTCGCATGTTTGAGCCGCGTTGTGATCATCCGTTATAGAGCGTCGGAAGAACGGAAGTGCGTGAATAATGAACTGGAAAAGATTTGGAAGGAACCGGTCGTCTTTAAGATACAACAGAATTTATCTAAACAGGCTGAGGAAAACAAAAACCTGTCAAGACAAGTCGATTTGCTGGGGGAGATCAGACCGGGTGGCCTAAACAAGTAAATGTGTCGGTGTTGGTCACTATACAGCTCGATATATTCTGGGATGACACTTTGTAGTTTGGTAGATCTTCGCGGAATTAAATTATATCGCTTTTTGGGGTAATTCTGACGTAGATACCAGAAGTTTATTGAAACTTAACAGTAAAATTTCCGTCACCACAACTATAACAATGTAGGTTAATGTTACTACAACATGTTTCGACCCTTGGGGGTCATCTTCAGGTCGAACTTAGTAACCTATTTTACATCTCTGTTTTGCAGTATTGTTTATCATTACTGCAAAAACAGAGATGTAAAACAGGTTCCTAAGTTCGACCTGAAGATGACCCCCAAGGGTCGAAACATGTTGTAGTAACATTAACCTACATTGTTATAGTTGTGGTGACGGAAATTTTACTGTTAAGTTACAATAAACTTAGTGATTTTGACACAACGGGATGAATTCTTTTAGTGTAGATACCAGAGCTGACATGTTACTGATCAAACACAGATGTAGAACGTACTGCAATGATCTTTGTTCCAGCAACGGGTCCCAAATGAGCACACAGAATGTGAAGAAACTTGAAGAACAAGAATCATATCACTGGAACGACAGAGTGTACACTTTTATTTCCCTGTAACACATTCAGAATGGCAACGGGGCTGCAGTATATCCTTGTGGTGGTTATTCTGGTCACTCTTGAAGTAAGCAAAGCAAAAAAAGAGAAAAAAAATCTCTGTAGCTCGTTTTACAGCCGAAATTTGTATAACAATGCACCACTACCTTCGCAACCCTGGCAATTGTGCTAAGGAAAGCTAACTTTACAGTTCCCTCTTTTACGTTACTGACTTCGAGGTCTGGACTGGTTACCGTCTGCAGCGATCATGGGTCGTTGTTTGAATGTGTCCAAGCAGACAGAAGAAATTATTTTGATTCACTTCGAGGGGAAGGGGAGAATTCAACTGCTGTAGCTGAAAACGGGAGCTTTCTTACTTTCTTACTGCATGGGGCAGAGTTCTACTTACGAAGATAACCAGTTCTCAGTCTAGTCAAGAAATTCCCCACATTTTATGGAACACGTTTAAAAGAGCCCACCACCTGTCCCTATCATGAGCCAGATTAATCCAGTCCACCCCCCCCCCCACTTCCTGAAGATCCATCTTAATATTATCCTCCCACTTACGCCTGGGTCTCTTTTCCTCAGGTTTCCCCACCAAAATCCTGTATGTACCTCCCTTCTCCCCCATACGTGATACCTGCCCCGCCCATCTCATTCTTCTCGAATTGATCACCCGAAAAATATTTGGTGACGAGTACGTATCACTGGTGCTTACTTTGATGTTAAAAGACTCTCTTCTGAACATACGATTTTCTTGCAAAATAAAACTTGTTTATAACTGGATTTATTTCTGAACGCTGTTCGGTGCGGGAACCGCGTACTGCATTAAGTTCCTGCGTACAGCACATTTTCGGCTTTCTTTTTATTTCTCCTCCTTACTTCCCCTTAGTTGACTCCTACTGTAGGCCTGTCCAACAAAGAAGTCTGCGGATATATTGTCATCACCTGTCGGGTGTCGCAATACCGCAACAAGTACAGTTCGGAACAAAATTATAAGCAAAGAACTCAAGCGGTGGCTACTAATCACTTTCATATCCGCCGGTGCTACGTAATTTCACATCTCTTTCACGACGAATTTTTGAACTAGGGGCATTTTCGGGCAGATTTTACTTATCACAAGGCAAAACTCAAACACCAAGCAACAATAACCACCCGTTCCCGAACCCCATCGAAATCATTCTTTTAATGTGAATGACCAACATTTATCACTGTGTGACAGTGAGAACACACAATCACATATAACTACGACTGTATCAAGGGCCAGTCAGTTTACACAAAACATGCCGCCTAAAATAAAATATAACAGCGTTACTGAGGAAGTATTAGCAGTGATGATACGCCCAACTGCCAACCGAAACTTGGCCCATTCAAACCCTGAAACAAGACCTGCTGACCCCACTTCATAGCCAACATACATTTCAAACGCTTCTGGCTACCGCTCCATTTTAGTTTGAAGAGTAGGCCTATTATTAACACCCTTGAAGGATAATAACATTCTGCCAACATTATACATTAACAAGTTAATAAAATTTGATATATTCCTCTAATCAGACGTTCGTATTAAATCCCAATCTTGTGCGTGAAAACTAATAAACCCACTAAACTGCTTTAAAAGAATATAAAAATAGCTTCTTGTAACGTAGTTTATTCTTTTGAAGATTGCCCTGTGCAACTCGTAACAAATTAGAGGAATTCATAGTTGCGACTACGGCATGCTCGGTCGCGTCGAGAAATTGCAACGAAATTCAACAAATTCCAAATTAATCTGCAGACGTGTGGGTGCCTATCTCCTACTTATTTTAACACGCGGTAAAAATAAACTGATTCTAAACAATTTTTTTCGAAACAAACAATATATAAATTAACTCACAGCCACCCAACTCCCAAGAGGGAATTGATCCAAGTGGTTGTGTGGCTGACATTTTGAACAGCGACGAAAACGAGACTATAAGCAATAGTTCACGCTAGAATTTTAGAGAAAATTGTGTAAATGGGTCACTACAACCTGCAGCAGCTTAAACAGTATAGGTACAGATGAAAACTTTCGTCTCATTTTTTGTTTTGCCGCTTACAACTTCTTGCGCTTAGCGTATTTCAAATCTACATTGTGCACTACATAACTGGTCCTCCTATTCCTTGTAATTCCCACAAATCATTCAAATAGTATGTAGGTCACTTACAACGCTCTAATTTCACTATACAGAAATAATATTAAAGATATAATCCACTTACCACAAGAGCCATACACATTGAATACGGATTGAACGGGTAGGCCGTAATCCGTGGTACCAAAGAAAACACACTCCCACTACCTAACAGGACCAACTGGTAACTGATCCAAGATGGACGACGGGCGGGTTAGGAGACGGGAGGAAATGACGTCATAGGGACAATTAACCATGTCGTCGTCTGATTGGCTGCAGGATTAAGTTTCGCCTTTCTAACTACTAGCCACCCTAGCGCACAGTCCATAAACTAAAGCGCGTAGCGCGCATGCAATAAATGTGTCTGTACGTCTATGAACTCTGAACTCCTGTACCTTCAATAACCACTCATATTAAACAGGTAAATAGGAGCGATTCCTTACAGCCCGGAAAAAAAAGTGACGCATATGTTCAGACTCCATCAACTACCTACCACGTTCTGATGGACAGCCAAAAACATTTATTTTTATTTTATGTATCTGACGCAATATCTCAGCAACAGTAATGGAAGTTAAATACACCATGAAATCAAGATGAAAGTTCACTTGCCAAATGCATGCCGCAATTCAGATGAAATGCTTTTGTCATGAGCTAAAAATTTAAGACCTGACTGCCCAATTTGCAAAAGGAGCATGTTACTGAAAAAATTATCCATTAAATGCAAGTTCATTTATAATAAACATATTACCAACAATTTAAAGTCATTAATTAAAGAGAGATACAGTAAACTATAATGTGTAATCAACAGTGAAAGAACGTTTTAAATTACACAGTACACATGTATTTACTTGGAATGGCAATTGTTCTTAAATTAACAACATTAATTGAAAATTGTGTCCAGTACAAGCAACAATTAAGGGACTGAAATGCTAGAGGAAAATGTATTTTGAGATAATATTCACAAATATGAGAGATATTTAACAATATTCAGATGGGATTATCAATGTGACCAAACTGTCATTTCTCTTTGGTACTCCCAGATACACAGATTAAATGTGGTATTATGGTGACATGACTTGGAACTAAGAAGTCATCACTGACTTTTTACTCTGGCACAAAAATAACATATGGTACAGAAGAGTGTACTAAACATTGTAATGGCAGAAAAACAATGGGCAGAGACATGAAGGAGCTGTGAGTTGGGGGACTTAAATGGTAGAGAGATGAAGGCTCCTTTATGCAGGGAGATACAAGATTTTTTTTAAAGCCATAGTGAAAACTTAGATTTTACACCCAATGTGTAAAATGCAATAAATCTTAAATTTAACATAAATATGTTTTTAAGAAAATTTACTTCTAACAATACATGTCAATTTATAGATATAGGAGTTGGAAATAATGTTGAACAAGAAAGGTTAAAAATAATAATAACCGAATTCAGTAAGAAACAAGACACATCAGGTAATAATTCTATAAGGATATAGCAGTCATAACACAATTATATTATCAGCTGTATATAACTTATCAACTACATGTTTCGGCCATTGCTGCTGTGGCAATCATCAGGTTGGATACAATTTATCAGAGAAGATATATAGATATGATATAACACAGAACAATTATTACTATTGCTGTAGATAAGGGGAACAAGATCTCGTATACACGAAGTCGGTGGGCGTGTGTGCAAATGGTAAAGAACCATGCATATAACACGTGTTATCATGCTTGTCTATGACAATGTAGTGTACATGCCGAGTCGGTTAATGCCCTGTAGAGTGCGGTAGGCCTGGGCTGGTGTTTGGTCCTATGGTGGAGAATTTTCTTGCCTGTGGTGGGGCTGAGTGCCACACTGGTCTGCTGCTGCGTCACACCATCTTTGTGTAAACGAGATCTTGTCCCCTTACCCACACTAACACTAATAATTGTTCTGTGTTATATCATATCTATATAGCTTCTCTGATAAATTGTATCCAACCTGATTATGGCAACAGCAGCAGTGGCCGAAACGTGTAGTTGATAAGTTATATACACTTGATAGTAAAGTAGTGTTACGATTGCTATATCCTTATGGAATTATTACCTTAGGTTCTAACAAACACGACGGGGATGATGCGCCTTAAAAAATACATATATTTGCTAATGACATCTTTCTCAGCAATAACAAGGGGTTTTGTATACATCGGAGAATTCAAACAAAATTGTAGTGTGACAAAGGACAGTATTCAAAACTGAGGAACGCGTAAGATTAGGGATGTAACTGGAGACTGGTACAGGATACAGACAAGTGCTGGCCTCGTTTGAGCATGGTAATGAATACTGAGGTTCCATGAAATGCAGGGAATTTCAACTAGCTGTGGAACTTTATTGTCTCAATAAAGATTTTGCCTCATGTAGATGATTATGGGAATGTGTGGTTTTTAGTGAAATACAAAGACGTATTTTGGCCGGCAAGAGAACTTATTTTGCCACTATGAGTCTCTGCAGGAGTTGACTTTTATCCAGAGCTACTAAAATTATATTATATAAGACACTAATAAGACCGGTAGTGTTGTATGGAGCGGAAGCATGGACGTTGACGAAGAAAGAAGAACAAGCTCTGCTAATTTTTGAAAGGAAAATATTTAGAAGAATATATGGTCCTAAATATGAAAACAGGGAATGGAAAAGTCAGACGAATTGAGAACTAGAAGAGATGAGCAAAGGAGAAAATATAGTAAAATGGATAAAAGGGCAAAGGATAAGCTGGCTAGTTCCCCTAGAGAGAATGGAGGAGGATAGGATGCCCAAAAAGATCTTCACTCAAGAACTGGAAGGGACGAGAAGAAGGGGAAGACCCAGGGAAAGATGGAAAGAGGAAGTAGAAAGAGATCTTCAAGTGCTGGGAGTGAGAAGATGGAGAGAGTTGGTGGCAGATAGGAAAAAATGGAAGGACATAATTCGATAGGCCAAAGAATAAGCTGGTTAGGTCACCTAGAGAGAAAGGAGGAGGATACGATGCCCAAGAAGATCTTCACTCAAGAACTGGAAGGGACAAGAAGAAGGGAAAGACCCAGGAAAAGATGGAAAGAGGAAGTAGAAAGAGATCTTCAAGTGCTGGGATTGAGAAGATGGAGAGAGCTGGTGGCAGATAGGAAAAAATGGAGGGACATTTTTCGACAGGCCAAAGCCCACAGTGGGCTGTAGTGCCAATGGAAGAAAGTGGTTTTTAGTATTGTATTTCATAAAATTAAATTTAAAAATTTCAACTACTGTTTTGTTATAACTGTTCCTTTATTGCACCTCTTGCTGCTATGTCTGCAGTTCAAACTATTTCAACTAGAAACCTCCAAAGTATTTTTTATCATACATTAAAATTTATATATCATTATAATTCAAGCCCAGAGAAAATGTGCTTTTATGCATTAAAACAGTACTGTCTCTTTCCATTATAACTGTGGTAGATGCGGTTTCAGTACATTTGAATAAGGCAAATACTGAAAGTGCTACTGTAATATTTACATTGCTTATACTGCACATAAAAAAAAAAATTATTTTTGTGTTTTGAAAATTTAATTTTTTGAGCATGTTGTTTTTCTAAAACTTTATATTAACTGTTGTAATACTTTATGTAATTATTCAAAGTTGTCTGAAATTCTGTTTGTGCACTACATAAGCAACTATCTGCCTTTATGCTCAGTTGAACTAAGATATGAATTCTGTGACATTAACCGCATTTTGTAGTAAACTAATTTAGGCACAGGTTTATTATTCTGAAAAAATCACGTATTTTACAAATGAGATTTCTAAATTAATGCCATGCAGTCATATATCGTTTTTGTTCCTTTTAGAATATCGTGATGTAAATAACATTCAGTTCTTTGAGTCGATCCACATTAATTTCCACATTACTGAGTGTGAAGTATGCTAACTTAAAGTATAATAATAAACACGGATATAAAATGAAATGTCCTTGTGTTTTACAGAATGCTTTGCTATCTGTGTATTAAAGTACAGATATATTTGTAAGATTTGAAATTCTCATGTTGATAATTATGAAGAAAAGTGTCCTCTGGAATATGAAAACAGATGACATAGTATTTTCTGAGGTATGATGCCAGACAATCATATTTCATCTGGGATGTGATGCCACGCTACACAGTATCATGTGGCATGTGATGTCAGATTATGCAGTATCACATTGCAGAAGACAGATTTCTCCACAAGTATACTTACACATGTCAGGTGTTGTTATTTGTTGAAGAACAGTTTATTAACTGGTTTGCATAATGTTTACCTGAATATAAGACAATATCCATCCAAAAACTGGAATTGAAAACAGAAAATATTTCAATTTAAGTGTTGTAACATTTTCATGGAAGTCGTTGTTAAATATAATTCTGAAATAAAATACATTGTACTGCAGTTTATTCATTAGTACCTAAAAATATAATCAGAATTACAAGTTTATGTGCACTTTTTCACCACCAGGAAATTTTATGTACATATTAGAGTCCATTCATTTCTTGACACCTTTCTGTCTACATATGAATGGTAGGAAGGCACAGATGTTGCAAAGGCAAAACTCTGTGAGTGTCCATACCAAACAGCAGAAGAGGTAGCACAGACATGCCGGAAAACATAAATTTTTAGACTAATTTATCTGACATTGGTATGACACAATGTTTAAGGCTATGTACTCGAAGAGTGACCACCTTCTTAGTTGTTGGTATAGAGACCACAATATTTTGGAAATGGGTTCCAATTAACATCTTCAGGTGGAAAGGATATAATGAGAATCCTACTCAAATGGGTTCCTAGGTAGAGGTGCTCTGATATCCCAGTGGCTCAAAACGGTATGTAAATGAGGGACAAACCCCATATAAATAGCACTATATTTTAATGTTTAATAATTACCTTGGCACAGACAAAATTGAAACTCATCACTTGTTCTTTTGTTTTGCTATGCATACATTTGTTTAATGTAGGGTACATATAAGAGCCAATGTCACTATTATCACACTGTTCAACCCTTCATATTCTAGCTCTTCCATGTGCAGCCATTAGCACCCTGACTCTCGTACCACCTGAGAATCGGGCAAATTTTTTGTTTAGCTAAAATTCAAAGCCTCCATTAAGTAACAAACTAGTACTGATAATGCAGTGTGGACAAACATTTTTAATACATTTGTTTCTTAGGATTGCTGGCGTCAGTTACGGACAGTTCACGGCCATACGTCTTAGGTTAATCTGTCGATGTATATTCAGAACCGTTGGTGATAGGTAGGAGGGGAGAGATTTAAATGCCGAAACGGTTAGAAGCTGATAACGGATGCTAGTATTCCAGTAAGGAATTAGTCACGCACGAGAGGTGGTGTAGGTGGGAGTACAAGTGACTGTGTTAGTTTAATAAAATATGATTCAGTTGTTTAACTTGATACAGCATGACTTTTTTCATTTTATCAACAATAAATTGAGTAAATAAAACAACAAGTAAAGAGAAATAATTAAAACTATATGTGATTCGGTGAACCACACCTGTTTCCTGAAGGAAGATCACGTACCAGACTGAGCACGGTGGGACAACGAAGTTACAAAGGGTGATCAGGTAGAACAGTGTCCTAATTTTATATGACTAATATCATTTGTCAGATAAAGTGCAGTACCTATACATGGAATTACATAAAGCAAATGATTGTGACATCAAGAACCTAAAATTCTATACCATTCCTAATAATCGTCATGGCCACAAAGTACGGTACAGAAGTTCCCACTGTGCACATCTTAAAGCCATATAGGAAAGCGGAGGTATAGTTCCACACGTTCTTAACTTTGGTACAGATCGACGTGCATGATAAACTGTTCTAGTCACAGAAATCATTTCTTTGTACACAATTATTACAAGTCACCTACATCTCTTAGATGTTAAATTACGTTCAAGAGGACTTGTCTTGTATTCAGGTAAGTACAATTAGATAATTTTCTGCTGAAAGAACTATCAAATGATGTGACATCAGGTTAGTTCAGTTTATATGAGCTGATTGAGGATGAAAATTATGTTACTGTTTCATGTCTTAAGATTTTTTTTTTTTTGTGTAAAAAGACTGGAGAGAGTCTTAGAAGAAAATGTGGTGATCTTTGCTGCAATACAATTTTTTATACGTATGAGTTCTATAATAATTTGAGATCTAACTTTCAGTTGTAAAGTGTGATTTCTTCTTACACATTCGTGCAGCAACCAAGTCATCATGAGAAAAACAATCATACACATATTTCCAAATCAACAAGATAATTCACAGTAAGGTGTCACGTCAATAAATTATGGTCCCCAGAAATAAATAAAAGATATAGAAGATTAAGAATTTTTGTTTAGGAGAAGGCAATTAAATACTTCGATGGTCCTTATATTTTACATACACTGTTTCACTGTAAAACATATACAAGTTGTTGGTTTTAATTTCATTCCTGTAAACACAGTATCTGATTTCAGTTTCATCTTAACTATTTGTATTTCGATTGTTAAAATTTACCCTGCATAATTTCATGAAATAACTTCAGATAACTCATTTTTAATACACATGGGGTTTAATTAATCCATGGTGCATTTTACAGTTTTGAAGAAGTTAATTCAACCCCGATATGTGATATTTAAAATACAAGCAGGGATTATTTTGTCAGAAAATACATAAATGGATACAAATATATATGTATAAATAACTATACCCAAAGTTTCAAGTTGCACCTGCTTCTTCTGTGTGTTAAATATTTATATAATTTACAATAACAAATTCCCCCCCTCCCTATCAATTATGAAACATAAACTTTCCAGCAAAAAGTTCCCATATACAGTATTATAATAATTATGTATCTTATTCACAATAAAATTATTAATATACTCTACTTAAATATTATATATATAAATATTTCTTGTGAGTGTATATAATATATTGTGCTATTTACAGCCTTTATAATAACATTTCATGTTATGTAAAACATATTTTTTAATAAAGATGGTAGTGAAATTCAACAGCCATGTCTTTGAAACAAGTGTTGTGCATTTTTGCAAGAGTGAAACTGCAGAGGTACACTAAATATAAAGATGTCATTTATACAGGGAAAAAAAGATAGTTTTGAACCTACTTACAAAACTAAATAGGAATGATTTACATTGTCATTTTAAGATCCACCTGAAGTGTCCTAATTATAAAGGCTATTGGGTTGTGGATTTGACTCAGTTAAATACTACATACGAAAACTGTGAAGACCAGAAGGAGGGATACCACCTCAGAACATGTTTTGAACATGGGGATGAAACTTCCATTGACTTACAACAAACAATTCCTTTTCATTTTTATAATCTCTACAAACATGCTAGCAGACACTACAAGCTAATAGTTACAAAACTTACTGATCTCTTTCAGTGAATAATTTACTAAACATAACCTCAAAATTATTATCTACATCATGTTCATAATTCTTAACCTATGAGAAATATTTCATACAAAACTATTACACATGTTTACAGTCTACTGCCATAAAAAATTTCATATTACTACCTCTGATGATTGGTTTCTACAATAAAACTCAAAGTAAGTACAATGTTTTACATTCTTATGTTAAATGAAGAAGCTGTATTATTGAAATGCACTAACAGTGAAAAATAGTTGAATAAAGAGAGACCAACTTGATACCACTTGTTTTATTATTACTTTATTCAGTGCTCAACATGCAACACAACAACACACTTCGAACCAGATACAACACATGAAGTAACTCAACGAATTAGTTGCAAGCTCCTGAGGATGGATGTATTAACGTCCGAAACATGTTGAGCATTGAATAAAGTAATAATAAAACAAGTGACATCAAGTTGGTCTCTCTTTATTCATCTATCAAGATGATGCACGGTCCAATAAACATAAGTGAAAAATACTTAAGCTGTAGCAAATATAATTTAGTCTCAGTATAAGGAGAAAACATAGCCAGGCTTCAGGGGTGAAACTCAAATTTCCAGAAAATGAACAAGTTGGGTCAACTACTAATGACTCTGATTTGCATTTGGGAGGCACTCATTTCAAATATCAACTAGGAAACTGACTATCCCAAGTGTGGTTGTTTGTGGTTTACCTGGCAACTTTCAGTTATGACAAGACTGCATCTTTCCATGTCCTTTCCAATTCAAAATTATCATCCAATAACTAATGGCTATAGTCTGAATTAATGTCACTGAGTAACTTAGACATATGGGGACTGTGGCCCACAACTAGAGAGGTGGCATCCCTGACTGGAAGATTTTTGTACATTAATTATTAAAACAGGACTAATTTTATTACGATTAAATGACAACTAAGTACTGTATTTGAAAGTGATTTAACTTAATGGTACACATTTTCGTACATTTGGAAAGATTTAAGAGTCCAACAGTGCAAATGTTCAAACAAAGAACAGATAATATATTCAGTTACACACATTCAGTAATATAACAACTTCCCCGTATCAGTCCAAAACTGATAGTTTACATGATCAAATTTGCATTTGCAATAAAAAAAATACTTTCACCATAAATTCATTGATTCTTTTGTCACAGCATCTCACAGCATTGCAATATAATTTTACTATTAAATTGATAGTCAGAGACTGAGATCAACAACTAACATATTTAAAATATCTTTTAGCAACATACAACTTTTCTTATAATGAAAATATCGACAACATCTGGCTCACAAAATCCACACATATTTACATACACATGTACTCAAATACACTCTCATGCATATGAACGTATATGGTACACATATTTGTCATTACTTCTCTTAATTTCAATGTGCAATAAAAGCATTTTAGTGCCTCAATGAGAAATATATAGTATTAAGACTATAATAATATATTTATATCTATGTTAAGTTATGAGCCTTTACTGTTCTATGTATTTAGTGATTTAAAGTTATTAAGTTGGAAGCAACTTGGATGTATGCATCATTTGAGATTGTGTCACAAGTCTTCATCTAAGTTAACAGTCCTTTAAAAAGTGTATTCAAATTGTTTTAAACATATTGTGCGGTGTAAATGACCTTCAGCCATCTTGTACCTTGTCATTTGGTTTTTTATGCATGTAAGTTAACTCTCGCCCAACCAAATTTACCTCAGTGAGCTAGTATCATAAGATTTCTCATCATTTTAGTTCCCCATCAAGAAGAATGATGCTGAAGTTATATGGCTACAAAAACACAACCATTATACAGGACTTACTGCATCTGATGGTAGAGTTTTGGTCTCAATATTCAGCCATCTCAAGCCCAAAGATTTGGTGCATGTGCCTCTACACACACACACACACGTGCATGCACACACACAAACACACACACACACAGAATGTATTTTTCTTGTGTGAAGAAATATGGTAGTACTCAAGAAAAATTGCCAATTTTAAAACTGTATGGCTTACATTCTTCCTTAACCTTTTAAAGCCCTGTGGTTAATATATGTACCACCTGGGAAATCGTTAGCGTAAGAGTAATCCCAATTATGGTTTCAGGTGTCTGTTATAGAGCCCAGCGGTGTGGTAACACAAAAATGGCTAAACAGATTGAGGGATGTTGACTTGCGCTTTCATGCAATTCTCCGTCCTCAGTTAGCTCTGTGGTTAGTTGGTTGGCTGGATACATACAACCTGCTGTAACCTTAAGAAACTCTGAATTTTACTGGCAGAGTGTATTTATGCGGTCTGAGTAAGTCTCACAATAAGCAGTGATTATTTACCTACACAACATTAAATAGTTGGTCTTCATAGTGGACATAGTGTTCTCTGTGAGGTAGGAACTAAATTTCTCTATGTAATTTAGATAAACATCGGTCTTCAAAAGGTGCTTGTACTGTGTACTGCTGTGTGTGTGTTTGTGTTTGTGTGTATGTGTTTGTGTGTGTTTATGTGTATGTGTTTGTTTGTGTTTATGTGTGTGTGTGTTTGTGTGTGTTTATGTGTGTGTGTATGTGTGTTTGTGCGTGTTTGTTTGTGTGTGTGTGTATGTGTGTGTTTGTGTTTGTGTGTGTTTATGTGTGTGTTTGTGTGTATTTGTTTGTGTGTGTTTATGAGTGTGTGTGTGTTTGTGTGTGTTTATGTGTGTGTGTGTGTGTTTGTGCGTGTTTGTGTGTATGTGTGTGTGTGTGTTTGTGTGTGTGTATGTGTGTGTGTTTGTGTGTGTGTGTGTTTGTGTGTGTTTATGTGTGTGTGTGTATGTGTGTTTTTGCGTGTTTGTTTGTGTGTGTGTGTGTGTTTATGTGTGTGTGTGTTTATGTGTATGTGTTTGTGTGTGTTTATGTGTGTGTGTTTGTGTGTGTTTATGTGTGTGTGTGTGTGTTTATGTGTGTGTGTATGTGTGTTTGTGCATGTTTGTTTGTGTGTGTGTGTGTGTGTGTGGTGTGTGTGTGTGTGTTTATGTGTGTGTGTGTGTGTGTGTTTGTTTTTATGTGTGTGTGTGTGTTTGTGTGTGTGTCCCCTACCTAAATGTTGGTACATTTTTTTAATTATGGGATTTTTCTTGTGGAAAGTATCTGGCGACTCACTCAATGTGTTAAGCAGACCATATGTGTCTGTTATTGCCATTATTTAAAAAAATGAAAGATTTAAGTTTATACTATACAATGCTAATGACAAATAATTCGTGAAATGGGCTGAGATGTGAAATAAAACATCAACACTGTCAAACACTAAGTTCAGAAAATAACACACAATCATTTACATACTAAGAGGACTAACAAATAACTGTAAATAAAAAAATTACGAAAAGATTTACACTCTCTGGACACTTTACACATGTGTTGTGACATAATTAATAACAACCATTGATTTTTTTTTTTTTTTCGTTGCACACCACTTGAAGAGCACCAATCACACAGTCCAGTGCAACTATTAAATACAATTTATTTACACGCAGATAAAAGAAACACTGCATTTTATTATCTGATGATTTAGTTGGTCTGGACAGTATTAATGATAATGGTATAAAATTCTTCAGAAGCATTTGAAACAGTTAATGCTCATCTGAAATTTATAATTTAGATTATAGGTGCACAATTCCCAGGTGCCAGGTCACACTGGCGAACAAAGTGTGTACTCTTGTGCCTAATATTTGTGAGTCCTCCGTAAGGAACATACTGCACATCACCCTTCTGGAGCATAGAATTTTGAATTTTTTTTTATGTTTTCCATCCCGAAGTGTTACAACATATAAATAGAACACGTCATTCAATAACACAACACTTTATTTATAAGCAATAAGAACCGTATATTGTCAGGGCGACATGTTTCGACCTTTATTAGGTCATCTTCAGGCCCTCTGAGAAAACAGATCCAAGAGCTATCTATATTTCAATGCATTGTGGGATCCCAAATGCTTACAAATTTTTGTTACAGTACTTACTTTCCTATAACAAAAAATTGTATGCATTTGGGATCCCACAATGCATTGAAATATAGATAAAGTGAATTGTTTCCATATATTTGTATATACCAAGTTTTTATTAATTCCAACCGTCTTTACACAACAGTATTATAGGTTAGACGTTTAGTTAAGCAAGCTACATGTTTCGGGCTTCATGGCCATCATCAGGCTTACAAAAAATTGGTATCAATTAAGGTAGAAAAAAGAGAGAGTTGCTGTACCTGTGGGATCACATGGTTTACATTGTCTTTGCATCTACTTAAAATTTAGTTAATGGGGTTAAAAAACTAATTGCATAAAACTTATTTTAAAATACTTTGTGATTTTACAAATATTTTGTAAAAATCAC
>Ga0123357_10005255_pt1 | contig 15441 bp, 10 predicted proteins | sample TergutEmb28metaG_FD_89873 | JGI IMG/M metagenome (GOLD analysis project Ga0123357, IMG submission 89873) | Embiratermes neotenicus P4 segment gut microbial communities from Petit-Saut dam, French Guiana - Emb289 P4 | ecosystem: Host-associated > Arthropoda: Insects > Digestive system > Gut ... | reverse complement strand
TGCGATGGGAAAAAGAAAATGTTTGAGTTGATGGGGGAGACGCGGGAGATGTACGTGCTGGAGTTGCCGCAGAAGGCGGAGGATGAGGATGCGAGGCGGCACTGGTATGCGGAACTGGTGAAGTTGCGGGGGGTTTTGGAACGGCGGTTCGGCGCGGCGATCACGGATGAGCGGCTGCGAGAGGCGATACGAACGATGAATCGGGAGCGTAGGCTGCGGCGGGAGTTGGCGGGGTTGATGCGGCGGGAGAATCCGCCGTTGACGGGACGGGAACTGCTGGAGTTGAAGTCGAGCGTTTCGGGGATTCCGGAAGATTTTGCGCAGTATGAAAAGGCGATTGCGGATTTGAGTGGGAAGGAGGAGGGAGGGGGGGGGCGGAAGGGGCGAGTTCGGGTGTTGATGACGGGGGTGCCGATGGCGCATGGGGCGGAACGGGTGATGGACCTGGTGGAAGGGAAGGGCGGATTGGTGGTCTGTTTGGAGAATTGTACAGGGGTGAAACCGATTTTGGAGGATGTGGATGCGGGGGCGGGAGGAGGGGGGGATCCGCTTCAGGCGATTGCGGAGAAGTATTTTCATTTGTCCTGCTCGGTGATGACGCGGAATACGCGGCGGCTGGAGTCGCTACGGAAACTGGCGGCGGAGTATCGGGCGGACTGCGTCATTGAACTGGTTTGGCAGGCGTGTCTGACGTATGACGTGGAATCGTATCAGGTGCGTCGGATGGCGGAGCAGGAACTGGGGCTGCCGTATTTGCGGATTGAGACGGATTATTCACCTTCGGATTCGGCGCGGATCGAGACGCGTGTGGAGGCGTTGTTCGAGACGGTGAAGCAGCGGCGGACAAGCATGCCGACTAAATAATAATGGCGATCAGAGAGAAGCATCACGCCATCCCGGAGGCGCCTGTTTCATCGACGTGGGGGGGTGGCCATTTTTATGGCATCATGCCGCTTTGCGCAGGGGCCAGTAGCTTGTTTTCAGGCCGCTTTTGTACAAAGCTGTCAGATTCATCAAGGATTGTGTGTTCGAGGCCGATTGAAAGCGCCTGCCGAAGTGTGGTTCAGCAACGTCTCAAAATTCCCGGTGCCCGCTGGGAACCTCGCCACGCCCAAAAAAATCACCTCTGCGCGGGGGGGCACCTCAGGCCAAGGGGCGTGTTGAGCGAATGAACCGCACGCTCCAGGACCGTCTGCTCAAGGAACTGAAAGTCGCGATGGACGGTTATGGCACCCCCTTCGGGTGTGACACTTCTACTGCAACACTAACCCCTGACACTTCTACTGCAACAACACAATCAGTGAGATAACACTATCGCGCAACTTCTTTCTATCCTGACAAAATTGAGCACGAAGACACGAAGAAACGAATGACACGAAGTTTTTTTATTTATTTTTTCTTCGTGTCTTCGTGCTTAAGTCGTTTCATGATTTGGTTGCGGCTCTGCCGCGCTGGGGCTGTCTGTGGCTTATTTACGTGGTCGGGATTTTTGAGGTTGGGGTCGAGGTGCTGGAGTTGGTAGAGATAGGCGTATTTGGCGAAGGTGTGGATGTAACGGATGCCGGCGATGAGGAAGCCTCGCCAGCCGTCGCGGAAACCCTGTTTGATGAGGATGATCTTGAGCCAGGCGATAAAAGGGAGGAAAACGATTTGATGGAGATGGAATTTGCGCCCGGCGTCGTGGTTGGATTGGGCGGTGATGCGGGCGAATTTCAGGTTCTTCTCGAGGTGCTCCTGGATGCTGGTGAAGGTGTAGTGGAGGAGATTGCCTTTGAGTTTTGCCGTCAGCCCTCGGCTCGGCCGGGGGTTTTGACTTTTGGCTTGCGCACCAGCGTTCACTCCGACCGCACCCCCGGCAGAGCCGGGGGCTGACGAATTTTGGTCTTGCATTTCGAGTTTATCGTGCGGGTCGAGTCCGCCCCAGCGTGCGCAGCCGCGGCGGATGAGGCGGAGACGCCATTCGGGCGACCAGCAATGGCGAATCCATCTGCCGAGGTAATAGTTGAAGCGGTTGACGTAGTAGCCGTCGTGTTTTGGCCCCTCCCCCTCTCCTCCGTCGGCGAAGAGGTTTCGGAGGGCGGCCTCAAGTTCCGGCGAAACGGCCTCGTCGGCGTCGAGGGCGAGAATCCACGGTTGGTTGCACGCGTCGAGGGCGGCGTTTTTCTGGGCGATGTAGCCGGGCCAGGGACGGTATTCGAACTTGGCTCCGTATTGCTTGGCGATCTCGGGCGTGCGATCAGTCGAGCCGGAATCAATCACGACGATTTCAGAAGCGAACGAACTGACGCTTGCGAGACAGCGAGGAAGATCGGCCTCTTCATTCATGGCGATAATAGCGACGGAAATGGGAAGACGGGTCATAGTTTCGAGTTTCAAGTTTCGAGAAAGCCCAGGGACTGCAGTCCTTGGGCTTGGGATCACTCCTAAGTAGATCTGTAGGTGAGGCGGTGCTTGTAGTAGGTGAAACGGTTCTTGAGCATCCAGAGGCGATATCGCAGTTTGGAGAAGCGAGGAGCGGGTTGGGCGTGCAGCAATTGGGCTTGGCGGGCGGCGGGGACGTTGAGCTGGTCGAGCCATTGGGTGAGGAGGTCGAAGTGCCGCTTCGCGATGGCGAAGTTTTCGGTGAGAACGTTTTGGGTTTGCTCAGGATCGGTGGGGCGGTGGAAGAGTTCTGAGCCGGCGAGCCCTTTGCGAGGATTGTAGATAAGTATCCATTCGTCGGTCCAGACGGTCAGGCAACTGGGATTATTTCGGCGTGGATGGCATCCGCCGACGGCGAAGGATTGACTGTCAGCCCCCGGCTCTGCCGGGGGTTTATCCGGTGGGGCCGGGGGTTGATGATCGCGGGACGAACCCCCGGCAGAGCCGGGGGCTAACGAGATGAGGCGTTTGGCAAGAGAGTTGCCTTGGGTCCAGGGGACGGGAGGGATACCCGCGAGGTCAAGGGCGGTGGCGAAAAGGTCGGGAGGTTGACAGAGTCCGGGAATCGTTTGGCCGGCGGCGAGGCCTTGGGGATGCCGGAGGAGGAGGGGGATTTGGCCGAGTTCTTCGTAGATGATGGTGGAACTGGCGATGCTCTGTTTGGGTGGGTTGCCTTTCGGAGGTTTGCCCAGGAGGCCGTGCTCGCCGAAGTAGTAGCCGTGATCGGAGCAAAAAAGGATGGCGGTGGTGTCGAAAATTTTTTTTTCGCGGAGGAATGCGAGGAGTCGGCCGACGTGGTGGTCGATCTGAGAAACCTCAGCTCGATAGAAAGCTCGCATGTTCTCGATCTCAGCTTCGGAGTAGCGATCAGCCGGTCCGGAATGCGGCCAGAAAACTTTGTCGGCGCCGTTCAAAGGATAAGGTTGTTGAAAGACTTCAGGAGCGTCCCAAGGTTCGTGAGGGTCGAATGCGTCGATCCAAAGAAAAAACTTTTCGGGCGCGGCGTTTAAAAAGTTGGTCGCTTCTTCGAAGACACGCTGAGTGGTGTTGGTGTTTTGCTGATGGTACCAGGCGCGGTTGTGGCGGTAGCGGTCGAGGCGTTTGTCATCTGGTTCAAGCTTTTCGCGCGGGCAGGTGATCTCGTGCATCGGACCTGTGGTGATGAAGCGGTCGTGTGCCTGTCCGGGGATATTGATGCAGGTATCGTATCCGCGGCCAAAGCCGAAGCCGTTTCGCATCAGGTGCGGATTGTCAGCGATGAGGGCGGTGGCAAAACCGTGACGTTTGAAAACTTCGGAAAGAACGGGAAATTGGTAGGGGAGGGGGCCCCAGTCGATAAGTGGAAACGTATATCGGCCGGTGAAAACTTCGATGCGATTCACGAGCGTCGGAAAAGAGCAAAGGTGGAAATCGGTAAAACAGGCGGATTGGCTGGCGAGGGCGTCCAGATTGGGCGTGGAGACAGGGTGGCGCCGCAGAAAGCCAAGATGGTCGTAACGGAAAGTATCGGAGCAGATAACGAGAACGTTCATCCCCGCATTATGCACATGCGGCGATAGAGACGCCATGATACGCGGCGCATTTTTCATTATATTAGGTGCGTGACACGACATGCCGGTAGCGACCCCGCTTTGCGGGGTGACGGAAATGCCCGTAAAAGTTTAGCCGTTGATCGAAGATCAACGTTCGTTCGCCTTGGATGCGATACGGAGCCTGCAAAACATGTCGCGCACCCCATTCTATTGGGTATTACGAGGTTGATGCGATGTCGGAAGTTGTACAGGAGATCACGCGGGAGGAGATCGGAGCGGGATTGCTGCGCCTGGGGTTGAAGGCGGGGGACAAGGTGATGGTGCATTCGTCGCTGAAGAGTTTTAGGCGGGTGCAAGATCGGGGGAGGGGTGGAGCGGAAACAGTGATCTTGGCATTGCAGGATGTGCTGACGCCGCGAGGAACGCTGATGATGCCATCGTTTAACCATACAGAACTTTGGGGCAAAGGCAAGAGTGGCATTTATGATCCGCGAGAGACACGGACGCGGAACGGAGCGATCCCGGAGGCGTTCTGGCGGATGAGGGAAGGAAAGGGGGTATGTCGGAGCCTGGATCCGTCGCATCCGATCGCGTGTTGGGGGAAGGATGCTCAGCGGTATGTGCGCTTTCATCATCGAACGTTGACGTTTGGGCCGGAGTCTCCGCTGGGGATGCTGGGACGAGAGGGCGGGATGGGATTACTGCTGGGCGTGGGATATGGTCCAAACACATATCACCATGTGGTGGAAATGAGCATGGGAAAGAATGGGACGCCGTGTCTGGGACAGCGGACGGAGGCGTATCCGGTGCGGCTGCCGGACGGACGAACGGTAATGGGCAGAACCTGGGGCTGGCGCGAGAGTCGCTGCCCAATCACCGACGCCGCAGCATACGCGCCGCTGATGGCAAACCGGGAACAGCGCGGGATGATCGGATCATGCGAAGCAATCCTGTTCCAATTGAGCGATGTAGCGGAGGTAGTTTCGCGGTTGTTACGTGAAGGGATGGGAGAAGAGAGAGGGGGACATCCGCCGTGCTGCCGATGCCCGATTCGTCCGAGAATCAGAGCGTACACGGTGGCGTCGGACTGGGATGCGGAGAATGGAACGCTACGCGCGGATTCAGAGGCGTGGACGTATTGAAGAAGCCTGAAGACAGAAGATTTTAAGTTCGCGGCTGGTTCAAAACTTCTGGCTTCTGGCTTCCTCACCAGACGAATCATTTCTCGCTTTTCGGCAATTCCTTCACCTTGACGGTCAACTCGCCGCTCTCGAGGAAGGCCTGGAGCTTGTCCAGTTTTTTACTGATATCCGCAGTCTTTTCCACCATGGCCTGCAACTGCGCGCCCGAGTCCGGAATGCCCGCCGCCATCGCTACGCGCGGACCGGTCAACCCGCTCACCTGCACCAGCAGATTCAATCCCAGAAGAATCGCGATAACGCCCAGGAGCACACGAACGCTGCGATCATCACGCACCATATCCACATCCTTTCAAGACAGCTCTTCTGGTTCTATCGGATCGGTCCCTCTGCCGGTTAAGAAGAAGCCAGTAGCCAGAAGCCAGAAGGTTTCAAGTTTGCAGCTTATTCCAACCTTCTGGCTTCTAGCTACTGGCTTCTGGCTTCTTCGTGGGTCGCCATGCTCACTTTGGTCGCTTCCATGTGCAAATGAGCCTCGGCCATTTTCCGGCCTAATTTGCTTCGCAACTCGCGAACCTGTGAACTGCCAGATTGAACGGCATCCGCCTCATTCAGCCAGTACTTCGCTTCCGCCAACGCGCCCGGAAACTTCTCCGAATCCACATTCAAAAGCTCTGATGCCAACATGCATCGCGCTTCGACCGTAAATCCTACACGTAGCACATACTTCCTCAGCGTCTCAATGGCGTCTTCTTCCTGGTTCCTGGTCTTGAGCCGCAGCAGGCTCAATTCGCATGCCGCCTCGTGAAAGAGTATGCCACTTTTGCCGCTAAGCGTGAGCGCTTTCAGATAAGCTTCGTCCGCGAGGTCATATTTTCCCTGTGCTGTGAACGCTATGCCCAGCGCCAGTTGCGCCGCGGGACTGTCCGGATTCGACTTTTCGTTCTCCAGGAGTTCGGGCATATATTGGTCCGGCTCCGCTCGCCGCAGGTCCACCTTCACCTCCGTGAGCGCCGAGCGTAGATCGTTTCCCGGGTTGAATTGTGCCGCCTGCGCCATGTAAATCAGTGACTTTGCCAGGTGCTGCTTTCTCGCTTCGTATTTGGCCAGTTCGAAAGGTGCAAGCCCATAATTCGGGTAAAGCTCGGTCGCCCGCTTCAAAAGCTCGGCGCCAAAGGATGTCATCTTTTCCGTTCCGCCTTGCGCCGCCAATATGCTGCCTGCCCAGAAGCAGGCCTTGGCGCTCATCGGGTTGTCACGAGCGGTAGCGATCGCCAGCGGAATGTTGTCCGCCCAGTCCGTATTTCGCACCATCGTCCGCCAGTACATCGCGACGCATGCGACCACCACTATCCCCACCGACGCCCATCGCACCAGCACCGGCCGACGAGCCTTGGCCATCTCACCGTACAACTTCATGCCCACCGCCGCCACCAGCATCAGTACAAAAAGCGAAGGCAAATAGAAAAGCCGTTCCCCCAGGATCGTGCCGATTCGCAGGTAGTTCGAAACCAACGCATAAGAGCACGCGAAAAGCCCAATCGTCAGCGCCACCTCCGGCGACTTCCGCCACGTCTTCACACAAGCCACCCACGCCAACACCGTCACCATAATCCCAATCAACGGCATCGCCGCCAGCGGATTCGACACGGGCATGATGCTCGGAAACGAATAATCCGCCGACAATACCGCCGGCCAGAACGTCAACGCCAGATACTTCGCAAACAACGCAAAAGGCGTGATCAATCGTTCCGCAACGCTCGCTTGAGACAGTGGATTCACAAGCGGATGTACAGAATTCAGATCACGCATCAACCCGCAGGCATTGATTCGCATCGCCAGGTAAACACCCAAAGCTACGCCCAACGGCAGATAGTACCGCACCATCTGCCTCCCCATCCATCGCATCAACGCCGGCCTGCCCTCCCCCTCTGTCCTGCCCCATTGCATCCATCGCCAGAGATCGATTCCAACAAATCCACCCAGGAGCGCTATCGGCGTCTCCTTGCTCAACATCGCCAGGAAGAAGCATGCCGCGACCAGTCCGCCGTGCCAGAATGGCCGACGCGTTGGTTTGCATTCCATACACATATGAGCATCCGGCAGGTACACGAGGAACGCCGCCAGCATAAAGACCGTCGAGAGCAATTCCGCCCGTCCCACGATGTTCGCCACGACTTCCGTATGCAGCGGATGCACCGCGAAGATGAGCCCTGTCAGGATCGCCACGCCGCGACTCCCGAAAATTCGCCACGCCAGCAGCGTTCCCATCACCGTCACAAGACCATGCAAAAGCACATTGCCCACATGGTGTGGCCAGGCCGCCCCCGGAGCCATCGCCTGCGACGCCAGGTACGTCCACAACGTCAACGGCCGATACAAGGCATCGATCTGTGGCCCCCCTTTGCTGTCCCAGTAATTGCTGTGCCAGATGAGCGTCCATTCCAAATGCTGGACGCGATCGCTGAACTGAACGACCGCCACGTCATCAAAAGCAAATCCGTTCGTCACGGAATTCGCATACGCCAGCATGCCCAGGATCGCCAGGAGCAGACAAACAATCACCCCGACTCGCCGCACTTCGGACGTCTCAGGCGATCTATGCAACATCATGGCACTCGCAACTTGCGTCATGGGCCTATTCCGTTAAGAATCAACTCCATCCATTCCCAATTGGATATCGGTTCGTTTTAGGACCCACATGAACGAGGATTGCTTAGAGCCTATCCGAATAACCCGGGATAAACAGAGCCGCGAGCGTAAGCTCGCGCAGTGCGTCCCCCCCTTAACCGCAATCTTACGCTCGCGGCTCAGTTGTTCGGATAGGCTCTTAGTATGGCAAAACGCCGCTACCGTCCGTGTTTACCGCCTGGAATTTGCCGGTGGTTTTGTCATACGCCCACCCGTTGCCACCTGCTCCGTTGCCACTATTCCCATTGCCATTTCCGTTACCTTTCCCATTACCGTTTCCGTTACCATTTCCGCCGCCACCCGCGATGCTGCTCAGGTTGCCGACCGCGGTAAAACCATTGAAGGGGTTCACGGGGACATTCCGCAGATACGGTCCGAATTTGCCAGTGGTCACAGGAGCGGTGAGATCCGAGGTGTTGGATTTCCCGAGCATGATTTGCCAGTAACCCTGCCCGTTGTTTCCCAGGTCCGGCGGCTGATCGCCGTGCTGGGCCTTGAACAGTTCGATCTGCCCGCGGATCACTTGCAGCGTGCTTTTCATCGATGCGGCGTTGGCGTCGGAGCTGGCGTTCGCGAACCGGGGAATCACGATCGCCGCAAGGATGCCAAGGATGATCACGACGATCAGAATTTCAACCAGGGTAAACCCACGGACGTGGCGTTTCATAGAATCTCCATGGCGGCCAGAAATGAGAAACATGTATATGATGTTGGATATCGACCAATTTGAAGTGCGAAATTCGAATTTCGAGTTTCGAATTTCTCCTCCTTTCCCCGGAACTTCCCGATGACCCCAAAAAAAGGCCCGGTTTCAGCCTTCGCCGAAACCGGGCCTGCTTTACGTACAAGGATTGTTTAGTAGGTCAACACGCCGCTACCGGTGGTGTCCACAGCCTTGATCGAGCCGTCAACCGTGCTGAACACCCAGCCGACGGTCGCATTCGGAGCGACGCTGATCGCGGTCTGGCCATTGGCGGGGTTCACGGGAGGATTCTGCAGATACGGGCCGAACGAACCCGTCGCGCCGTACGTTCCCGTGCTCGAGGTGTCGGTCTTGCTGGTCATGACGCTCCAGCCCGCGGCTGTCAGCTGCGGCAGGTTATCGCCATGCTGGATCTTAAACAGTTCGATCTGCCCACGAATCGTCTGCAGCGTTGTGGCGATCGAGTTGTTGCGGGCGTCAGTGCTCGCGTTCGTGAACTGCGGAATCACGATCGCGGCCAAGATGCCCAGGATGATCACGACGATCAAAATTTCAACCAGGGTAAAACCACGGACATTGCGCTTCATAGGGTCTCCATATGCAATTTCGCCTTCCCTCCGCCCCACGGTCAGCACACGAATGGCAACGAGCCATCCGGTCCGTGGTAATCAGAGTTCTCGGCATGCCAGCTTGTGGCGGCATCAAGTTCTCGACAAGTTCAAGAGGCCTCTCGAACAACCTGCATCTCATCGGAACTTGGACAAACATAGTTAAGAAAAAACTATCTAAAATTCTTCCACTACCGTCCCCGCAACCGAAACCCCACAATTATTGGTACCGCGACCGTTGGAGCACCGCATGGCAATGCGGTGGTTTGGCACCGCTCTCGCAAAAAGTCACCGAAAACGCTTGCGGCGTCGCGGACCTTGCCTACCCCAAACCCTCACTCCGCCAACGTCGTCGTTTGGCTCGACAGAAACATCATGCCCCCCGTCTCGCTACGAATCACCAGCCCTTTTAACGGATCGACGTCCACCACTTCGCCGCTCACCCTGCAGCCGGCACTCTTGGCCGTGATCTGTGTCCCAAACATGCCGCAACGCGACTTCCATGCCGTTAACCACTGATCGTCGGCAACAGCGTTCCCGCACAAATGATCCAAGCGGTTCATCAGTGCTGTCACCAGACGCAGACGATCCATCTGCATCCCGCTCGCCTGGTAAATGGAAGTTGCGCGTGCTGCCACTTCCGCCGGAAAATCGCTGTTGCCTTGCGCGACATTGATTCCCACACCGACCACGATGTATCCTGTTCGCCGTTCGACCAGGATGCCCGCCAGTTTGCGTCCATCCACGAGCAGATCGTTAGGCCATTTGATCCGCACCTGCATGCGGCAAACGGCGCTCGCCGCTCCCTCCACAGCCTCCGCCGCCGCGAGACCCGCCAGCAGCGTCAGACGCTCCATCTCACCCCCACCTTCCCCTTCACGCTCCTTAAGCAGCACCGACATCAAGATCGACTGCTCCGCCTTCGCGCTCCACGCATGTCCCAACCGCCCTCGTCCCGCCGTCTGTTCGTCCGCCAAAACAATCAGCCCGTCCGCCAATGGCCTATGATGATCAGAGCCGCGACCGTGAGGGAGCGACCGTGCGACAATGGAGGTGGGTGAGGAACGACGCCTGTCGCTCCCTGACGGTCGCGGCTCTGATTGCCAAATGCCCGAAAACTGCCACGCCACGTCGTTGGTCGAACCGGTCTTGGCAAAAACCTTTACCTGCCTCCCGATACGCAACGACTTTTCCTTCGCGATCTCTTCGAGCACATCCTGCCAGCACGCGAGTCCCGTCGAGACCAGGCTCACGCCGCCGGGCGTTTGCTCGATCAGGCATCGCCGACGACGCAGAGCTTCCAACGCCTCCTGCACATCTGGCAGACTCGCACGTGTCTCACGCAACAGATCCGCCATGCTCATTTCCCCACCACCTCGCCGCCACAGCGCCATCAAGACCCGCTTGACGTCGTCTGGCCGTGTCTGTCTGTGTCTGTCTGTGGCCAATTCCCGTCTATGCTCCGCAAAGCAGAACCGCCAGCAACCCCTTCTGGAAATGCAGCCGATTCTCCGCCTCCTGGAACACCACCGACCGCGGCCCGTCTATCACTTCGTCGGTGATCTCCAGCCCACGATTCGCCGGCAGACAATGCATCACCACCGCATGCCGAGACGCCGCCTTAAGCAGTTCCGCGTTCACCTGGTAAGGCTGGAAAGCTGCCATCCGCTTCTCCTTCTCCGCTTCCTGCCCCATTGAAACCCATGTATCCGTGTAAATAACATCCGCATTCCGCAACGCATCCCGCGGTTCCGGGGTGATGGCGAAATCCAGTCCCGGCAGTTCCTTCTCCAACCCATACCCCGGCGGCGCGGCCATCCGAAACTTCATGTTGAAGCACGCACAAGCCGCCATCAACGATCTCGCAACATTGTTTCCATCACCGATATACGCCAGCGTCAGCCCGGCGAGTTTCCCGAAGTGCTCCTCGATCGTCATGATGTCCGCCATCGCCTGGCAGGGATGCGAGTAATCCGAAAGCCCATTTATCACCGGCACCAACGCGTGCTCCGCCAACTCCAGAATCTTCTGATGCTCGAACACCCGCGCCATGATCCCATCGACCATCCCCGACAACACCCTCGCTACGTCCGGCGCCGATTCGCGTGTCCCCAGTCCGATTTCATTGGGCGAAATATAGATCGCATTCCCGCCGAGCTGAAACATCGCCATCTCAAAAGAAACTCGCGTCCGCAGCGAAGGCTTTTCGTAAATACACGCCAACACCTTCCCACCTCCACCACTGGCCAGCAGATCGTTCTGACCCGTCTCCTTACGCTGTTTCTTGAGCCGCTTGGCTACCTCCAGAACGTGCAACAAGGTTTCCTGACGGCTCGAAGCAATCGAAATAAAATCAAGTTTCTCGGCCATGAGAGCGTTCCAAAGTGAGTGAAAAAAATCTTCTGGCTACTGGCTTCTAGCTTCTGGCTTCTTCGTCATCCAAGCAAAATCTCCGTCCCCACCCCCTGATCCGAATAAATCTCCAACAGCAGCGAATGCGGGAATCGCCCATCAATGATATGCGCCTTCTTCACGCCGGCATCCAGCGCAACGATGCACGATTCCACCTTCGGCAGCATCCCTTCGCCGATCTGCTTTTCCGCGATCAATTTCTGAATCTGCGACTTGGTCACCGACCGCATCAGGGAATTCGCATCCTCTTTTTGGGCCCGGATGCCGTGCGTATCCGATACCAACACCAGTTTTTCCGCTTTCGTCTGTGCCGCGACATGTCCCGCCGCCGTATCTGCGTTCACGTTGAGCTTCTCGCCTGCCGCGTCCCGCGCAATGGGCGCAATCACCGGAATAAAATCAGCCTGCGTGAGCGCCTGGAGCAACTCCCCGTTCACACACGTCACTTCGCCCACTTGCCCGATATCAATATTTTCACCCGTATCTCCATGCAGATACATCTTTTTGGCAAACAGGCATGTGGACGTGAGTGATGTAAGTGCCATTGCTTTTCCGCCCATTTCGCGGATCGTGTCGACGATGAAACCGTTGATATCGCTGCAGAGCACCTGCTCCGCGATCGCCAACGTGCGTTCATCGGTGTAGCGTCGCCCTTGCACGAACTGCGCCTGCAGACCCGCCTTTTTCATGGCGTCCGTGATCGCCTTGCCGCCGCCGTGCACCACGATCGGACGCATCCCTACCGCCTGCATGAACACCACATCCGTGAGCACTTTCTTGAATTCGCTTTCGGAATCCATGAACGAGCCGCCGACTTTCACCACCACGATCCGCTCATTGAATCGCTGAATGTACCCCATCGCCTCAATCAACGACTTGGCCTTTTCAATCACCAGTTGCTCAATAGGAATATCCACGATTTTTCAGCGTCCTCTCGAACGAGTTCAAAATAGCGAAGCAAATAAGAATACGAACCGCACCGCCAAAATGTCAAGAGTCTTGCAAAGTTTTCAAAGATTTACTTCGAGCGAATCGCCTTCACCACCGCCGCATCGCGAACGCTCAGGTCGGGGTACTCTTGATCGCCGCCGACGTCGGGACGACGTTTCCAGGAACGGACGCAACTCGGATACCTGTTGCGAGTGTCTTCGATCTTGATGTCCCAGATTTCAGCGTGTTCGATGCGATGGAAGCCGACGCCCAGAGCGTCTTCGATTTCCGATCCGTAAGCGGCGATCAGCTTGGAGACGTCATCTTCCTTCGTCGGGACGATGATGACAGCTTCAGCGTCGAGCGGATTACCCAGACCGATGGTACGCTTGAGATCGTCGAGTTGCTTGTTGCCTTTCTCGATCAGCGGCATCAGCACGGACCAATGCGCATCTGAAAATGATGAATGATGAATGGCAAATGGTGAATGGACGATGTGCAGATGCACGCTGGACTCAAAATTCGCGCAACCGGGAAGTTGGCGAATAGCGGCCCAGGATTCCTCGGCAGTGAAAACCAGCACAGATGCACTAAGCTCCACAAGACGAAGCAACGCATTGAAACAAACACTCTGACTGGCACGGCGTTTCGGAGAATCAGGCAGTTCACAGTAAAGCCGATCCTTAATGGCCTTGGCGTAAATAGCAGAAATTTCGACATTACAGAATTCGTAAATCTGCCGGAATGCCGCATGGAATTCGTAGCGATCAAAGGCCGCGTAGACTTCACCGCCCCATGCGTTCACGCGATTCTGCATCCACTGGTCAATGGAGTACGGCCGTGGCGGCACAGCATTCTTGGTCGGGTCGAAGTCGTAGAGATTGCCCAGAAGATAGCGGATAGTATTGCGTATCTTCCGGTATGCGTCCGCAGTTTTGGCCAGCAGATGCGGGCCGCACGGAATATCATTCTGATAGTCGACACTGCTGACCCACAGGCGGAGAACGTCGGCCCCGTATTGCTTGAGTGCGTCAGCAACTTTGATATCGTTCCCGAGCGACTTCGACATCTTCCCGCCTTTTTCGTCGGTCACAAAACCATGCGTAAGCACCTGCTTAAACGGCGGCTGCGGCTTATATCCCGCCGCCTCAAGCAAACTGGACTGAAACCACCCACGATGCTGATCTGACCCTTCAAGATACATATCTGCAGGATATCCCAGCTCCGGATGCGTACATTCCAGCACAGCATGATGCGAAGCGCCGGATTCAAACCACACATCTAAAATGTCCTGACCTTTGTCGAGCCTGGTGATGTTGAGATTCGCGGGAAACCCCAGGAATTGCAATCCCTGGGCTTGATTGGCGGGATCGATCCCGAGTATCTGCGCAGGCGTATGCGTATACCACGAATCCGCACCGTGCTCTTTGAAATAGGCCGCGACCCGGCGGACGGATTTTTCAGTGAAAAGGACTTTGCCTTTCTCGTCGAAGAACGCGGGGATCGGCACTCCCCATGAGCGTTGGCGAGAGATGCACCAGTCGGGTCGTGTATCGAGCATGCCGTCGATACGATTTTTGCCCCAGGCAGGAATCCATTGGACCTGATTCACGTAGTTTTTGGCGTTTTGCCAAAGGTTTACATCGCTGTGCGAAGCGGTGCCGGTGTTCGAGGCTTTGACGAACCACTGTTCGGTGGCGCGGAAGATGACAGGCTTGCGACATCGCCAGCAGTGCGGATACTCGTGATCGAAAAGCTGATGATGGAACAGTGCCCCGGTTTCCTTGAATTTGTCGATGACGAGCGCGTTAGCGTCCCAGATGGATTTGCCTTTGAGAAAATCGGGGACGGTCTCGTCATATTTGCCGTCGGGGAGGACGGGGTTGTAGATTTCGAGGTTGTTACGGATGGCGGTTTGATAATCTTCTTTGCCGTGGCCGGGGGCGTTGTGGACGAGGCCGGTGCCGTCTTCAAGCGTGACGTAATCGGCAAGGACGACGGGCTGGATGCGGGTAGAGTCGAACGGGTGATAGTAGTGAAGTTTTTGTCGAACGAGCTCTTCGCCGGTGGCAACCGTTATGATATTGAATTCTTGTACGCCTGCCGCGTACATTACTTTTTCGACGAGTTGCTTGGCTATAAGCGTACGATGAAGTTTGGCGTCCTTTGTGTATTCGACCAACGCGTATAGATATTCCGAATGTACGGCAACGGAGCGGTTCGCCGGCAGAGTCCACGGTGTCGTGGTCCAAATCATCAGAGTGGTCCCAAGCCATGGACTTGCACCGGTGAGCACAAATTCAACGTAGATCGAGCTGTCCTTTTTCGTGTGATATTCCAGCTCCGCTTCGGCCAGCGCCGTGCGGTCATTGATGCACCAGTGAACAGGCTTCTTCTGGCGGTAGACCAGATCGCGCTTAACGAGCTCGGCGAGGACCTCGAGGATGCCGCTCTCGTATTTCGGATTCAACGTGAGGTAGGGGGTGGCGTAGTCGCCGAAGACGCCGAGGCGTTCGAAGCTGGCGCTCTGCAGCTTGACGTACTTCATGGCGTAGTCGTGGCATTTCTTGCGGACTTCGTCCTTGGAAAGTTCGCGAAACTTCGGCCCGAGCTCTTTCTGAATCGCCGACTCAATCGGCAACCCATGGCAGTCCCAGCCGGGAACGTAAGGCGAATCGTACCCTTGCATGGTACGGAACTTCACGACGATATCCTTGAGGACTTTGTTGACGAGGTGTCCGATGTGGATATCGCCGTTGGCGTAAGGCGGGCCGTCATGGAGGAACCATTGGCCCTTGGTGTGCTTGCGATGACGGATTTGCTGATAGATCTGTTGGTCCTGCCACTGTTTGACCATCGCCGGCTCACGCTGGGTCAAGTTGGCTTTCATGTCGAAGGAGGTCTTCGGTAGGTTCAGGGTATCTTTGTAACTGGGGGGGGGGGGGGATTGGGGGGCAACATAAAACCCCCCCTTTGGGGGGGAAAGCCCCCCCGGGGGCCCCCCC
>Ga0123357_10005253_pt1 | contig 15443 bp, 11 predicted proteins | sample TergutEmb28metaG_FD_89873 | JGI IMG/M metagenome (GOLD analysis project Ga0123357, IMG submission 89873) | Embiratermes neotenicus P4 segment gut microbial communities from Petit-Saut dam, French Guiana - Emb289 P4 | ecosystem: Host-associated > Arthropoda: Insects > Digestive system > Gut ... | reverse complement strand
TTCACTGGCCATTATCTCCCAAACCGTTCAACTTTGGATATAGGTGTTTTGGGGTTTTTCTGTATAGTTTAACATAAGGAACACCCTCCCGAAGTCTGGTCCGTTCCTCCTGTTACACCCTGTGTATATATATATATATAATGTTCGTACCACACAGAGAACACTTTACGGTCCCACCAGTAAGACCAGTCTGTGAGTATTTTATAGGAGAGTGGTGGCTGCTAATTGCAACAATAATACGGAACACAGAAATGCAATATGCACGCAGATTTCATCTTCTTTGTCATGGCCTTGTTAGTCATACAATAACCACTAAGCAGCCAAAGTGTTAACCATGATTTTACCATACAGTGAGAAACCAAGTTTCATAGCCACAGAAACCAGCAGACGAAGTTATATTACTTGAATCATTACGTCTGATAATTTTGTCTTACGTTAAACGTATTTCTCTGCTATCGTAATTTAATATTCGGAGTTGATTCTGTGTTTTTTGGTTTGAATTTTTATTCACATTTGTCTTTCCCACAAATAAACGCTCAATAAACAAAGAATTATGTTTTACTCTACTTCCTAACAGATAAGAAAGGGTGCATGACTTGTGTGCAATGCCAAATCTTGCCTTACCACACTGCCATACTCTACTGTACTACCACTAAGTACGATACTGTACCAAAATCGATATCAACTTGGCTGCAGGAGAAGAAATCAGGAGGGGAAGGAAATGGCCGATTATAGAAGCATTACGTCCGTGCTGCTGGTCATATCTACAAACGTATTCTCCAGACCACAACTAAAAAAGTTGGGCGAACGTTTAAATTAAGTATCCAGAGGCTTATAGCTATGTGTGTTGAATTTACTAAACACAGGCATTTGTTTTTAAATAATCCGTGACCGTGCATTGAACAGTTAGCTGTGGTAACGAAACCAACACATGCACATAAATGTACGCAAGCATCGTGTATTATGAACGTAATATGCGTGTTACATGTTTCGGCTATTCTTGTGGCCATTCTCAGAGAGGCGCATTACAAAGGCTGGATGTATCGAGATATTACGTAGTTCGTGAACTGATGTACAGGGTGGCCACGAGAATGGCCCAAACATGTAGGACAATACTGTGTTTATAATATAAGATGCTGTCATGCATTTATGTGCGTTTGTTGGTTTCGTTTCCATATTTATTAGGATTCATATTTTACTTAAATTTCATAGTAAAATATTTATTATTATTATTATTATCATTATTATTATTATCATCATCGTCGTCATCATCTCCTTTATGCGGGGTATTTATACTTATATTCCTGAGACAAACTATGTCCCTACGGAATACAGTGTTGCAGCTATTCTGTTGTTACTATTCATGGTGCTTATATCGTTAGTTCCAGTGTTGAATCTATTGTATTTTTACATTAGTACTTTCCTTATTATTATTATTATTATTATTATTATTATTATCATCATCATCATAGCTAAAGTGTTAGAGTTGTTAATTAATTATTATAGGTTTTACCATAGTAATTACGAATTCTGTCAAATTATTTTTGAATACTGAAATGTTCGGATACTGTGGTATGCTCTAAGCACTGTGCAGCGTGCCGTTTGGATGCTGTTGGAGATGTCGTAGTTCAGGTTTAAAAGTATCAAAATGTCTTGTAGGATCTTCGGCTCCCACCATTTTATTACAGGAATTTTGATACTATTGTCTGTCGGGTCTTACATGTGCCATTCCTATGTGAATCCGTGTGCTAATCTGATAAGCTTCCGGATGTGATTTTCATGAAACGTGTCAGTATTCCCGGTATGAAATCTGCGCTCTTCTGGTTTATTACGCAGCATAGAGTGGTAGTTCCTTACTGACGTTTCGGGAAAACCTATCGTACCCTTGTTTGAACTGCTTGACTCTTGAAGATGGTTGGACTTCTTGACCCTAGAAGATGGGACCGAATGTTTGTCCCGAAACGTCGGTACGGAATTACCACTCTACGCTGCGTAAAATCACAGAAGAGCGCAGATCTCATCTACATCGTGGTGGAAGCCTAAAATCACACATGTATCATTTATGTATGTGTTCTTTTGCTGTTGGCTAATATGTGGTCAGGTCTGTTGTGGTGTATTCCTTAAACAGCTATCAAGAGGGTTGTCAGATGGTTTAAAAAAATACCGGACACACTGCATAAATATCTGTTGACAAGTTCAAATTTCACCCTAAAACAGGTCATGAAGGTCAAGAGGGGGAGTAGAAATGTAGCTTTAATCTTTCTTTAACTTCGGCGCTAGATGTGGGTAGTTGTTCAGCTCTACGCCCCAGCCGCTTTACCCCCAGAAAATAAATACCACACTGTTAAGGTATTTGAGGGGTTGGAGGTATAGCTCCACACATTCTTAACCTCGGCGTTAGATGAAAATGACCGGCTGGCTCACCCTCTGGGAAAGAACCCCGTTTACCAACTTAAGAGGAGGTTGGTTGGCCCCGAGAGCCTGTGATTAGGGAGAAAGAAGGACTCAATCCTGCCAGCAATTGAACCACGATTTGTTGGTCATTCAGGGTGTAGCCTAGTCACTATACCGACTGAGCTATCCCAGTTATAAGTGCCTATATCTTATATTGTATACATGGAATCTTTGGACGTGTGGTTTTCTAAAGAAACACGGTTCTTTGAAATTTATGGAAAGACAAGGCAGCACAGGACCTATGTTTGTTCCTTGGTGTATTTAATCATTTTTCTATGTGTCTGTTATGTAACGTCACATAGTGATTTTATAGGACCTATGCTTGTTCTATTGTGTAATTAATCACATTTGTCTATGCATCTGTTACGTAGCATCAAATGACAATGATACGAAAGATTGGGAAGGAAATGGCCGTGATCACCCTCAAGGCCTAGCCCATCATTTTCACCAGGAGGACGTAGGAGAGCCGCGAAAACTTTGCTGTCATGCTTAATAAAGAAAAGTTTCTGGATTACGTTATGGCCAAAAATGTAGGTTGAGATGAATAAAAACGCGTTTTTAAACATGTCACAAAGAAAATAAATCGCTGTATAAGTGTAAATCGTCGCTCTCCGAGAGGTGATTTTGGGGACCCACGTAAAGCTCAGGGCCTTGAGGTGTCCCTTGTTAAGCTTTTGGCGCAGGAATTATTTTTTTTTTAATTTTAGCACAGACTGTATATAAAATGTGAATAATACAGGAACCAAATACGTTAGAATTATGAAACAAACTGCATTTTGAAGAGAGAAAAACGGAGAGTATATACCGCGTTTAAAATATTCAGTACATATATTTGTTGAATAAATATATAAAATGCAACGTTTAAAGGTTAGCGGTGCGGTACGACCACTATAGGGGTTGTTAGGCGTCAAACGGTTAATGAACTGGCTCATACCATATCATCCCAGCCATCACCAACCCTGAGCATTCTAGGTGCACGTGTATTTATTGCTAGCTGCTTGCCAACATGACAGTGAATTGCGAAATTAAAATTTCTAAATTTCGAGACAATAAATCACTTACCTACGACAGTTTCGTCTTTTATTTAAACTGGTCAATAAAAAATTCGATATATTTATTTGATGTATTGTTGTGATTGACATGAAGGTTATAGAACGAAATAATATATGTATTTATTTTAAGGTTCTTGCAAACAGAGGCTCGAGATCCAAGAGCTACCGACGTCCCTCACGCCACTATAGCAACATTCCTGTTAACCATTTATTTCATCAGAATGTATTGTTAAAGCAGAAGTATACAAATAAATTTATTCATCAAGTTTTATAATTTAATTACGCAGTTAAAATTCGAAATAACTGGCTTCCAATAAATATACTGCCCTGGAACGATTTTTTCAATTGTATATAAAAGTGCGTTTTCAGAAATGCACTCGTTTTAAACGATTTTTCCTAAGCTTCCTTAGAAATGATCGTCTTGGAGGGGTACTGTTTTCATACTTTCCGCGCGCAAACAGGGAGAACCGGAAGCGAACTACTAATCCCGCTTTCAGCTTGTTGATTGATCTTTTGTTGCTTTGAGAATGGGAACAGGTATGATTTATGACACAGATTTTGTACTTATTTAACTGCACAAACAGTGTAATTGCTGCATATACCTAGTTAGAAATGCATTCAGTGTACCTCGTGTAAGAACGCTGGCCGTAGCCTGCACATGATGTATTAGCGTGTTAAATTCAGCGTGTGTTTCATGACGGCGATGGTGGTTAGGCCTATCGGGCATCAATCGGGTTGGCAGGCTAGGCAGAGCAGCCGTGCGCAAAAGCGCGGAGACTGTAGGGGTGACTAGTTTGTGCTGTATTCCTAAAAGCAGGTGGGAATAACGACTTAACAATCTCTTACCATCATTCTGTTAGTGTGTGGTATACCGAAGCGTTGTTCTTGTTTACTTTTAGAGCAACTCGATGCAATTGATGTTCGTGAATATGGCCGCTTTTTTTTGTGCGCTTTGAAGTTTTCTTTGCAGCCATGATGGCTAAGTGAACCTACCGGGTCATAAGCTAGTAGGCGTCGTACTTGGAAGGTCGTGACGTGAGAGAAGGTCGGTGTGTTGCGATATCGGCATATTTTTAAGTGGTGTAAATGAATAGTAGTGTTTTTTCCATTCATTGTCCGCATTTTTAAGGTTGTGAACTGTATGTAGTTGTTTTTTCAAAATGTTTTACTTTTATTACTTTACGTATGTTTGATTACCGCGAGAGATGAATGGCAGGTAGCAGTGTGTGGTAGAAAAAGCCTATAGCTTGTGCAGAATGCTGTAAAATAAGCAGTTATCAAAGATTTGGATCGAATTATTTGATTTATAATTGTTTTACTCGGCGGTGTATACATTCATGTATTTTAGCAATGTGCTTATTGATGTTCAAGACATCGCGTATGATTGTATCAGTTCATCAAGAATTAGTATTGTTGATCTGTTTATATTACCTGGTGTAGCGTTGTCTGTAAATGATTTTGAAAAGATTTTAGTGTGTTTCTGGATTGAACTTGAAATTACGAATATGTGAATAGGTTATGTATAGAAATACCATGGCAATATTAAGGCTGTTTTTAAATCTTCCAAGCAATGGAGTAAGTTTAAGTGTCTATGTGAATTCTTTCCCATTAATTATCTCAGTTTTAGTTCCTTTTGCTTTTCACGAATTACGCTTGGCCCGTGATATAGGTATACATAAATTACGCGAAATGCCGTGTGTTTCTAAGAGGAACGGATGGACGCGATTTTAGGTTAAGAAATTATGATTGTGTAGTTGTGTGCCATGACTTGCTGGTAATAGATGGATGTGATTTTAGGTTAAGAAATTATAAATTTGCAGTTGTGTCTCATAGCTTGTTCTAGTTAATCTTGTACAATTATTAAATTATTCTGAGCCGTGCAGGAAAAGAAGGTTTGTGAGTTTGCGGATTTACTGTGCATTGCATTTTATTAAAATCTTGGAAGGGTTCATTTTTGTGACTGGATGTGTGTATAGTTATGTTGCGAAATGCATTTATCATTTGTCTTTCCTGTGTTATGTTTTAATTTTCAAGTTTATGTTTATATCTTCATGTGTATGTGACAGCAGTGTTACTGACATAACGTGTGAGGAAACTTCACTGCTTGGAAGTTAGGAAGGTTTTGCTATGTATGTGCATATCCTTGAATAAGCTTTGTCATGCCCATTACTGTAAAGTCATTTCATCTGAATATTACAGGGGCTGAGCCAGAGAAAGAAGAAACACTTGGGGGAAGAATGTCAAGTAATAGAACTGTGCAGTAACAGAAATATTGACCAGGAAATAAGAGAGCTACCTGACACAACTGTACAACACAGTGGTGGATGCCTGTAGAAGCAAGATTGTTACATCAGGACCCAATGCTTTGGTGAAGCTTTTGTTGGCCCAGATGGGAGAGGTGTCGGATACTGAACAGCAGTATAGTCTGCGCTGGAATGATTTCCATGCCAGTATCCTCTCGTCCTTCCGGCATCTGCGTGATGAGGAGGACTTTGTGGATGTCACATTGGCATGTGATGGTTGTTCCTTCACTGCACACAAAGTGGTCCTCTCTGCCTGCAGTCCGTACTTCCGAAGACTTCTCAAGGCAAATCCTTGCCAGCATCCTATTGTGATTTTGCGTGATGTCAAAGAGAAGGACATGGAATCTCTCCTGCGCTTCATGTACAATGGTGAAGTGCATATTGGCCAGGAGCAGCTGTCTGACTTCCTGAAAACCGCGCAGATGCTGCAAGTTCGAGGGCTTGCTGATGTCCCCACCAAAGACAACCAAAAAATTCCATCTGTGAGTATATTTTTTGTATTATAATTCTAAGAAAAGGTCTGTATTATTTGATGATAAGCATTCAGTGTGGAGTCACTTAAAGGGAAGATTTTTAATACACATAGAAGTAGGTTTTGAGTGTTTTTTTAGTAGAATTAGTAAGAAAATTGAACTGTCAAGTGCAGTGATGTGTTATTTCAAGTGCAGTGTATTTGAGAGTTTCCCAAGAAATTGATTGTGTTGAGTAACAGATCATGATATTTTACTGAACCACATCACCCAACAAATGCTATAATTAATAGTACATGATGAGTGACACCATCAGTATGAGCTACAAAGACGACTATCTAACCTAAACCTCCTTTATCAACAACAAACATTTGTGGGTGGAATATCAAATTTCTGTTCAGTATTTTAAGCTTAATTTGGCAAACAGAAGTCTGATTCTGTTCTCCATAACTGCCAGATTCATCATCATGGTTGTGGATAGTGATAAAATTGTGAAATTATACTTGGAACTTAGAGTTATGTTTTTCAGTTGAAATGTTATACTGTTAGCTTTGAAGTGTTGATATTTTGTTGTGTTTGTAGGTGAAGTGAACTCTGCGTCTTGCCCACATCATAAAATTGATTGTTCTCGTACCAAATTAAAAATGTTTTGTGTCCGAAAATGGGCCCTAAATGATTTTGGGATTTTCTTTTTCTTAACAAACAAGAGTATATTGAGTAGAAGAAAAAATATCGGAGCTCAGTAAATCTAAAAATTTGATAACCGTTTTATTCTCTAGACCCAAGTCTGTGATATTTTCTGTATTGTATAAGTTACTCTGACATGAATTTTCATTTGCAGAGTAATTTGTGTTATTGCTTTACACTTGAAATGCACTAAAATGTTTAAAAAACATCATACAGGCTTGTAGCTTATGAGGTTATGTTTCTGGTTAAGACATTGTTATTGACATTTATTGTTCTCAGTAGATTAGTGTGTCCTTGAGCATTGTGAGGAAATTAAATGCTTTGTACATTGTCACATTATTATTTTATGTTGGAAGCTTCTTAAATTTTTATCTTGTTAGATGTCTGTGATGATTGTGGTTAGAGGTCCACGTACTAGTACTTGTGAACTGCACAAAGGGTAACAGTGGAGGCAATGTGTGGCCTTCATGTTCCTTGACTTTATGCGTTGTTTGTAAGAAGCTTGGTGCAGTACAATTTATGTCAGTGTTTTCAGTTTCTTTCATTTTCAAATAGTATTTGCCCGTACTAGGCATCTGATACTGCTTTAACCATTGGATATTGCATTGAAGTATAGGATGTCAGTTTCCCAAATGATGGGGGTTTTTCATCTGTGTAAGTTGATCATTCATTGTGATGTTTGGGAGAAATGTGCAGGATATGATGGAGACAGCGTATTCCTTCAAAATGTACGAACAAATGAAAACCTGAAAACTTTCAGATTTCGGTGTCAGTGATCATGTTAAAAAAGTCACTTATTTTAACAAGCTTGTGATGTTTTTACTCAGTAACTGTAGTACAGTAACAAGTTTAAAATATATTTAATTGTAACTTTGTCACACTGTTTTTATGAATTTCTTTCGTAAATCTTCACTTCTGTTTGACAGGACGTGAGACCCCACAATATACAGTTTCATGATCTGCCCTCTTTATTTTTCTTTCAGAACACGTTATACCGTCTTTTGAGAAACAGTGCTGATGTTTGTATTTCTGGTAAAGTTTTTCACATGGTTGTCTCTTGCATCATCAGGCACTTGTCTCTCCTGCTTTGTTTCTCTTTGTTTCTGCATGTAGATTGGGCCTATTCTGTACTAATTTTATGTGCTTGAGGTAGTGTGTATGATATCAGAATTTAACAAAAACATCCAGTTCCCACAGAATAATGTTTGTTCAACACTTGACAGATTTTTGAAGGAAAATGACATCAGTATGATGATCCGCTGTGTACAGTGTGTGTACTGAGAGAAGTCCTTCCCTCAAAAATTCACAGTCCTCAAATTCACAGACAGTGCTCAACTTGGTTCATAATAAGACCTGAATATTTGATCTGGGTGCTGCTCTGCTTTTGTCAGAGGCCCTTTGATTTCTGATGTGGAAAATAACATACAGCCTTCTATAATTTGCTTGGACATGGTTCTTGAAATAATATCAGGAAAGGATGAACATGATACCATTGCCAGCTTGAGACTCTGATGTTTGATAACCCATGTAGGGTCATATTTGTAATAGTGACAAATAAAAACAAAAATTCATGCACTGTTACCTATGGCAACGTCTTACATGTTGACCAGCTATGACTCTGCCATGCATGGGTGATATTAGTAAAACATAGAAAGTTGAGTTGCAAACAAAATTTTTTATTCCGGTGCCCAAGCAGAACGAGCACTGGGGATGCATGAGCGTATGTAGGAGGTAATATTGAAACTTACCCTCAAGATGTTGCATGTCTTGATGTTATGTGGACTGGATTAAACTGGCTGAGGACGCTGACCATTGGCAGGCTGTTGTAAATAGAGTACTGAAACTTTGGGTATCACAGAAGACCAGACAAGAGATGTGACAAAATTCTTGAATACTGATCATGGTACATGCAGTTAGTCAGTTGTTGTGTGTACCAAATTAGTGTTAATTTCCAATACTTATATTTATTTTGGTTTTTGTATCTTATATAGTAAGTGGATGTTCATATTGTGGTTTCTTGGGTTGTAATGCCCTGCAGTCTAGTATAAATGTGTACTAAAGTTTTAGAGGAACGTACTACCTCCATTTTCAAGATATTGTCATGGAGGTGGAAGGAGCAGGATCCTGTGACCCCGGGGTTCACTGATCCGTGGTACCAGGTCACACTGCTTTGGCAACTAAATTTTGTGTATGGTGCCTAATATTTGTGGGTCCTCCATACAAAACTTAGCTTCATGTCACCCTTCTGACGCCTAGAATTTTGAAATGGTTGCGAGATTTTCTGAAAAATGTTTGCACTTCTGCCCTGAAACATAGGTACATGTCTGCAATACGCCAATGCATCACATCCTAGAAATCTTATAATTGTAATATTTTCGTATGTATACTGAATGCAGTGGTGTAGTCTTCATTAGCACTCTTCCTTTGTATGTTACAGGTTCTGTGTTTGAACCTCGGCTGTTGACCAGTTACCGTGATTTATTTTTAACCTTTTAAATACCCATGTTACCAAACATGAACACATGTAGGAAATAATCCCTAGTAATTAATTTTATGTAATTAGGCAACAAGGAAATTTACTGCAATGTTAATACTTTTTGCATATTCTCTCTCTCATTTTCCACAAAATGCCATTTATTTCATCATTTTATTTTTTTCTGTGCAAATGATGTATTTATATTTTTTATAAACCAAACTCCAAAATTTAAATACTCACCCTAGAAGGATGAAAAAGGGGATGGAGGCCCTTAGGTTCTTCCAAAATTAAAGTATACATTTACTGCAGAGTATGATTTCACATTCCAGAATACTGACCTCACTAATTACTGCCATGAAAACCTAAGACCGAAAGTGTACCAGTGGACCACACAGATGTAGTTATTTATGTATTTATTTACTTATTTATTTATGGTTTGTTTAATATTGCTGCCAGTGGTAAGAAATTTACTATGAAGAAAAATATACAGGTATCCAGATTTTTTTTTATGTGGAAGACATCATGATGTGCTAGGGATATACTAAAACATTAACCAATATACATCAAGCACAACTATTTTATGTGTATGAGGCTACATGTTTCGACCTTTTTAAATGGTCATCATGACCGTTTAAAAAGGTCGAAACATGTAGCCTCATACACATTAAATAGTTGTGCTTGGCGTGTATTAATTAATGTTTTAGTATATCCAGATTTTCCTGGAAACATACAATAAAACTTCCTAATATGCACTGCCCAGCATAAAATAAATTATCAATTTCCGCACTCCTTGAAAGCACCTGTAAGTCCCCACAACGATAACAAAATAATTGTAGTTTTCTTGTTATCCTTCCTTAATTAGTCAGTATGTCACAACAGCATTGCTGTCTGCTGCTATAATTTGCTACAAATATATTGAACTTCAGTTAAAGGCAGGGGTGCACAAATCCCACACAACAAAATTTATAGTTATCATTATTGGAATGTTTGTCATTACATATAGAAATATAATTAGTTCACATGCATCCAGCAGAAAGTGCTGGTTGTGCTCAGTATTACTCTCAGTATAGAACTTTCTCTATGTCACCCTTCTGGCACATGGAATCTTGAGGTGGTATTTAGATGTGTAGGTCCCTTAATTAAGGGTTAAATGGGCCATTGTGGACTGACTTCGGTAACACCTCAACACCACACACAAGGAACATACTTGTATGTGTGGGAGGAAGTCATTTTCAGAGTTCTGGACAAAAAGTTTGTGAACACTGTGTTCATTAAACCCATTGGCAGCATGGTAACTCTAGTTCCCAAGTTCTGATTGTATGTTCATGTGGCTCTGTAATGGGTTCATATGAAATTTCTATATGAAACATCTCCATTTGTGAAGCAAATGCAGTCTATAAATATCGACATTCACAACCAGCTGACTTGTAAATGGTAACTTAAAAACTCTTTACAAGTTGGTTGGTTGGTTGGTTGTGATTATGAGTCATTATAGATATTGGGTACATTTTACATAAAATGACAGCGGAAGTGTAGTTTTGAACTGAAATGTTTTGTACAACAGTCTTGAATGCAAATATTTCATTTGTACACTTTTTCACATTGATGAACTTATGTATTGTGTGGCTGAATGCAAACTTTGCTCAATCTTAAAAACGTCAGATTTTTTTGAAAGGTTGGTCTGTTTTTATTACTGCTAGAAAACCACTACATTTCTCTGATGGTTTTTCAATTGCATATTACAGTGGTTCCGTGCATGTGCTAAGTACTTGTGCTTCAAATTTGTACATTTTTTCCCACTTTGTTTCTTGGTATCATATGTAAATAGTCTATCCCACAGGGACCAAGTATGAATCAGCATTTCTGCACAGTATAATCTGCTGTGATGGTACAATTGAAATGCAGCTTAATGTTTTCTTGTATGACTTTAGCCAACAAAATTTTGACAGGATGATTAAGTTCTTTTATTGATATTTTCAGACCTCAAATTCACTACCCTGGTCACAATCCGGGGAGCTGAGAGAAAACTTCGCAGAAGAACCTCTTACACCACCTACGAAACGTAGCCGAAACAATGAGCATCGTTTCTCGCCATCACCAGCTTCATCTGCAACCAACAACAACAACAACAATGGTGATCCACTGATGAGAGATACGTTACTAGGACAGGCATTAGAGGGGGGTCCTACAATTTACACGGGCAGCACTTCCCATCAGGTAAGAAAGATAGCATTTTTAGGCATGTTCACAAAATTTCCGAAAAGTGACTATTGACTTTGACATGTCTGTCTGTCCACACAGAAGAACTTGGCTTCCACCGGACAGATTTTCATGAAATTTGAGTATGTTTCCAAAATCTGTGGAGAAAATTCAAGTTTCCTTACAATCTGACAAGAATAACTGGTAATTTACTTGAAGATTGATATACATTTTGCATCATATCTTGCTTAATTCTTCCTAGAGTGAGAAGTGTTTCAGACAGAAGTTGTAGAGGAAACCAGTGCACACATTTTGTGTTCAGTAAATCCCCCCCCCCCAAAAAAAAAAAATTGAACCCTCTATGAGACAAAGTGGAAAAATATTGTAGAGCCAAACATGCCACATGTGACAATATGACACATGTGCATGGCATTCTCACTGTTACGTTATATGTACACTGCCTGGTGTGTTGTAAGTTACTTGACTTTATTGGAGGACTCAGTGTTTATGTTACTACGACAGTGTTTTGCCTTCCGTGGTCATTGAGTTCTTGAAAAACACTGAAGTTTGCAACACTTAAGCTGTTATGGTGAAATTGGAGGTTAGGGGAACTTTGCACACTGTTGTCATTCATCAGAGCATAATAAAGTAATCTGTTTTGTCACTAAGTGCAAAAAGTATATAACAACATCTTTAGAAGTAAAATAATTATAAAAGCTGAATTGAGGTTATAAACTGGCAGCTAGTTGTCGTGGTTATTGACATCATTACACCGCAGTCCCCAAGAAATGTGTATCTCTTGCTGCAGAAGCCACTTTTTTTTGTGTGTCATTAAAAAATGTGGTGCATTCAAGTTCTAGGGTCTCCTAATTTTTTTTCTCGGGAATGGAAGCAGGTAGAAACGTGAAAGTTGTTGGAGATGGCATGGCTGTTCTTTAGGTTGGATGATGCCAAATGGCAACACTGTCCTACCCGTTGAATGCTTGTGACGTCGTCGAGTGACAGTAGTGTTTTAGATACTTCAATGGCGACGTTTACTTTCGAAGAACAACGCGTAATTATCCAATTCTTCCATTTGCGTGGCATGAAACCTATCGGAATTCATCAACAATTGAGTGAGACGTGCAATGATGGCGTTATGGACGTGAAAAATGTGCGTTCGTGGGTACGACAGTTCAAAGAAGGCTGAACGTCGTGTGAAAACAAACCGAAGGAGCCTTGCCCATGCACTAGCCAGTGGTCACAACGAACCCCTAAAGAAGCATTTGCTGCAGCCATGCAATCATGGTGTCAGCGTTGTGAAAAATGTATACATCTTCAGGGTGATTACGTTGAGAAATGACAGCATTTTCAGCTTCCTAGGATGAGTAATTGTTTTAAAATAAATTAGAAGACCTTAGAACTTGAATGCACCACGTACTTTGATCGGCAGAAATGTATTCAACTGGAAAACTGTGAATATTTGAAATCCACAATTTGCAAGAGATGGCTGTCTTTTTCAAATACGACCTGATGCTCGTTGTGGTGAACTTATTTACAAACTGTACATAATAGAACCATAAAATAACTTTCCATTTGGCAGAACAAAGGCAACTCTGACTCTTCACTGCAAGCACAATCGACGGGTGAGGAGAGCAATTCTAGCGATTCAAACTCAGAACAAGGTGCATCCACATTGGAATTGGTTAGACCCAAGGCAGAGCCTAATGATTACAGTTCTTTGGATGACAACCATCACCATCATGGGAATGGTGGGCTGGGACTGGATCCAACACGTTCCTTCCCTGCTGCTGCATTGCTTGGACTTCAAAGTAAGAACTCTGTCTATACTGAAATTTCTGCTGCCTGCATGCTGTGAAAATAATCCTTTGTTCAGTTGCAATGGGCAAAAAAAAGCTGTTATTGTCCTAACTCAAGTTTGTAATTTATTGTAGCTGTGTAGTTGTGTGATACGTGAGATGTGTTGTAAACTAGACAGTGTTTGTGAGGCAGTTGGTAGCATACCTTGCCGCTCCCGTCAAGCCTCTGTGACATGGCAATTTATTTTTATTGCAGGTGGTAGATGACCAGGGTATTGATTGTTGATTTGCTATGGTGTTACAATAATGAGTGTTCAACAACTGTTGTTCGTGGATTGAGTAAAAGGAAATACGCATAGTCTCCCCGCAACTTCTTACACTTTGGATAACATTGTTATCCATGTTGGTTCCTCTGGTTTGTAGGTAGCTATGCCATAACCATGCCTCAGCATATCCAGATCACTTGTATGAATGAACCAAATCTGAGTCTGAGAAATTAGTAGCGTTGGGAATTGATATGATATTGACTTACTAGTTTTCGGCGTGTTAGCACATAGCACCTATTAGCTTCTTCGTGTCTGCCCATCTGTCTTCATTAAAGTCCGTGAAGAAAATCGAAGTTGGGTTACGATTAGGCAAAAATATTGGACACTTTACATGAAGACCCAAGTGTGGTTTATTGTTGCTGGCAACAGTAAATTGCAGTAAAAGTGCTGTCTTCAAGTGAAATGGTATCAGGCTGTTAGGATAGCCAGTGAGGTGTAAACATTAGATGAACCTGCCACAGGCTTATGTTATACATACAGTGCCTGTCCTAAATATGTTTATTTGCACTTGAGGTATTAAATGTAAGCATGCGCAGATAGTTTTCATTTAACCTTGCCCCAAGCAGTGTTCTGGCATAAATTGATTCATTATACCATGTACTTAGCAAGTCATACTTAAACGAACACCATCAAAACACACTAGGAAAGGGTGCTTTGGTGGTGTTTATTTAAATAATATTGTATGATATTAACGTTGACAATTTTTGGTGACCAAAGATTCAGCGAATGTTGTCTTAACTGAAATTAACATTGCTTTGTAGGGCACATTAATTAATTAATTGATTTTATAATTCATTTTGATTTGTGTTATGAAATAAATGACCTAGTACAGAATGTTCTTCATAGATTTATGAAGAGTGATGTAATTTGTGGTTTCTGTTGTAGATATTCCTGGATTGTTACCTGGGCCTTCAGGACTGCACAACAATAGTCAAGACACCAACTTTGGTAAGTTGTCAAATGTAGTAATTTTGTAGATAGTAGCCGTAACAGTTGTAGACCAATGTGCAAGATAAGGCTTGTTTTTGTAATATTCTCAAGACATTCTGTTCAACTTGTAATTTTGTTTGTCCAGCTTTGTCGGTTGACTGTATTTACTTGGCTTCTTAGATAGCTGCATTTTTTGTGCGTGTTGTTTGTGAATTAGAGTAAATTTCCTACGGAAGATTTTTCGAGGATAACCTTTCAGTCAAGTCTTCTAGAATTTAACACCATTCATTGTGTCACACTACAGGAGACCATACTGTCCACTGTGAGAACCTCAAATATCAACCTTTTTGTCTTGAACTGGCTTACCATCATTTTTGTTCTCCCTATCTTATCATGGTATCTGGCAGTAATTGTGTTCAGTAATTATTGTAGGTGAGATGTAATTAGGGGGTTCGAACTGTATTTCTGGCCTAGCTGTTTTTGCTCTGTTGGGGTGGCAGTATTAATCCAGTACCTGTCACAAATCCGTTGCATGTGGAGTGTATGATTAGCCATTGTACACAATCATAAATACACGGAAATCTGCATTAACATGATTTTCAAGTAAATAATACAATAGTCATGAGGTCCCGGGTTCGATTCCTGGTTCTACCGTGGGAATTTTCCCTGAAGGGGATGATTCCCGCGGTGACCATGGTCTGGGTAGGTTAGTAGAATTTAGGTTTAAGGGCCCTCCTGGCACTACAT
>Ga0123357_10005252_pt1 | contig 15443 bp, 10 predicted proteins | sample TergutEmb28metaG_FD_89873 | JGI IMG/M metagenome (GOLD analysis project Ga0123357, IMG submission 89873) | Embiratermes neotenicus P4 segment gut microbial communities from Petit-Saut dam, French Guiana - Emb289 P4 | ecosystem: Host-associated > Arthropoda: Insects > Digestive system > Gut ... | reverse complement strand
ACCCTAATTATTTAAGATACATTTTGACACTATTATTCCATCTAGATTTTTCTCCTAAGTTGTACCTTCTCTTCAGGTTCCCAGACTGAAATACCACATAAATTTCCCACTACAGTGCCATCCCTCTCACCTTCTTGGACCTGATCACCAGTGTATTAATACAAGGTAAAGGACACAAATTATGATGCTCCTCATCATGCAGTTTTTTTCCATCCCCATTACTTCCTCCCACTTAGTCCAACGATTCACCACAGCACTCTTTCTAGACACGCTTATCTATGACACTCCCATTGGTTAGGAACTCAAGATTCACACACATCCAAACCAATGAGTAAAGCAAGAATATTTCAACATTTATGTTCCTAGCCAAGAAACAGGGAAGGTTCTCAACTCACACAACTGAAAAGCTAACAAATACTGTACACATTTTCACAGGCCAATAAAATAAAATGTTGTAAAAAAACAAAATAACTGGAATAATTTAATGTTGTATCATACATATCCCTTCAAGATCATAAACAAAGAGAAAAAATCTCACATTAATTCCCACTCACATTTGTTCATAACATTTAAAATTTCAGGAGCCTAACACATCACAAACCAAACTAGAACTGGCATAACAAGTACACCATCATCAATTCCTCAGTATGTTTGCCAACTTGACAAGAAACAAGGATGACACACTGGTCAGTAACATCCACTGTAGCTAGAATAAACTGTCATGTAATCACTAATTCCACCAAGTTCACCTTCAGCATCATATTGAACTATCTTTGTACATCAAAACACAAGTCAGTCACAGCAAGGCAATGGCAGGTTCAGTCTCATTCAGGGAGAATTTTCTCTTCACTACATGAATCTTCTTGTTGGACAGACATATAACATAGCAATGGTCATCATACACAACTGCAAAAAACCACATCATACACTAATCAAAGAAATGGACAGAAAGTGGACATACTCCAGAATTAGTTAACCTGTCAATATGCCAATCGACCACAAGCCAGCAAAAGGATTCAAAAGATTTACAGAACTAATCAATACATTAATTAATCAACTAATCCAAGTGCTGAAACTTGCTAACATTCTCTGTACAGATGCATAAAACTTAATCACAACAGACACCTGTACTTAGATATTACACTGTCTCCACTTACTGAAATTAAGTACAAGAATGAAATGTAAGTCTTTCATGCTGAGGACTTCTGTAGTACTTCAGAACAATTCATTACTGCTTGTCTCCATTGTTCCTCTTAACATACCTTTCACATTATCAAATCATTTATCAGATACATGACCTCTGTTGCTGATATTATGTACATTAGCAAATGACTGGTACCCTCTGATTTTTATTTCTAGTGTTAAGGTTAATCAATTTTCCATGGTTGACTACTGCTGACAAAGTCATGGTACTGCTGGTAACCACAGTCTTCACATTCTGAAGACTTCTTACACATGTGTCCACTGTAGACTTTCCCCTGAGACCAACAGACCGACATCCTGTCCCTGATCAGCTTTCTATAATTCTTTAAAAATCAGTCACCTTTATTTTATTCACACAACTACTTCTGATGCCAAAACTCCTAGTACTTTCAATGTTCCCACATACATTCATTGTGGTGAAAATAGACTTAAATACACACAGTAAGTCACCATTTAACATTGGACTTACATTCTTGAAAACTGCAATGCATAGCAAAACAATGCAGAACAGAACACTTTACCCCGTCAGAATAAATTAAAATACCCAAGATATGTTCCTCAATATTCCTTGCCCTCCCATTACCCACCAAACTACATATGGCTATTTATCACAAATATCACCTTCTCTCATAAATGTATACATACAGACACTATCAAAGACCTTGGGATACAAGTTGATCAAACTGCAGCATTTCCACACACACACACACACAGACCACACTTTCTCCCAGATTGTAAGGATGCTGGGCCTAATATGAACTTTAACCTATTCCTCTTCTACCTTGCTAGCTTATTAATACTGCATTTAACACTAGTTAGACATAAACTTGAGTATGCCTCAACTGTGTGAAACTCTGTAATGTATACCGATGCCAAAAATCTGGAACACATTCAGAAGTTCATAGTCCTATGTCAAAATCATTTCTTTAACCATGACCATGTTACTTACATGATATACCTTAAATTTCTGAAGCTTTATAGCCTGCACAACACAAGTCTTAATCTAGATGCATTATTTTTCATTTCCAGTTATTCGGGTTTAAAATAAAATGCTACCGGTCTATTTTAGATATAGCTTGTATTCAAGTTCTTCTAATTTCAGGAACTCCTCCTTTTTAACTGATATTCACAACAACTTTCCATCTGGTAGAGGTGTTTCAGATGCTAATCACGTGTGCAAAGACATCAATATCTTTAGGAAACACACTACTTCATTAAAACAGATTCTGCACTACTCTGTGACATTTTTCAATCAACTTACCTATGTCTTCTCAGGGTTTTGGGTTTTTGCTCCTGTACTTCATTTATATTGCTTTTATCCTGCCATAGTGTTTCTGTTTTGTCTGTTTAGTGTTTTATTTTTGTGTATTTGTATTGTTCTTGTGTTGTATTTCCATCTTTGTACTGGCTTTATAATGGGCACTGGTGCTGATAAGCCTTTACATTAATAAATACCCAATGAATTGAACGGAACAACAGAAACATAACAAAAAAAATGAACATAATACACATCAACAATAAACATGCACACTATTGTGCTCCAATTCATTCAACCTGAACAAATCCAGCTATGTACAAGATTTCCCTATTATCAACAAGAATATCATTTTTGAATCCACTGAATTTGTAAATACATTCAGGCCAAAGTTTATGCCAGGTGCTATTCTACACCTCCCTATAATGTCTTCCCATGCCTTGCCAATGTTACTGATGAAGATGAAGCGGGTTTGGAAGTCATAAAGCATGGGTAAATCAAACCCAGAATTCATTTTAATGTTTACCCCTTTCTCCTGAAAATGGCTTGATGATCTGCAACAACTCTGTTATCACACACATTAGCTCAGCAGGAACACTTCCTGGTTTGAGTCTCGGCCAGGACAAAAACTACCCTAATTCATATTTTGCTGTACAAGTAGTAAAGAAAACAGAACAGGAACTAAAAACAAAGTAATTTCTAAGCAGTTCTAAAATTTGAGTATTGTAATTGGTCTATAAAAAATATGCAGCTGTTGTTGATGCAGTATTTTTACATCATGTAAAACAACAAAGTGGGAGACATAAAAAGTCATGTATTTTGTTTTTGATTTGGTTGTAAAAAGTTATCACAGCCCATAAAATACCTGAAATTCTCTTGTAACCATCCTCTTGCATCAGTGAGTCAACTTTGTCAGTTAAGGTAATCAGACCATAAATAACACTGGCAATTCGTTCATCATTTTCCATCTCTCCACCAGACTGAAACACATAACAAAGTGCATGAACTTCTACAGACTGTGCAATGCTTTACTGCATTAGTGTACGTGGACAGTTCGGTCAGTTAAGTGCTACATTTGTTCAATACTAATACCATTACTTTAAGTTAAAATCTGGCTGGGTATCCTGTTACTAAAGGTACTTTTTAAGAATTCTCTATTCCCAGAGAATAAAGATTCATGGAACAGAAACAAATTTTTGAGACCCTTCTGTAATATGGGAACATATCAGGTGCTACTTAAAGACTTTACAGAAACCATTAAATGTCATTATGTAGTGCAACCTTAGTCAAATATGCAGTCACACTACTAAATATTATTATATAGTGCAGTCATTGCCAAATATGCTCCAGTAAATATCACCAGGTAGTGGAGTCTTGGACAAATATGCATTCAGTACATGATGAATTGGCCGCTTCCACAGCACATCCAACCACTTACAACACTCAGTTTCACAAAAATTTTCTGTAGAGTCAACAAAAATAATCTCACAAGTAAAACAGGACAAATTCTGCATGAAGCACTAACTTTATGACAAGACACATGACGAGCACAAACAACAGCTCAAAAGCTGTCTGGTTCAAATCTTGACTAGTAGATTAACTACAGTGAGATTTCCTTAGCTTTCGCCTTCAGTTTCTCAAGACAAAGGCTGGAATAATACCTTAAATTTGGCCACGACTGCTGCTACAAATGACTTTCTATGAAAGGGAAGATACAAAAGTGCAAGTAAAAAAAAAAACAGACTCATTATGTTCACAAAGTGACATATGAGTGATTGTCAGCATCTTAACTGTTGTCATCGCCATCACTGTCGTCATCATCATCATCATCATCATCTGCTACATCTGACACCACCACCACCACCACCACCACCATTACCACAACAAGAAACTTTATACAACCAATAGCAACAATTAAATTAAATATAATCACAAGTATAACAAATAGACCGGATTGCAAGGGGTTTTCCTGGTTCTTTATGTAGGGGATTGGGATGAGGTTGGTAACCAATTCCTACAAGGTACTGAAGTCTACACAGAGTTAAAATGAACTAAACTAAAATATGATGATTAATATCCCCTGTGTTGTGATACAACATATTCTGACAGTGTGACATCACAGACTGTAATCTTCACAGTCACTACAGTGAAGACTTAAGATCTCACATAAAATAAGTTAAACCAAACCACTCTCCCTTCTTGTGTGCTATTTCACCATCATTCTTAGTTTGGTACAGTCTGAATGTACCAATGTAGCTTCAACCAGTACAGTATGCAAAAGCACCCAGACACCTGGAGAGGTATCATTTGGTTACATTGATGTATGCAGATGATACCTCTCCAGGTGTCTGGATGTTTTTGCATACGGTACTTCAGTGGAGAAGTTAGCAGAATTAATACTCAGTATGTGACATATAACTGGCAGAACAAAAATGAAAAATGTGATAAGCTTGGGATTTCCCTGGTTCTACTCTCTGCTCACAAACCATCTAGGCTAATACACTTTATGTGCACATTTCCAGCACTACTTGTACATTACGGTCAATATTACTGACCGAAATAACAGCACCATCTTCTGTCAACAGAAGGTATCCCACTTGATCTGGTATGCGTTCCAGATTCAACATTCTTCCTTCCTTGTGTCGGGAATGAACACACGAACTGAAAAAGAGGACTCGCAATATCACTATGAATTTCAGCCACAAACACTATCAGTAATTATGTCAAATAGCTTTTTGCTTTAATATAAGAAAATGAATAAAATGTGCATACAAGAAGGCAAACGTATCTTCAACCAAATTAAAGAAGGTGCATTCAAATGACAGAAGTGACACTCAACGTAAAAAAAAAATACAATCTGATGTTCTTATTAACATAGAAATGGTAGCCCGGTACCAACTTCACCATTCACATTCAAAATCAAGTTACCTAAGTTGCCACCTATCCAATTCCAGCACGAGCAAAACTAACCTCTTCGTCACATGACAATTCCCTCACTACCATGGATTACAACATCAGTGTCAACGCCACCACGGATAACCTACATGGCCATAATAGAATTGATGTCATGGAGTGGTGACAGATGATGACACATACTTTATCTTATCCGTGACGATTCAACGAACACGTTGTCGGAGTCAAAGATCAAGGCACAAGGTTGTACAAAATGTGGCATTTGTTTAGATCAAAACCAGTGCTGACGTCAGGGTTACAAACACTACTTTATGGGAAGACAACTAACTAGCGATAGCCAACAAAACGATAACGACTGTCACCTGCGAATTGTACATCAGAACTAAATGAAACGATTAACCTTAATCTCCTTGACATATAACCCCTCATAATGAAAATTGCTTAGTATTCCAATACAAATCTGAAGATATTTTGCACATCTAATACCTTACAACAGAACCAACAAAAAGAATAAGGCAATCACCTGAACAGTGATATTTATAATATCAAATGCCCTCCCTAGCAAAGCACATGTTGGTCAAATTGCAAGTGGTTTAAAATTAAGATTTTGCGAGCACATCAAATATATTACAATTAACAGCCCGTGCTCAGCTGATGCCCTGCATGTGCACCAACATCAATATGGTCCCATCCAAGATACAATGAACTCCCACAAGAAAAAGTACACACATTGATGGTCTTTAATCATAATACATACAAAGTTATCATCAAAAAGGCCTACTACTGGAAGACCATAACCTTGATGAATTAAATCCCCTCTACAGCATATATATATATTCCATGGATCCACAAGTATGTCATAAAGACAGTAGGATGTGGAACAAATCATTAATACACAAATTTACACTGTAAAATACTAAAAACATTATACCAAAAAAAATGTTATAAATCATCTTTACACATAAAAAAATTCATATACAGAATAAAAGTAGTGTATATGTACGTATTTTCTTGAGGCTGCTTTAAGTTTGGCATTGTCATTCTTGAGGACTGTCACACTAGGTGGTAAACTGTTGAAAATTTTCATGCCAGCATAGAATATACTTTTTGAAAATAAGATAGGTTGGCATTTGGTGTATGAGGATTATGTTTATTTCTTGTATTAATATTGTGTATAGATGAATTTATTTGAACAATTTCATGATCATTTTTAATGAAGTTCATTAATGAAAGTATATACTGATGTGGAACAGGAAGAATCTATAACTGTTTAAATAGACTTCTAGATGACGTTCTGAGTTGTGCAACAGCTATAATTCTGATGCTTTTCTTTTGTAAAGTAAAAATCTTCCCACTGTTGGAAGAATTACCCCAAAATAATTATTCCATACTTTATAACAGAATGAAAGTATGAATAGTAAATTACTTTGAGATTGTTGATGTTACTGATATGGCCCATCGACCTAACAGCATAATATGCACCACTTAAGAATCAATTGCTCAGTATGGTTCTGCCAATTTAGGTGATTATCAGTTTGTAAACCAAGTAATTTTATATTCACTGTCCCTTCAATATACTTTTTTTATAACCAATATATAACGTAGAATGCGATGAATTGTTATGAATTACATTGTATTTGTCTTATCTAAATGTGGAACTAAATTATTAGCAGCAAACCATATAATCACGAGAGAGAACTAAATTTGACACTGAACAGAAACCTTCAAAATTTCTACTTTAAATTATATTATGTGTACCATTTACTGACATATAATATGCTCCTTATGTCTCTAAAATATTTTAGCACCCTGATGATTGCTACTGTAGGTAGTTAAAACATGCATAAGCGCTAAAACTAGCTTTGTGCATAGATGGAAATAAAACTAGAGCATAGAGTTGCTGTTTTTGCATGTCATGCATAACATCTCACTGTCATTTAGCCGTGCTGTTGTTAGAAAATTCAAATGGCAAATATAGCATTCTGTTGAATAAAGAGATGTGTTCACCCACTTGATGATTTACATTTCTATTGTGAAGATTTCTACTGACACCATAATGCATGTGTATGTATTTTACTCTGGAATATAGCTCCCTAACGACAGTTCACAATGAACCGAAACACAGTACTGCTGACATACTATGGCTTGACTGTACATGTATATGAGTTCTTTAATGGTTAACTTTCTCAATACAGCATGTCATTTGAAAATACATACCACTTGTCGTACTACACAATGCTGGTACTTCTTCTCAAAGTTTATATGTAACATCATCGTTCCTGAAATTAGCATCGTCTTCTCTCCATACACAACATTTTGAACATAATTCTGAAATTAACACCCTGTACTAGCTTTCGCCATCTCCACCAGACATTGACTGCAATTATCCGTGGTTGCTGAACAGCCACGGATCCCCAAAGTTGAGCCATGTCAATCACAAAATAGGACATGTTTCAAATACACAGCAATGTTGTTCACTCACTCTGGCCATATCCTTATCCAAGGTGGCAAAAGATCACAGACAATAGATGATGTGACTTACTGCTGTTTACTGACACCACTTGTTGGGATCTGAAAAGAGTAACTCCATGGAGCCACTCTTTCTTCAGTTAGCCAAAAATTTACTCGCACATCATGAAATCCAATGGCTCAATCACCGCGTTCTCAACAGCCCGCCATCTGTCACTACCCTGAGCCAGATCTGTAGTCAGTGGGGGGAGGGTCCTATTGTTTGTATTATTCTCCTATTCATTAATGCCTTACATTTTTCCGGTGAGTGGCGAGCCCATTTTCCAACCCCAAAGTGGGAGGACCTCTTGCCAGCTCTCCCGACTGCCGACTCAATACTGCATTACCCTACATATCTGGACACCATCACCTTCATCTGCAACTTTAGGATGTGCCATGCCTGTCATTGGTTGTCTCAGCCATTGAGAGTTCTCTCTCATATTCCCCATATGCCCTATACATGTGTGCCCTGCATGATTTGATCATTGACAGGACCACATATATGACAGGAATGTAACACCATATACAATGAAATAGGAAGGGTGTAAACACCTGATCTAAGGGTTGTCTGTAATTTAACTGTATTTCTCATGACATTATACATACATTATGAAAATCATATTTCCCTCCTTGGCAATATGAAATTGCACTAGAAACAAAAACAAATCTCCAACCTGGGTGATTTGTCTGAAAAAAAAAATACTGTAATGAAGGTGCAGAACATCCAACTTAGTAATGAGCCACTGTTCACAACACATCAGTAAGAGACTGAATACAATGTGAGTAATAAGAACAAAGGGTATGACAAATCTTACACTGTTTTTATATGACAGGGACATATACTACAACCTGAATGGCTCATTTAAAAAGTCTTTATTAATTGCTCTAGAAAATAAATGCTAACTTCTTTTTGTGGTAATACAGTATGAAAAGATATAGTAGTAAACTTACAAGCTAGAATATGTTTCAGTCACTCACAGTATGCTACACAAGTACATTCAACATTATATGTATTCTCAGACAGACTTTCTGTGGTCCTCCTCTGTCACGAATACTTGTCAAAATGTAGCTATAGGCATGAAAAATAGTTGCCATCACTGGATTTCAATCCAATGTTTGAAACTACTACATTTCATAAAATTTAACACAACACTTTGCAGGTGTCTTTACTGATCAAATAGCACTTACCTTCTACCACACCAGCATTCCGGATTTGTATGAACATAATTTGCTCCCCGTTTGTGGCATACAATTTTCAGCAAAAAGTCAGCAATACCATCAAAATTTCATGAATTCCAGTGCCAAGGACTTCTAATAAACCTACCATATCACTTCCAAGTGTGGAGTAAATAACAATACTTCATTGTCCACTTTTTCATTATTTGTCCCTCTTGCCCTGCTCTTACAGAAACTGCAAAATACAACAATGGAAATAACAGTCCAAATAACTTGCCATATGGATATCCACATTGCAAACAAAATTTTTGCATTAAATAATTATCAATTACCTTTCCAAAAGACTCCAGTAACTTAGCTTCTTAACATACTATATGTAATGGCCTTGCAACATGCCAATCCCCTGACCAAGGAGTTCCATAATCATGTATAAGGTTCATCTTTTCAAATGTCAATATAGAACTGATTGAGATCATAGGAAAAGCAGAATCTTCTGTTTCCTTCCTTGTCCTGTTTGTTATTTTGTCAATGGATCTCTATTACATGCTCCCACTTGTAGGAATCTACAATATCATTTAAACCAATGCACTATTACGATTTAACAGTGCACAGTTTTGATGTCATAGTGGTCAATATACCTCAAATAAGTTACAACCCTTATCTTGACCATAGTCAACATCATGAAACCCCTAAAGCACCTGTTCATGTCAAAAATTCAACAAAACTCAAAGATCAGACTAAACACAACCTTAATTTAGATTCTAAATTATTCACATAGTGCTGGTGTTCATCACTCAAGATCTAAAATCTCCAAACCAATTCGAGATGGATCAAGATTACATGAATCCTCTGACACTGAACGTCAAATATAATCAACTTGCAGTGTGATGCTAAGATAAACAAACATCCACTCAAGTCATCAGCTAAGCACATGCAAGTAATGGGCAGCCATTTAAATTCCAGGTCTTTTGCAGAGGTCTCTAGGCACTTAATTCTGGCTCCAAAGGGTTAAATCTTGTCAAACAAATTAATCACTGACTCTGGTCTGTACCTTACAATTACTGGCTGAATGGACTTTATCCTCATCTACTAGTCCAAAAGGAATACATTTCAGAAACTGGATAAGGTTTGCAAAGTGCTGTTATCATCTTACAAAGTTGCATGCTACTTACAATGGATCCTCCTCTAGATAAAAAGACAATCAAGAAAGGTGCTTTATATAGATGACATGTGACACTGCAAGTAACTCTTGTTACAGATTCTTGTCAATGTAACTAGTCTGTATTAGGGTTCACGGTGTATGAGAACATGTAGTCAAACCTGACATCATGTCTGATAAGAAGCTCTTCTTAAAAGTAACAGACGCCACCTTTAGTCACTTACTGATTACATTTTGATGAAAATGAGGTCCATGCAACCAGTGAAGTGATCGTCATCATTGTGGATCCTTCTCTCAATCAGAATAAAATCAAGACAGATGCTTTAGTACAGCCAACATATGTGACAATGCAAATGACTCTTGTTCCAGTTCATCACAAGACACACATGCTTCAGTTGTTTCTGGTTTTTAGGCATACTAGCAATTGCCATAAAGTGACAATGGACAGCACTATGGACAGTTTGACACCTTCTGGTCACATATAACAGTGTGTGGAATGCAAAAGCACTCCTCTGATTCAGATACTGGAGATCCTGGATTCACATGTCGGCCTGAAAACTGGCTGCATTGCAAGGGTTTGTCATGGTTCTCTTAAGTCCCTCTAGGAAAATTCTGGGGTAATATCAAATTAGGTCACAGCCATTTCCTTTCAAGTGTCCACTGCTATACAGTCCACATGGCAACAGTGAACCTCCTTGTGGCAGGTGTGCAATAAAAAGTTTCACATGTGCACCAGAAGCTTTCCCATGCCTGTTTGTTCAAATGTAACAATCTGAGAAGTACCCCATGTATCTTCGTAAACTTCAACACTGACAGGTTTTACCACCATTTTTGAACACATCCCAATTTGGGTTAAAATTCCACAACAATTAAAAAAAACACATAAAGAATTACATGCTTTTTTGCATGTATCTCAACTGTAAGTTTTCAAGATTCAATAATAATGCTTTCATCTCAGACTCAAAAGCCACTGACCTGGTGTTGATTCAGCTTTATACTGGAGCATTAAGTTTATTGTAGATTAACAATTTTTATTTTCTGTCACCACAACAATAACAGTGTAGGCTAATGTTATTACAACATGTTTCGACGCATGGGGGTCATCTTCAGGCTGGACTTAGGAACCTATTTTACATCTCTGTTCTTACAGTGTTGTTTTACCACTTTGCAGTCGGGATCCCGCATGCATTACTATTAGAGTAAGAGAATCTTTTTGTACTGCCTGTACGTAACACTAAAGGAACTTCGCGGCTGTGGACAGTTGTGTTACGTACAGACAGTACAAAAAGATTCTCTTACTCTAATTGCAATGCATGCGGGATCCCAACTGCAAAGTGGTAAAACAACACTGTAAGAACAGAGATGTAAAACAGGTTCTTAAGTCCAGCCTGAAGATGACCCCCATGCGTCGAAACATGTTGTAATAACATTAGCCTACACTGTTATTGTTGTGGTGACAGAAAATAAAAATTGTTAATCTACAATAAACTTAATGATTTTCACACACAACGGGATGACCTATTTTAGTTCATACTGGAGGTTTTTAAAAATAAGCAAATGGAATAGGAGAATTCTTACACTATGAAAACATGTTTTAGCACTTATGTTTCAGGTTACATATATCTGTAGCCAATGATATTGAGGTTTGCATTGGCAAACACTAAAAAGAAAATTCAATTTTGTAGCATTTGTAACTACATAATGCAACAAGGTTACACCCAAAATTCTGCCAAGGTAAACCAGATACAAGTAATTTAATATTAACAGTGTGGTAACATTCTCCAACTTACCTTTCTAAACAACCTACATAGGCATAAAAAAAAGACACTATATGGCAAGTCAATAATGACAATTCAGTCAAACTCTGATGTAGCACCCATGGAAGTATGAAAAGATAAATTCTCTATTATACAGTGTTTTTATTTAATGCTACCTCCAATATGCTGCCACACTTGATATATTGCCACAAACCGTGAAGAACAAACAATGGTGGTGTATGGCAGTTTGACTATATCAGAAACTGAATTCTGTTCACAGATTTTCAAAAAGGATCTGCTTTATGTATATTAAAATTAAACAAATATCAGAATTTTTTTTCCTCCATAAACACAAATACCTCTTACAGTTTCATATCACTCTAACTCCTTCACTACTGGTATGTCACAAACCTCACAAAATGGGGCCTTGAGGGCAGCAGTGAGGAAATCATAAAGCCACCAAGAAACAAGTTAGGGTGGAAGTACATAATGTGACCGAGCACACTGTAATCAACTGCAACACCGTTGAAACAGAAATAAACCCAGGTCACTCTATTCCGAAACAAACTTCATATGATCTTTCAGACAATACACGCGCACACACACACACACACACACACACACACACTGTTCATACACACTTCAGTAAAATCATTTGCTGCAACAGCAATGATTGATTCTCACAGAAGACATAAACACTGCTGAGAAAGAAACAATGACAATGGACACGATTGTGTCAAGCCAATAATAGTTAAATCTGTTCTCTTGTAAATACTTAGATGTATTTGTTGCGAGCACTAATCCTGGCTCTTTCACGAAACACAAATATCGGAGCATTAATTGTCAGAGTCTGTTTCCTGAAAAGAAATAAAAAAAAAAAAGATGTTTTAGCTGTTGTACAATAAAATAGTAAATGTAGAGCATTCAACTGCTACTGAAGAAATACACCTGTGGGTGATGAGAAAGTGATGAGGGAAACTGTCCAAATGCATCTTCACATGCAAGGAAAATCCCACTTGGCACTGACAGTATTAATAATGCTTTGTAACACTCAGCACAAATTCTCCTGTCACACCATACGTATCACATGCACAAGGCAGCACATATATATTTAACAATGAAAATATCCCAGAAATTTTGAAAATGATACTGAAAACACTCCAGAAGAAGACAAAATCAAGATACAAACAAACTATTAGGATATAATTCATACAGAAGGGAAGAGCAGTGTGGTAAGAAATTGAGAATGAACCCACAGGACTGGCCATAGGAAAATTGGTCCCCCCTATCCCCAGTGCTACACACATACACTGATACTGTACAATAATTGTGTGGTAAGTGATCATTCATCAAGACTAATGCATCATGACAATGACAATATTTCACTGCTTTATGTCACACTTGCTATCACACAATCAAGACTTTTAAAAATGCAATCTCAGAACACCATGTTTGTAGGATGTGCTACACATAGACTTTAACACGTTGAAATTTGTAGTTCAAACTGTTCAGGAAATATTGTGTTTACAAGCAGACCACCAAAAATACTTGTCTCCCAGAAACTTAAAATGATTGAACTCTCAATTCTGTACTTCTGTCAGTATTAAATATCATCCCCTATTGCATAAATATAAGAATGTAAAAATCTTCACAATGATGCTGCCTGGAAACCATACTGTTTCATGAGACTAGCCTGCAGTGTGAATTATTTAAAAAAAGTTGTGTTCAGTAGAATTTAGGTAAGTTTGACTACAAAGGTAAAAGAAAAGTCCCATTTCACACCATGCAAGTTGCAACCATTTAAAAATCCAGGTCTGGCAGAGTCAATTGCAATGCAATTTAATACACAACTATTGCTGAACTCAATTTTGACATCCAAAGTAACTTTGAGTTGCCAACAACAAACACATGTAACATAACACCTTTTTGCACCTGCCAATTCAGCTGATAACATAACAGAATGGTTGTGTCCTGTAAGGCATGGGTGTCCAACCCAAAGTCCATCACGCTGTATTATGCAGCCCATGGACACATTCATAAATGATGTACAAACTATAAAATTTCACAATAATTTTGGCAGTTAGGTATACCCCATCAGCCCACAGTAACAGGTGTGGCCCTGTGCCATAGAAAGGTTGGATGCCTATGCTGTAAGCTATTTGTACTTACTGTGGGATCACAATCTGCACAATGCCAAGAATAACCTCTTCTTTTTGGTGTCTTCTTTACAGGAGGATCCAGACAAGTGAAGTGGAAACACTTCATACATTCATCACACCTAAAAAAGAAATGTGAATTATATAAATTCTGAGCATCCAACATACGACTTACGATGTTAACAAAGTAATGATCTATATTTCTAGGTACGCTCTACACTTTCTCTAAAATTTTGTTGTTTAATATTTCCTACAATGCCAACCATGCTGCATGTATACCATAACAATAACAGTCGATATTACTGTCACTTATCATAATGTTTTAAACCTGATCAAATTTCAAAAGTTTGCAGAATCACTACATTACACCATTTTTGGCACAAGCTAGTATGCTTTCGGTCATTGACAGTCGTCACATTTCAATACAGTACAATTCATCTACCTTATACAATACTCTTGGTAAGCCTGAGTGAGTGAGGACAGTGAGACACACCCTGGTTGCCACAGAAACTACTATTACCAGGTTGTGTGTCCTCTGAAGTAAATAATGAGGCTGAAGCAACAGCTGAACACCAAGCACATGATACAACAGAGCAGCTTCTTTGTTGGGTACAAGCTGAAGCCCAAGGAATAGGCGAGCATCAAGCATATTACACAACATAGCAAAACTACACGGCAGCACTCAGATGGATAAGATTAATATTTGGTTTGTAAGAATAAGGAAAACAACTGTCAAAGAAGTCACGGAGCAACATGTGAATATCATGGCAGCCCATCTTATGACAAGCACATGGAAAGCCATGTTGACTGACCTTTAGTAACACCCTGGTTCTTGGTGAGGTATGCACTTGGCTTCCTCAAAGGAAAGAAATGTCAGGTAAAAGAGGCCATGGAGTAGCACACGAATTATTGTGGCAGCCCAACATATGACAAACAAACTGTTAAAACTGCTGGAAGGGATTACATACAGGATGTCCCAGGAGGAATGTGCCAGACTTCGGGAGGGTGTTCCTTATGTTGAAGTATACCGATATAACCCAAAACACCTATGTCCAAAGTGGAATAGTTACGGAGATAATAGCCAGAGAAAAGTGAGGTCTTCTTGCGGGTCCATGCACTGTACCTGTCGGCTGACAATCTTACCCCCTTCAGCCTTGACTGTAGTTTCGTATGACGCGATTTCAGCTGATGTAGGCCACTGAACTTCACTGCATAAGAAATGCGCTGCGTGCACTGCATACGCAGTTCAGTTTAAGGCTGCTTTGTGAATGGTTGGCAGGTTAGTTGTACGGTGTTGCTAAAATGCCTTTTGTGTT